>Ga0181417_1000564_pt1 | contig 12072 bp, 16 predicted proteins | sample 40SPOviralmetaG_FD_130142 | JGI IMG/M metagenome (GOLD analysis project Ga0181417, IMG submission 130142) | Marine viral communities from the oligotrophic San Pedro Time Series (SPOT) site, San Pedro Channel, CA, USA - 40 SPOT_SRF_2013-02-13 | ecosystem: Environmental > Aquatic > Marine > Strait...
AGCACTAAATGATTTACCTATGTATGGAATTAATCCACACTTAGATAAAATACTTCATGTTAAGATTGATGCATTAAAAGACCATCTTAAATTAAAGATAACAAGAAACAATGATAAGTTAAATGAAATGTATACAGAAAGTATAGATAGTTTAGCTGATGATGATGGACAACAAGGTGAGATTGCTCCTGTTATTTTAGAAGATATACATAATAAGAAAGTATAATGACAAGTATTGAAGATAGAGATGTAGATGCTACATATGAAAATGAACAAAGTACTGTCACTATAACTTTAAAAGAATATGATAAATTAAAAGATAAACAACATTATATTACTGATAAAGATTTAATTGCTTGTATAGATAAAATAGAAGAATTAGTTAGAGCAGTAAGAAAACATATAGTAAGGACAGAGATATGACAAATATAGTAGGACTAAATGGTCAGAAAGTAAAACCTAAAGAACCAAAAGAAATTTATAATTTGAGAGTTTGTTTAATAGGTTCTGATGATATAGATATTAAAAGAATAGAAACATTTGGTGTTGCTGAAGATGGTTTCTTTATGGTTAAGTCATTAGACAATCCTAAGTTTCCTGTGTTTATGACTAACCCTGTTAGAATAAGAACATTAGAAACTTATAAAGAAGGTACTGAACCTATGACTAAATTAAAAAACGAGAAAGGTGATGATGATTTTCTTGTTGACCTATTGAAAGCAAAGAATGAAAACCAATCGAAAGCTTAAACAAAAGAAAAGAGTTAAAAGAAAAGAAGCCCACTTGATGGGGTTCAAATTAATTATAAATAATCAAGGACAATTCATTACAGAATTATCTAAGTATCCTTTAGATAAAGTTCATTTACATTTTAAAAAAGAAAATGCTGGAGTTATTAAAGCTTTGTTAAGAGAGTGTGATACTAAGTTTAGTATGCTGTCTGAAGACTTAGAAAAGATTGCTTCAGATGTTTTTCATAATTAAATTTTTATTGCTTCTTCAGGAGTACAAATAAATTTAATATACATTTTGTATTCATTAACTTCTTCTGGTCCTATTTGTGAATTTTTATTAAAAGATTCTTGATAACCAGCACTCATACAATCATAGAAAGAATCATAAACATTAAACTTATGAGGTTCAAGACAACTTTCTGCTACACCAGAACATAAAATTAAAAACAAAGCTATCTTCATTATTCTAATATTAAAGAAGTAATTTTCTTTTCTCCCATGTATATCTCTATGTTTGCCTTAGACTTTAGGCATTTATATACAACTCTATCTTCAGGTGATTTTTCTTTCATAGCAAATCTTTTTGCTTTTAAACATTTTGAAAGTGTGTCCATGTGTAAGTGTTCCTTAATCTCATGGTCTACTATTAAAAGTAAAGCAAAAACAACCTCAACCATTAGTGTTCTCCATTTCCATTTCTAATTAATTTTTCTACATCTTCATTTAATTTTTTAACTTGGTCTTTTAAAAAATCAATATTAACTGCATTATGTCTCATGCCTTTAATTTCTTTTTCTATATCTTCAACAATAGAACTAAGATGTTCCACCAACATGAAAAGTTCTGCTTCCCCACTTGATTGACCTAACTCACCTCTAGGATATTTAATTCTAAACTCTGAGTTAGCTTCTAAATCTTTTTCCATTAACTCTAACTTTGTAGAATGTTTATTTAATGTTTCAACAACACCAAAATATGCCCACACTCCTATAGCAACAGCCACAACTATGCTGATAAGATTTTTCATTGGCATACTTACTGATGTATTTTCACTTATCTTCATTATATTCCTTGTAATCTAGGGTCTTTACTAAATATATTCTTTGTTGCTTTTGGTCTAGCTTGAGAATCTTTACTTCTCTTTCTTAGCTGTGCAACAGCAGACTCCTTTAGTTGTTTTTCTTTTTTTACTTTTTGTAAATCTCTTAGTAAATTCATTTCTTTTTCCTTTTACATTTACATCTAGGTGCAAATAGTTTATCTATCCACGAACACATTACATCTAGTTTTGCAAAACAATTATATAAAAATCTATCTATCATCTATATCCTGGTTCTACAAAAAGTGCCATTAAGACAAGTAGTATAATTAATGTACCTGTAAAATAATAATTCATAATCACAATCCATAAACTATTTTTTTCCACCTTTAAATATTTGTGTTCCTTTTATACCATAGATACTTGCTACGACAAGAATCCATAAATTTGTAAACCAGCTCGGAAGCTGTTGAAATTGTTCAAAGAATTCTTTTATCTTAGCAGAAGCATTTGGGTCATCACTAAATACTCCCCAAGCAATCACCAAAATTGGCAATGTGAGAATTACCAAAACTGCTTCGTCTTTCCAGTCTGATTGTCTTGCTTCTAAAAGTTTACCACTATATTCAATTTCTCCTGATGCCATCTTCTCTGCGTGTTTAGCTTGAGCATTAGCCATCATCATCTTTGTTTCTTGTTTCTTTTTATATATATGAGTACCAGCATTCATTGCTAGTTTAATTGCACTAAGCCACATTTTTTTCTCTCCATTCTTTTACATCAAATGATGGACACTTCTTAACATCATCTACTTCATAGTGTCCTATTATTTTTGTTATATTATATTTATCTTTTAATTTAATTACTATATCTTTTAGTGTTTCAAATTGTTCATCATTAAAATTATTTTCCCAACCACCTGATTTATCAGAGCCACCTATCATACAAATTCCTATTGATGTACCATTAACTTGTCTAGCATGAGACCCTGTTCTATGTTCTTCTCTACCATTCTCTAATGTACCATCTCTTTTAATTACATAATGATAACCAATATCATCCCATCCATTATCAACTGTATGCCAATGTTTAATTTTAGCTGCATCTACATCCATATCAGCAGGTGTTGCTGAACAATGTATAACAATCATATCTGTTTTAGTTCTTGGTGTCATCTGTATCCTTAAATAAATTATCAGCTAAAGACTTTAATTCTTTTCTATTCTTACCATCTATTCTATTATTTAATATTGATGTAATTTTACTACTCCAGTTTTTGTCTTCAGCAAATCCTGTTTTAGCTATAGCTTTTATAATATTTTCTTTACTACTTTTACCCTCATTATACAGTTTAATTTCTTTCCTCACAACTTCATAACTAGGTTTAGTTTGTACCCATTCTAAAAACTGTGTAATAGAAGCTTCTGGTGTATCAAATTTTTTAATCTTAGCATTACTATTTTGAGCAGCTATTGATTCTTCTTTATCATCAAATGATTGAAAATTAAATAAATTATTACTACCTTCTTTAAAGAATCTAGAAGTTCCCCAACCAGTTTCACCACTATTAATAGCAAGAATAATATCACTAGGTATTATTTCATCTTTATTAATTGTATAAACTTTCTTTGCTGTATCTATTAACCATGTTTTTTTTTCAGGTTCTAACTCAGAAACATTCTCATAAGTTTTTTCTACAACAACATCAGGTTTTTTAATAGGTATTATTTTATTAACTTGTTCTTTAATACTAGGTTTTTTCATAGGACCTAAAGTTTTTTTAGAAGCTTTTTCTTCTGCTTCTTCTAAAAAAGGTTGGTCAACAACAATAGCATTATTATCAAAACCATCATTCGCATCTACTATATCTCCTTTGCTAAATTTTAATTTATTTGATATCTTTCCTTCTTTTACAGGAAATTTAATATTTTCTCCTGGAAATAATTTACTTATCCATCTTCTCCATGTAGGAAGAGGTGCTATTCTTTCACTAAATATTTGTAATGCTTTATCATTATTACCTTTAAGAACTTCTTTAGGTATATTACCTGCATCTTTTAATATACTAAATACAGGTGCAAACAAATACCATGGCTCTCTAGAACCTGGTCCAGTTAATCTTCCTAATACTAATTCAGTTGCAGTACCAGATACACCAGATAATCTTACAGCTTCTGAGTACCATTTATCTGTCTGTGTTTCTAAATCAGTTTGTATTTCTCCATACTTAGCAATCTCTCTTAATGATTGAATCCCACCATATACAGGTAATCCTGCTAGTAGTTTAACTAATTGTTTAGTATCTCCATTTTCTATTCTCTGTAAAAGTTTATTTGTTTGTGCAGATTTAGCTAATGTCCATGACATAAACTGACCCATTAATCTAACTAGAGGGTCTCTTGATTGTGTAAATAATAATCTGTTTGATACTTGAGGTATTAATGCATCTCTATTAGAAGCAGTTATACCTGCATTGTTTAATAAATCTTTATTAGCTTTACTTTTTAAAGCATCATCAAAACTATTTGACCTATCTATTCTTAATGCATCAGTTGTATTAATACCATATTTACCTACATCATTTGTAAGTTTAATTCCTTTAGCTGAAGATAAACTATTACCAGCTTGTACATACTTTGCTAACTTACTTGAACTTGCATAAGCATCAACTGCTCCAACATTATAGGCATATCTTCTAGCAAAACCAGTAAGCCATTGAAGACCCATTAACTTAAAACCTAATTCATTTGTTTTTCTTACAACACCTGAAGTACCCATTACCTTTGCAGCATTAGTTGCATCATCTAATGGTGTAAGAGTTTTCATTAATGTTTGTTCTAATTCTTTACTTTGAGCATATCCTAAATTTTTAGCAACTCCTGTTTCATTCTTAGCTTTAATTGCTGTTCGAGATAAACCTTTTATCCAGCTAGTAAAATTACTAGAGTTTGTAAAAGGTTGTACTAAATCTCCAAGTGATGCAATAGTAACTCTATCCAACATATTTAAGTTAGATATTGTTGATAATATACCTGCTCCTGATTTAACTATCCCTTGTCTTGCTTGTCCATATCTACCAAAGAAACCATCAATACTATCCATTACTAATTTAATTTCTTTAGAAGCTAAAGCTGCCTGATTAGGATTACCTGAATATTTAGTTACAATATTTTTTATATAACTATTTAATAATTCACCTTTTGCTCCAAATTGTCTTGCAAATGCAATTGAATCTGCAGATGAAGCAATTAGTTTATTAAATACAGCAGGAATATTATCTACTAGATAACCATTTTTAGATAGTAATTTTTCTACTTGTCCATATGTACCACTTAAAACCCTATCATTTTCTATATGGTCTGATAAAGGTAAGTTTCTTATTAATCCTTTATTAGCAACTTTTTTATTTCCACCAATTAAAGTATTAACTAATTCATTTACTGCACCTTTATCATAAAAACCTTTTTCATTATGATTTGATAAACTATCATAAAATTTTTGAGCTGCTACTTTAGGTTCTTTATTTTTTTTATTTTTAAATATTTCAGTAAGAACTCTTTTAAATTTTTCTGGGTCTTCTTTAACTTTATCCCAGTTCCAAACTCTAGGAAAATAATCTTTAATAGGGTCTATTCTTTCTGTTACTTCTTTACCTTTTTTAGTAACTGTTTTTCTTAATCCAATACCAACATCTGTATATTCTTTTCTAAAATCATCTAAATATTTTTTTATATCAGCAGCAAGTTTTTGTACTTTAGGAGTACCTTTTTCTTTTGAACCTCTAACAATTCTTATAGCAGCAGCTTGTTCATCTTGTGTTGTACCTGCTACTAATTTAAATGCTCTATTAGAATAATCTAATTTAAGTTTATCTGATACTGCTGATGCAGAAAATTTACTAACAGGTGAATCTAATTCTTGAAATAGTTTCATTCCTATTTTTTCTGTTTCACCACCTATAGCTTTTAACTTAGTAGATGTTGTTGTAGCTGTAAGTTCTCTTACTTTTTGAAATGCATTTTTAGTAGCATTGTTATAAATAATATTTTCTAATAAATTCTTTTCACCTGTAGCAAATACAGTACCACTTCTTTGAATCATTTTATTTAATGCACCTAAAGAAGCACCAGCTAACATCCAATTATTTAAGTTAGCATCATCACCACCCCACAGTCTACCAAACGCATACCCTATTCCTGCACCTAATGCAGGTCTAACAGACGCAGATATTAAACCTTCAGCTAAATTTCTTGTTAGACTTTTTTGTTCTTTTAATTTTTTTAATATTGTATAATCTCTTTTAGCAACTAAGTCTGTAAGTTTTCTTTCCTGAGCTGCTGTCTGTTTCCATAATTCTTTTTGTTTTAAATTAAATTCTTTTGTTTTATCAGCTAAAGTTTTATTTTTTATCTTTAATGTTTTTTGTAATTCTTTTAATGTACTATCTTTTGCAGATTTAAAATATGCTAAAGCTTCAACATCTTTAGTATCTTTAGTTAAATTTTTAATTCTACTTTGTAAACTTTTTTCAGTAGCATTAAATAGTTTAGTTTCATTTGCAATTGGAGCAACCCAATTTTTAGCAGCTTTTTGAAGTTGTTTATTAATTTCTAATAATTCTTTATCACCTGCTATTGATTGTAATTTTTTAAATTCAACTTTACTAATACCTAGTTGTTTAGCTTTTTGTCCTTCAACAACTCCTATAATTTTATTTATTTGTGCAGTATTAGCACTTGGTAGTAAACTTTTTATTGCACCAAAAGTTTTAACAGTTAATGGTCCTAATGTTGCACCAGCAGCAGTAGATATAGCAACACTCTTAGCATCTATATTACCAGTAGTAGCTAAATTATTCATCATAGTATCTAACCCAACTGTAACTCCAGATAAAGCAGCTACACCTTTTAATGTAGCTGTTGCTGCTCTTCCCCAAGGTGTCATGTAAGCTGCAATATAGAAAGGGTCAAGCATCATTGTAGCTATAGCTGCTGCTTGGACAACAGTATCATCTTCGTATGCTCCTGAAGCTAACTCACCATATTTCTGTTTTAATTTTTTCTGTTCTTGATTAGCATTATATTTTATATAATCTTTAAAATCTTTATCAGGGTCAAATGCAGCTTGAGTACCAGACTTTACTACTCTAAATAAATTACCAAAGAATGTATTTTGTTTATCAATACCATACCTTATTTTTTGAGCATCAGTAAATTGTTCAGTAGATTGATATGATAGTGGAGAAGATACAACAGAAGTATCTTGGACAATAAATTTATTATATTTATTTTTAGAATCTAAAGGTAAGGTTTCAGTTTTATCTTGAACAATAAATTTATTATATTTTGAACCTGTATCAATAATATCAGGAACTAAAATATTTTCGGTAGGTTTATCTTTTATAATAAAACTATTATACTTTGAAGTATTTAAAGTGTTTTGATTTTCTTCTGCCATAAATCATTAACTTAAAGGTCTGAATGTAGTTTTAGAATTTATTTTTAATTCAGGAGAAATATCAAATGTATTTTTTATTTCTTCTCCTGTCATTGGCATATCTATTACTTTTAAAATAGACTCTAAAGTTTCAAATACTGGTTGATTTATCTGACCAAAATCTGCTGGAGTTTTTTTAACAGGTGTTGTAACATTTTCATTTGTTGCAGAATCAATAATTTTTTCTTCTTGTTTTACATTACTAAGAATTTTTATATTATCACCTTTTTTTATATCTTCAGCTAACATATCTCTTACTTCTTTATTATCTATCATTGTAACTGGTTGACCATTTATTTCTACTTGCATAGTTTTTTGATTATCTTTAGAAACAATATTAGTATCCTTTTTAGTACTATCAATAGGTTCACTATCATCTACTTTAATAATACCTTTTTCAGTTAAAATTCTTATCATTTCATTTTGAACAGCTTTAACTTCTTTAGTTTGTTCACCAGGATTTGTTCTTAGTAATTTATTTTGAAAATCATTTAAATATTTTTGACTTCTTTCTATAGCACCTTCAGGATTATTAGTTGCATCAATATTTTTTAATGCTTGTAAATAAGCTTCACCAACTGCTTTAGTTTGTCCTTTGTTTACAAATTGATATCCACCTAAAGTATTATTACTATCAACAATAGAGAAAGGAACTATAGCTACAATATTATTTCTATTACTAAAGAAACCATCTTTTTTATCTGAAGAAACAACTGAATAATTTGCAAGTCTATCAGAGACCATTCCATTTATTTTATTAGGATTAAAGTCATTAGAAATTAAACTTGAATCACCACCAGTTGAAGCATATAAACTTTCATTAGTTAAAGTTTTAACTGCTTGATTTGCTAAAGAGTTTGTTTGATTAACAAATGTATTACCTGGTCCTTTTAAACCAGTTGTATTACCATCTGTATCTTTTGTAAGAAATTGTTTTGGAACTGCTATATCATTTTCACTAAAGAATGTTAAATTAATATTTACATTTTCCTTTTTAATTTCAGTATTATCATTTAACTTTATTCTTAAAGGTGCAACTTTTTCTTTAAATTTTTTAGGTACAGAAATAGCAATTTCTTTAACTTCATCAAATTCAAATGTAGGTTTAGAATCTGTATCAGTTTCAACAGCAATTTCTTTTGCTTTAATTACACCATTTTTACTATCTTCATTTTTTTGAATAGTATCTGCAATTTTTTTATCTCTTTTACCTATAAGAGCATTTATTAATTTACTATCACCTCTTGCATTTTCAAGTTGTGTTTTGTAATCAGCAGTAATAGCATCAACATCAGATTTTAATTTAGAGGTTAATGTTTCTTCAGTAGTAGTAGTTTTATAATCTCTTATAGATGCATCAGCAAAAGTTGCTAATTTAGAATTTAATAATGCTTGATTATCTGCATATAAAGTTTCATATTGATATAATAATGTAGGATTAGTTTCTTGTAAATAAGCTTTACCATATGCAGTAGGGTCAACTTTATCTTGACCTTCAAATTTTGCATTAACAGCTTGAATAGCTTTATATTTTTTATTTTCTTCTTCAAAAGTTTTTAATTCAGCTTCATACTTTTTAGTCTTTAGGTCAATATAAAATTGTTTATCTGCTGCTAATTCAGCTCTTCTATCTTTTAATCTTTCTTGAGTAGCTGCTTCATCAGCTTTAACAACTCCTGTTGCAAAAGATGCTATATCTCCAAAATTAATTGACATTATTCTTCTCCTTGTGTTGCTTCTTTTACTTTAGAAGGTAATTCTTTTTTAATTCTAGATAACAAACCAGTACTTACTGAACTAGCATCAGGTTCAGTTTTTAATTTTTCTTTAGGTTCATCTGATACTTTATCACCATCCATCTCAACTGGAACAACATCATCATCAGGTATTTCTGTTTCAGGGTCATCATCTTCACCTTCATATAAAACATAATCTTTTATTTCAGCATAGTCAGCAATAGCTATTAATAAATAAATTGTAGGTTCAATCATCATTAACATTAAATCAGGATTATAATGTCCTTGAGTATAACCTCTATATAAAACAACTTGTGCTATTTCATCAATAGGCACACCATCATCTATAATTTTTATTAAATCTGTTAATCTTTCTTTTTCTGTTAATAACAAATATAATTCTTCCATTGCTCTATCTTCATCAGTATTTTGAGGAGGTCTTTCCCAAGCATTAGGAGTACTAGGAGATGCAGTTAAAGATTCTCCAGGAATAGGAGCATTAAATGAATTTTGATTTTGTATTAATGTTTTATCTAATTGTTCAGCCATTATGTTCTATACTTTCTTACTTTGTTTGCTATACTCTTTGGTTGTTTAACAAATTGTTTTCCTGCTGCTTTACCTTTTCTTTTAGCTGCACTTGTTCTTGCATACTCAGAAGATGATAAAGCTTTTATTGCAGCACTTGGTAAATATCTTTCTCCTGTTTTACTAGAAGGTTTACCAGACTTAGTTCTCCATTTTTGCTTACTCCAATTCTTTAAGCTTTGTTGAGATTTTGCTAGTGCCATTATGATTTATAACCTCCACCAGCTTTCTTATAAGCTTTAGCTAGAGCTTGTGCTTTTCTTGCACTCCATTGCCCAGCTCCTGTACCATGAGAAGCTTGTGATTTTATTCTATTAAATATTTTTTTTCGCATTGTTGGTTTTGTATAATTACCTGCTTTGTTTACTGTCATAATATTTATATTAAGTTAAATAAGATTCACCACTATTTAATAAATTCATATTTTTATAGTAGTTTTTAATATTGTTTGCTGCAGCTTCTCCATAAACTGCTGCTACTAATTGACCACCAGAAGAACCTGCTTGGTCAGTACCTGCATACATAGTATTAAAGTTTGTTCCTTGAAGAGGAGTTTCAGGAAGTGTCATAGGAGCTTCAGGTACAGGAACTCCTTCACTAGGTTTTAATAAACTTTTAGTTAAACTTGCAAGTTTACTTTTATTAGTTGCAAGGAATCCTTTTGTAGCTTCTTGTTTACCAAATGTTTCTTTACCAGTAAAGTTATAAGTACCTTCAAGTCTATCTCTAGCAGTTCCTAAAGTATAATCTCCAGTTTGACCTAAATCAGGTATTTCTGTTTTAATTTGAAATTTACCAGTACCTGTTCCAATGTAATCCATGTCTCCAGCATATTCCATAACTTCATTTGTATATGATTTAGCTGCAACATTATTTTCTACAAATGAACCAATTTGTTCATCATTAAGATAAGTGTCCATTTCCATAGCTTTGTTTTTAATATCATTAAACATTCTTTTTGCATTAGTTCCAAAACCATCTAATCTAGCTTTATATGCATCATTAATTGTTTCTGTAACAAGTCTATCAGAAGTAATACCAGATGTATTAGTTTTAGTAAACCATCCACCAGATTTTGTTAAAGTTTGTTCACCTAACTGTGAAGCTTTTAATGTTCCTTTTTGAATAGCAGAAGCAGCATCTGAACTACTAATAACAGAAACACCAGGGTCTCCCATTCCAAAAACTTCTACTGTACCTTCTTTAGCTGTAAAAGGTTTTGGCATTACAGATTTTAATTTTTCTTTACCTGCATTATATAAATTTTTAGCACCTTGAGATATTCTACTAAATATATTTCCTGTTCCTTTAGGTGCAATATTACTAAATGCTTTACTAATAGTATTACTAATACCTTGTTTAGCTGTAGAAGCAAAAGTATTAAAAGCTTGATAACCAGTTCTTATTTGATTTCCTATTGTACCAATAGATTTTAAAAATAAATTAGATGAGTTCATTAATCCTGTAGTACCTCCTGCAGTACCAACTAAAGAACTTAATCCCCCTAATGCATAAGGCATAGCAATAGATAATGCAATCATTCCAACTGGTCCAAGTTTGCTACTAACTTTAGACACACCTTTCATAACAGCTTTACCAATTTTTTTAACTTTTCTTGCAGCTCTTTTTACTAATTTAGTTACAGGTTTAGCTACTTTTTTTACTGTTTTTTTTACTGCTCTAAATACTTTTCCCATATTATTACCTGATTTGTTTTGTGTTTATCCTTTTTACTTTATTATTATTAACTCTTATCCAATTAAATTCTTTTTCTATATTATCAAATGTACTTGCTTTATTAACAGACCAATCAAATATTTGTTTAATATTTTTTGTACCTATTAAATCTATAAATACTAAATTGTTACCTGTATTCCAATCAAGACTATCTATAATTCCTGTAGATAAAAATGATTCTTTATTTTGTTTATTCATAAAAGCCCAGTTAACAAAACCATAAACTTTTAAATTTTTTTTATCTTTAAATATTTTATACTGAGATAATGATAAAGAAGGAATTATTGATTTTGATAATTCTTTATCAGTATAAGAATCATACTTAGAAAATTTTCTATATAATTCTATTACCTCTATTATATCAGTAATATTAACCATTGTCAATACTTACTTTTTTATGGTGAAGGATATAATTTATCCCATATTTTGTAAGCAAATTCACCAAGACCTTCTACTTGTTTTCTTCTAGTTTCATTTTCTAATGCTTCATTTCCTAAAGCAGCTATAGAGATTCTAGTTTTTTGTTCTGCTGCATTTTGACTTGCATCATATTCCCATTTAGCAGCATCTCTCATTTCTTGCCATAAAAAAGATAAACCTTGATTACTTAAATTAAATGCGTTCATAGCATTAGCTTGATTAACAGCATTTTGTCCTGCTGTATTAGCTTGATTTAATTGTCTTCTCCATGCAACATTTGATTGCTCAACTGCTAAAGAGTTTTGAATATTAAATTGATTTC
>Ga0181417_1000566_pt1 | contig 12057 bp, 15 predicted proteins | sample 40SPOviralmetaG_FD_130142 | JGI IMG/M metagenome (GOLD analysis project Ga0181417, IMG submission 130142) | Marine viral communities from the oligotrophic San Pedro Time Series (SPOT) site, San Pedro Channel, CA, USA - 40 SPOT_SRF_2013-02-13 | ecosystem: Environmental > Aquatic > Marine > Strait...
ATTAAAAGGTTATTTTCTTGAGAATCACCTAGTATCAAACAACCAGCAGTATGCTCATCTGTATTTCCAGTGTGTATAAGTATCCATTTAAAATTAGGTACGTCTTGTAACCATAACATACCTTTATGCATATCACCATACTTTTTAATATATCTAGCATGATGTCCACCTTCTTTTCTAAGTAGTATGCTATACACTCCAGCTGGTATTCTGGTTTCAGCCATTACCTTTTCTTCTCTACGTTCGTCTTCCAACGTGTAGCAAAGAAACTTTGTTTCATTTGTTACGTCAAACAACAATCCACTTGTTGAATCCTTTTGACTACTAAATCTAATTACTTTTAATTTCATATTGTTTATTTTAATCCCACTCAACTACTAACGTACTAGTGAATTCACATTTTTTACTATTTGTTCCATTTCTTATTGCTGATATCAATATATCCCCTGCGGAAAACGCTACCGAAAAAGATGATTCAGAAAAACTTAATGCTTTTGCGTTTCCGACTGATGTAAAGCTAGTGTTTTTTAGTGCTACAGGTGAGACATCAGTTGAATCATTATTTACCAACGTAAACTTATACAAACCTATATCTACAGTTTGACCAGTACCAGAAGAAGTTGCCCAACCTTTCCATAACTTTAAAGTTCCAGCGTAAGGCATAACATGTCCGCTAGTTCTAAGAAGACGTATAACTGTTGTAGCTGTTAAACCGTCGGACCCAGTACTAGTTTGGTGCTCAAAAGGCGCTTTGGTATCACTGTTTATTTCTGGTATCATATAATTAGTACCATCACCAACGCTAAACCCTTCAAACTCAAAATCTGCTAAATGCTTTTGTTGATCAGTTGCTATTGCTGTTCCATTCCAAACACCACTATCAATAGTACCTACCTCCGTAATATCTAAAGCGTTTATGCTTGCTAGAGTTTCATCACCAGTATTTGTTCCGCTTTGACCATCTAAATAAGTAGCATTAATAGCTGTTCCTCTCCATACGCCAGTAGTAACTGTCCCAACGGTAGTAATGTTTGCTTGTGTATAATGTTCGTTAGCAGCAAAATTTAAAAGTGAATCGTGATCTATTTCTCCTGGTACAGAGGTTACAGTAATTGTTTCACTGCTATTAGTAACACCAACACCACTAGTTCCTACTATAGTAAAGTCAGCACTTCCAGAAGTTTGACTTGCCGCCGCAACAGCGCCACTATCGGTTGTAATAGTAACGCCAGTAATATCTCCAGTAGCCTCGGTTGCTTTTACTATTTTATTATTAGAATCTAAACCTAAGTTACCACCACTAGCTATTGTGCCAGTAGACACATCTTCTAAATAAACGTCGTTACGAAATCTAGCTATAAAACTTTGTATGTATTGACCTATAAACTTCATGTTAGTTTATTATTACATCTACTAAAGCTTTTGGGTTACAGTCTGGAGAGGTATCATTAGCTGTATCTGTTGTAGCCTCGGTTACTGTCAGCGAAGTATCAGACACTATTGTCATCACGGTTCTTGTTTCTGAACTAACCACAATTTCATCTCCTATAGAAAGCTCTGACGTAAACAAAGTGTTTACACCAGCAATAGCAAAACTTGCTGTTGGATTTATAGAACCGGTAAGCGTAAAAGTAGGGCCATCAGTTAACTTAATATATAAACCAAACTCATTAATAGCATTGTTAAACTTTATATTATCATACATTAGCGTCGCGCCTATAGGAAGCTCTACCCCTTTTAAGAGGTAAAACTTTCCTTTTAGAGCTTTTTTTATAAACAAATCTACCTTACAAGAACTAACCTTTTGTATATTAGTTAAAGATATCTTAGATACACTAGCGCTATCACCAGGAGCTAGTAGCTCTTGAGTTAACTCACCACTTATATTATGATGTAAATTCGCCATGTTTTATTCGTAGAATACCATATATTCTACATCCATTTTAGTTGCAGAGCTTGGTTGAATAGTAATATCACCAGTAGTAGAAGCTGCATCCCAAGGAATTAACATCCAGTCTCCCCCATACAATCTACCTATTCTATAGTAAGTTGTACCACTACTATCAATAGCTGATTCAGTAGCACCAGTACTAGCATTACCTTTACCTATAATAAAGTACTTTGTAGAGTCTGAACCTACATTTTTTATATATAGTTTTGCTGATTTACTAGCTGTTACGTCAGCAGCTATACCTGCCCCAGCTGTTAAAAGATCTACTTGATTAGTAGAAGTAAAAGATCTTTTAGCAAGACCTGTTGTTAACTCTAAACCTACTGTTGAATCAGCCTTGTTTAGCGTCATTGTTTGATTTACAGCTAAACCACTAACAATATCACTGGTTATAGCTAATGTACAATCTATTTTTGCCATATTTATTTATTTTTATTATTAAACTGCTGTTGTTAATTGAAAACCTTCGTGAAACATAGCATACTCAAAACCCATACCTGTTGCTACGCTAGGAGCTAATTCTATATCAGCGTGTTTATTATCACCATGAGTATCTTCTGCTGTGTCCCAAGGCATAAACATCCAATCGCCTGCATATAGTAAACCTATAACTTTGTCTCCAATTGTTATTGTTGCGTATTCTGTAGGTGTTTCAGATTTGTTACGAATATATACCCAGTGAGATTTACCTTCAAAAGCTGGTGTATCTACAATAGCGCCAAACAAATCAAGATTTGTTGTTGCTGTTAAATATATACATGCTAAACCACTAGTTTGATCTACACCAATTGTTGTGTCTGCTTTGTGCAGTTCTTTTGATGTTGATAACGACAAAGCGTCACCAACTAAGTCACTACTAGAAATAGTAAGTGCTGCTGTTGTTGTTGCCATAATTGTTTTGTTTTTTTTTTAATTAATTAATTTTATGCTTTTGTGAAATAAGCGTATTCTGCTACTATAGTTCCTGAAGAAGCTTGTAGCTGTACTCCTAAAGAGTGTCCTCCAATAGGCATAAACATAAACTCTCCAACCGCTAGTTTACCTATAACTACGTCACCTGTTAACTCTATATTTAGAGTAGTAGTAACGTCTGATCCACTAGCATCAACTCCAGTATGTCTTACGTAAACGTAATAAGTTTGACCGTCTGTAGCTGGTTGAATAATGTTGTTTGCTCCAGTAGTTGAAACAGATGTTTTAGCTAAACCTATATGAGGAGCAGTTACCGACAAAGTATCTGTAACAGAAAAGTTTAATAAATCAGTAGTAGCATCAGTACTAGATAAAGTTAATGTTGGAATTAATGTTGCCATATTATTTTTGTTTTATTTTTTTCTTCTCTACACTACCATCATTGTATATGTAGAATAAAAGTTGATTTTTAATTTCTTTTGTTTGTCTACCTAATAAATCAGTAATCATTATTAGTTCTTTTTTCTCTTGAACTCTTGTTAACAATGGTCCTGACCAAGTTCCATCACAGTAATTGTAAGTTGCTTGACATATTGTATCCCACTCGTTTTCACAACAATAATCATCTACTGAAATAACCCAAGCATAACACTCGTCATTTAACCAGTAAGGATAACCTGCACCAGTAATACAACCAGCGCTATATAAACAAGATAAAGAATCATTAACATTAGCAGTTGGTTCGTAGTTATACGCGTTTGGATCCATGCAACCCACAACGATTTCGATACACGAGCCGTTATCCGTGTTAGCAAGTGAATTAAAGTTAAGAGCGTTACTATCCATACACCCATAAATATAAGCGATACAACTAAAATCCTCCGTGTTTGCTTCTGAGTTGTAATTAAGCATAGAAGGATCCGTGCAGCCATATATAAAAGGTATACAAGAATTATTATCACTATTTGCTAAAGGGTTATAATTAAACATTATTGAGTCTGTACACCCATATACAAAAGGTATACAGTTTCCATTATCTATATTAGCTAAAGGATCGTAGTTAAACATAGTAGCGTCTGTACAACCATAAACTTCGCTGACACAATCTCCATTGTCTACATTGGCAAGTGGATCATAATTAAAAGCGTTTGGATCCATACACCCATATACTACACCTATACAACTCCCATCATCAGTATTAGCTAACGAATCATAATTTAAAGCTATATCACTCATACAACCATACACTACCGCAATACAAGTATCAGGAGTGTTAGCTTGAGGATTAAAGTTAAAAGCAAACGATTCCATACAACCAAGCACAATTGGTATACAACCGCCGTTATCAAGATTTGCTGTCGTGTCGTAGTTAAAAGCTGTTGAGTCTATACAACCCCAAATAGCCTCCGCTTGACAATCACCGTTATTATAATCAGCTACATATCCTTGAGTATAATACTCTAAAAACTGTGGATCAGTACAACCAGGCGCATAATAACAACTACCGTTATCAGTGTTAGCTGTATCATTGTAGTTATACGCAGCGTTGTCCATACAACCGTAAACATAAGGATCACATATAGTAGGACAATTAGGTAGTGCTATATATTTATCTGGAAACAACATTATTCTATCGCTCCAAGGATTTGTTCCTCCTGACATTATAGTAACTCCTTCTGGATTTACTAGTTTAAAACCTATTTGATCTATGGTAGCGTCAGAACTTGTTTGTGAGTAGGCTCTAATAGTAACCGGATGATTTGATTTTAAGTTTAAGTTTATACTCTCAACAAAAGAGTTTGTATTAGTATAAGGTCCAAATGTATTTCCTAATTGATTTACAACAACGTATGCCCCTAACCAACCATCGCCACCACCATCTGTTAATTGTAACTCGTAATAACAACTATCTTCCATCAACGGTACGTTAGCAGAGTCGTTAAAATCAAACATAGTCTCGTCCATACACCCAACTACTCTTGGAGTAATACATAATGACATATCCATGTCATCAGCGGCAGGATTAAACTCTAAATAACCTGGATTAGGACAACCAACAATAGGTATCCAGCTACAATCTTTCATTGCAAAAATATCTGAAGTATCTTGATGTCCAAAGTTTAAGTTATCACCAGGCAATAAACTATATATAGTATCACCACACTCGTCTGTAACTAAAATATTACCATCAACACCACCAAAACAACTACCACATATACCATCACCATAGGAGTCTCTTATAATAAACCTTATTGTATCTTCAATAGGCACACATATTGTATTAGCATATAAATTACCAGTTCCAATGCTATTAAAAAATGGTCTTTCAATATTAAATAAAACACTGTCGTGTTGGTTTATAATATCTAAAGATGTTTCTCCAGCGTATTGATCTGGCGTAAACTCTATAGTTATCGATGTTTTTGTAGTATCTAAACAATCATCTTGTGGAGGTGGTATTGCGTAACAATTAGCAGGTATATTTGCTAAGGGATTATAGTTGTCATAAGCAGGACTCATACACCCAGATATACAGGCAAAATCATTTGCAAAAATAGTATCTGTAAAACTACCATCTTGCATTTCTAAGAAAAACCAAAATCCATCTGAGCTAGCAAACGGATCTCCTTGACTGTAGTTATTGTAAAAATTGTAATTAGTATCTAGTTGATCATTCCAAGTCCAAGACCAAATATTATAAGGTGTGCCTTGGTAGTAATTCTGTATAACACAACCGCTATCTAACTGCTCCCACTCTACCCAAGTTTTAGCATAACCATATACACACGTATCTTTAGCTTCTAGTATTGGAGTACAGTTTTGTCCAAAACTAAATATAGGTAATAATAATAGTAATAGTAATTTTTTCATTTTATTTTTCTCCACATTTTTTAGATGGATTATTAACTTGTCTCCAGTCTTCTTTTTGAAACCAGTCTCTTAGTGTTGCACCTTTTTTACGAGCGCCTTTTACATTTGTTTTTGAAGAGCGTTTATATTTACCAGCTTTACCAGACTTTTGTTTAGCAGAAACTAAACGTTGTCTTTCAGATTTACTCATGCTTTTTATTTTAGAAGCAGGTAAACATGTTTTTCTAGTACCACCGCCTTTTTGCTTTTTCGTTAACGGTGATAACATTTTGTTTGGATTACCTTTACCACCATCAGCTTTACTTGCCCAAACAGCCTTACGCTGCGCATCGCTTACATACTCTCTTGTTGGAGATGATTTGCGACAACTACCTTTAGCGCCTTTTTTAGTACCAGGCACTCGTTTATACCCTTTCCAACAAGGCATTGGACTGTTTTTAGCAAATTTAGACGCTATGTCGTACATTACTTCTTTTTCATTTTCATAGCAGCTGCTTTCTTCATCATCATTGTAGATTTCTTAAGCATAGCCATAGATTCTTTTTTCATCTTCATAGCAGCTTTTTTCATTTTAGCTGGAGAATCTAGTATTTTCTTTTTTAAAGCATCAGGTAAGTTTTTTTGTTTACCAACTAAAGGTTTTTTAGCAGGAGATTTTTTAGCCATTTTCATTGGTGCTTTTTTCATTTTCGCAGGTGCTTTTTTCATTTTAAGTTGTTTTAATATGTTCGTGTAATTGTTTTCCTAATTCAGTTCCATTTTTACTATCGCTATCATAGTGAGCGCGCGCTATATTTCTACTGTCAGATATATTTTTGGCAGTTTGCATAAATGCTTTTCCTTTACCGTATTTATCTTTTAATACCGATGCTATTAACATTCCTTGAGCAGAATGACCAGATGGATATGAAGGAGTATTCATAGACTTCATTTTAATAGCTTTTAAATTTTTATCTAACTCGTATGGTCTTGGTCTATTATGATATTTCTTTAATTTTAATATCACAGATGCAGATTCTTTTATAAGCTTAGCTGCTATTTTTTTATCGTAATTTTTTATGCCTTGTTCGTTAGCTGTTTTTTTAAATGCAGCCTCTATGTTGTCATACTTTTTTACAAACTCTTTACGTAAAGGTATTTTTTTAAGCGCTTTAATTTCTTGATCTGTATCAAAACTATTATCGCTAGGTGGTTTCATTTTCTTGAAACTTGATATGTCAAAATCTTTAAACATTATTTCTTTTTAAAATCACCTCTAGTACAACGTACACCCCAACCAGAAGCATAAGCGCTAGGCCATACTTTAAATTTCTTTTTTGCTTGAGCTTTACAGCTAGCAGATATTTTAGCTAAAGCTGGACTAGTTTTTTTTAACATAGAGTCAATTCTGTCAGCTTGACTAGCGTGTGTTTTGCTAGCTTTATTTAGCTCACCAACTATTTTTTTTAACTTTTTTTTATCTGGCATAATTTATTGTTTTAACATTTCCACCTACGTCTAGCAGCTTTACCTCTTTCACCTGTCCAACCTTTTGATCTAGCGCAGAAAGACTTTCTTCTTTTTGCCGCTTTACTACCTGGTTTAACTTTACCTGTAACAGCTGTTTTTAGTTTACTTCCTGGGTTTTTACGTCTATAAGCTTTAACTCCCTTAGAAGTCATCCCAGCACCCTCTTTTGTTGTTCTAAAGTTGCGACCTTTACCCTTTGTTGTTTTTCTTAATCTTTTTTCTAACGGTGAATCGCTTTCAAATATAGATTGACCAGTGTTTCTTCTACGACCACAACTAGTAACAGCAAAAGGATTACCTTCTTGAACGTATCCTCTAGTTTTTTTAAACATACTGTTTTGTCTTTCGCTACCAGGCATACTACTTTACTTTACAAGCACACCAACCAAGACATACTTTACCAAAAGTTATTTTCTTTATAAGTTTACAAATTGCTTTTTTCATAATTTATTTTTTTAAAAGTCACTCATTAGTTGATTATCTATTTCGCTTTGTACCTCTTCTCTTGTTGCTACCATTTTAAAACTAAGATCAGCTTGAAACCTAGCAACCTCTTCTCCATCTTTAAATATTATAATAGTAGGCACAACAGCTATTTTATATTTAGTTTGCGCTTCTGTATCTGTAGCTATATCTGAATAAGCTATAGTTTTACAGTCAGATAAATTTTGAACCCAAGGAACATCATTAGCACTATTCCAACCAGCGTTAAACTGCGTTACTTGTATTTGACCAAAAGCAGTGCTAGCAATAAATACTAGCACCATTATTAATAGATACATAACATATTGTTGCCAAACTGTTTCTTGTGTCTCCATTATCTATTGTATAATTTGTCTTCTATTTTATCTAACGTTTCTTTTATCTCGTCAACATCTTTTTTAGTTTCCATAATAGTATTACGGATCATTTGATCTTTCATGTTAAATTCCATACGAGTAACTTCATCTGGTGGTATAACCGGTAGTTCTTTTGCCTCGGCAATATCTGCTTGTAACATGAACCACATGCTTATTAAAGTTGCCATAGCGAAACCTATAGCTATTAATGTTTTTACACTCAGTACAAAACCCGTGTCTTCGTTTAATTCTTTTGCCATTTTATTCGTTTAAAGTACCGTACTTTTTATAAAAAGCTTTTTTTCTTTTTACCTCTGTTTGGTTAGATGTGTTAAACTTAATTGTTTTTTTAGCTTCTTCTCTTGTCATTCCGTCAAACTCACCGCCAGACTCTCCAGCATGTGGATCTATAGGTGTTTTATTTCCTGAAAGCTTTTTAAACGGGTTATTTGGTTGATTATATGCCATTTTAAAAAATCGTGTAATTTAATCCTAATTTAAAATCGTACCACTCTCTATTCCAGTACTTATTATATTTTCCTTCTACAAAGTACCCTAAGTTTTTATTTACTTTTATTCCGTATATTAATCCTCCAGAATAATCGTACCATTGTCCATCGACGTAATTGTGGTAGCTAAACTCACTTCCATCATCATAATGATAAGGCATTAAACTTGCCCAAGCGTGTGTCCATGTTTTCTTAGAGTACTTGTAGTAATCAAAACCAACAACAAATGAGTGTTGTATAGTTTTCTTTAATTCATTTCTTTTCTTTTCAGTGTAATTAGCTAATACCTCAGGTATTACAACCGCCTCCCAAACCTCAGCGCTAGTAGCTACAAGTTCTCCAGAAGGAGAGTAATACTCGTTGCTATACACATCTACCGTATAACCTTCTTGTAAAGCTAAATACGTATAATGTAAATCACCATTGCTTAACATCCACTCATCTAAAGCGTTATAACCATATGGCTCAGCAAGTCTGTGAACAAGACCAACATTCCATGACAAGTTTTTACCCTTACGATGTCTATATCTTTCTGATGCTTCAAAGTATTTAATATCAGCAAAACCATCTTCTAAGTATTCTAGTTTTAAAGCAAAAAAGTTTATACACAATTCATCTGGGCAACCATCGTCAGAGCTAAATCTAATAAAGTGATGTTGATCCATATAGTCAACACCTTCTTGTCTTTTATAATCAATCTCAAATAAGTACTCAACTCCTTTAACCTTACCAACAGTGGCCGCATCACTGTAATTAGATTCCGTTCCATCATAAAATGTTTGAGCTTTATTCTCATAGCCAAATCTTGCAATCTTACGTAATCCTATGGTAAAATTATAATCATAAGGAGTTGAAATAGTCTGTGTAGATAAACCATTATCCACAGAGAATACATCAACATCTGAAAGTGATGTCCCACCATTAACAGCTGTATAAAAAGTAGAGAACTTTAATAAGTCTTTAATCTCTTCTTTACCAAACGTTTGTGCTACAGTTATATTAGATATAAGCAGTAGTAGTATTATTAGTTTTCTTACCATCTATTTATTATCACTTATTTTTTTAATTCTTTAACTACCCAGCAGTTCTTAAACCTCCAAAAGCACCTCTTTTTCTTTTCTTAGTTTTTCTCTTACTTTTTGACTTGCTGTCTTTAATGCCTAAGTTCCATTTAGACCAACCTAAAAACAAAGCTATTCTTTGCCAGGCTTGGTTATCATTATTCGCCGCTTCTCTCAAATTGTTAACCTTGGTATGTAGTCTAGCTAAAGGTACATTTGTAAACGCTTGCGTATAGTTAAAACCTGCTTCCCACACTGGGTTATCTAAGTTGTATAAAGATGTATCTCTTATTTCATCTTCGTTCCAATTTAAAGTTTTACTAGCAGACTGTATTTGTCTAGCTTTAATACCTACAGGTGGAGATAAATTTAAAAACTCCATCAAAACAGCGCCTTCGTCTCTTCTGTTTCTAGGCTTGTCTTGTTGCTCTATTATTGTTCTGATCATGTTTTTAACCGTAGACACCACAGCGCCACCAACACCCATACCTCTAAGAATACTATCTATACTACCATTTACAACTCTCTCTGTTTTCTTGTCAACAAACTCTTCGTCATCGTCGTCGCCAAACATCATAGCAAACAGTGCTGTTTGTAAACTGTAAAATATAGCATTTTGAATCGCTCCATAATAAATTATTCTTGACACGTGCGCTTTTGCATCACCTCTACCGGCTTGTAAATCTAAAATAGCTTTTTTAATTAACCTAGTGTACTGCATTGGCGTATTTTGAAAAGCTAATATAACTCTACCTAACACAGACGCTTGTTGTTGTGATATTTTATCTGGTCTAGCAGACTGTTGTGTTTCTTCAGCAATTTCTTGCATATCTAAAAAAGCTTGCTCTTCAGCTTCTTTTAAAGTCATACCTTCTTTCAACAATCTATTAACGTTATTTCTATAGTGTGTTGCACCACCCATAGATATTGCAAAACTATCCATCATTTGCGTAGGTAAAAAACATTTTTGTAATAGCCAGTTTATAGCCGACCTAACAGGTTGTTTAGAGTTTGTTACAAAATCTGTAAGTTCACTAGCATTGACGTCTATGTTTAAACCAGCTCTTCTTTGCTTTAAAAAGGTAGAATTAAATATCATAGAGAAATCAGCCCAAAATTGTTTTTGATTAGCAAAGGCTTTTGCAGCTTCTAAAGGATTGTTTTCATTCCAGTTTATAAAGTTTACAGTGGATAAAGTTTGAAGCACTGCTGATCTAGAGTTAAAGAACATTGTTGTACCTATAGATCCGTTTATAAAGTTCATAAATCTATTTACTAGCCTGTTGCTACCAAAACTTCTATTAGTTCCATTTTCAATTCTATACAACATATCCTCTAACGCTTCTCTAAAATTAGAACCGTATATAGCTTCTATTTTATTTAAATTTTCTTCAGAAAATATTATACTTGTATTTTCTAAAAATTGTTGAAAGAATACCTTTCTATGAACATTTTGCATAGCGTTCATTAAATCAACTCTTATATCTTCAACCTGCCAATCATCATTAGGTTTAACATAACCATCCTCTACTCTAGATATAATACCAACTGTATCCGCAAATGCTTTTAAATCAGGGTTTTCATTTATTTTTTGAACTAAAGCGTTTTGATCAGACACTGATAGTCCGGGTATGTTGTAATCAGCTTTGTCCCAAAGATAAACCCTTATAGCATCACCGGTAGTAAACTCTGTTCCAGGTAATTTATTATACAGCGTTTTTCTAATTTCTGGAAAAGCTTTAGTAAGTTTTTTGTAATCGTTAGCTATAGACTGTCTAGCCATGTTTAGTTCAATGTATGCTCTATTTAAAGGTTCTATTAAAGCTTCTTTAAAAAACTTAAAATCTGCTTCACCTTTTTTACCTTTACCTAAAAATGAATACAACAAACCAACAAAATCATCTGCAGATGGTGGGATAAATATTTTGTACTTACCCTTGTCTTCACCTCTCATTTTTGCTTTTGCTCTTGAAAATCTTTTTTGAGATTCTACACCTGTAGTTTCTTCTAATATTTCATTAAACTGTTTATCATATTTAATGCTACGAGAAGCTTTAGCTTGTTGAATTTTAGACTTAACATCAAATTGATCTAACATATTTTGTACAGCTTGCACGTTCTGTAAAGCATCGTCTGCAAAGTAAAAGTCGTTGTAACCTTCACCAACTTTTTCAGCCATCCAAAGTGCTTTAGCCTCTGGCGTAGAGTTTGCTAAGCCAGTAATATTTTTTAAAGGTATATTCAAACCATTAGCTTTTAAAAACTCAAATATAGCTGGAGCAGAATCAGCAGGTCTTGCCGTTAATACAAACATATTTTTAGGGCCAAACTTACCTTGTAGTTTCATTGCCTTGTTAAATAACGATGCAACCCTACCATCTACAACCTTGCTAAACTCTGAAAAA
>Ga0181417_1000572_pt1 | contig 12016 bp, 8 predicted proteins | sample 40SPOviralmetaG_FD_130142 | JGI IMG/M metagenome (GOLD analysis project Ga0181417, IMG submission 130142) | Marine viral communities from the oligotrophic San Pedro Time Series (SPOT) site, San Pedro Channel, CA, USA - 40 SPOT_SRF_2013-02-13 | ecosystem: Environmental > Aquatic > Marine > Strait...
TACATTGCTTACACGTTCAGACCCACAATTAGCCCAGATATATTTACAAGAGTATAGTTTTGGCTTACAGAGAATGAGAACAGATTTGATAAACCGTAAAAACTACATGTTTGCTGTCTAATGGCAGATATGTTAAATCCATTTGTAGTTAACTTCAGAGGCGGCTTAGTCCTCAATAAATCTCAGTTTGAGATGGAACCAGGAGAAGCTATGGAGTTAAGAAACTTTGAACCTGACGTAGGTGGCGGATATAGACGTATCTCAGGGTTTACTAAGTTTAATACAAACGAAATAACTTCAGGAAGCACTACAGGTGCTATACTTATGTCGGCTGTATACAAAGATCAAGTTATAGCTGCTAGAGGTACTGAAGTATTTAAAGTACCTACATCTAATGGTTCTGTAACACAAATAGATTCTGGTAGAACCAGTGCAGGTAGATACGATTTTGACACTTTTAATATAGATGGTACAGATAGAATTATATGGGCTGATGGAGCAAACAATGCTTCACATTATGATAACAGTTCTGTAACTGACGTAAGCGGTACAGGCGCTCCTGCTAACCCTAAGTTTGTAAAAATATTTAAAAACCATGCTATCTATGCAGGAATGTCTGCAGCAACACAAAAGATAATATTTTCTGCTCCATATGCTGTAGGAGAATTTAGTGCTGCTAAAGGTGCAGGTTCTATATCTGTAACAAGCACTATAACAGGATTAAAAGTATTTAGAGAGCAATTATATATATTTTGTGAAAATGCTATATTTAGATTAGCAGGAAACAGTTTAGCAGACTTTCAAATGCAACCAGTAACAACTAATGTAGGTTGTATTGCACCACAAAGCATACAGGAAGTAGGCGGTGACTTAGTATTTTTAGCTGCTGACGGTTTAAGAACAGTTGCAGGTACAGAAAAAATTGGTGACGTAGAGTTAGGTGTTATATCTAGACCTATACAAAGAAGATTTACAGAATTAAACTATAATACTGTAGCAGAAAAGATAAGTTCTGTAGTTATAAAAGCTAAAACACAGTATAGAATATTTTTTGCAGACCAAGGTGCTGAAGCAGACTGTTCAGGAGTTATAGCTGTTTTTAGAGGCGATAGGTGGGAATATTCTGATATGAGAGGTATTAAACCTAACTGCGGAGATAGTGGCTACATAAGTGATGTAGAGTTTACAGTACATGGTGGGTATGATGGTTATGTGTATAAACAAGAATCTGGTAGTACGTTTACAAACGCTTCCGATGCTACAATAAGTATGGAAGCTAGATTTAAATCAGCACATTTAACTATGGGTGATCCTGGAATTAGAAAAAGATTTCACAGAGTAATATTAAACTACAGACCAGAAGGTTCGTTAGCTACTAACTTAGGTTTAGAATATGACTTTGGTTCACAAGACGTACAGAACCCTAACAGTATACCTTTTTCAGAGGTTGCTGACTTAGCACTATACGGTTCATCAACATATGGCAGTTCAATTTATGGTGGTGCAGAATTTATACTAGTTAGACAACCTATAACAGGTTCAGGATTTGCAGTAGCAGTCCAATTTACAGAAAAACAAAATGAAACATCAGCACCTTATTCATTAAGAGGTTTTAGTTTAGAATTTGCAGCAGCAGGTAGGAGATAAGCAATGGCAGGTTATTCAGCAAGACAATCGACTTTTACGACAGGGGATACTATTACAGCAGCTCATAGTAACAATGAGTTTAATGCTATATTAGCAGCTTTCCATGTAAGTACAGGTCATAAACATGATGGTAGCACAGCAGGTGATGGTGGTCCAATATCTACATTATTTAGCAATGCTATTAGTATGGGTACAGGTGCAGATACCGATATAGCTCTTACATTTAATGCCAATACAAATGATGGTGTTTTAACATGGATGGAAGATGAAGATTATTTTAAATTTTCAGATGAAGTTCTTATAGACGGTACTGAAAAATTACTTTTTAGAGATACTGCAATATACATTAACTCTTCTACTGATGGTCAACTAGATATTGTTGCAGATACCGAAATACAAATAGCTGCTACAACTATTGACATGAATGGTAATGTAGATGTTTCTGGCACTTTAGTTTTTGGTAGTTTAGGAGATGGTACTGTTACTATTACAGACATTGCAGACGAAGATAATATGTCTTCAAACTCTGCTACTAAACTTGCTACACAACAATCTATTAAAGCTTATGTAGATGCCACTGTAACTGCAGAAGATTTAGATGTTACTTCTGATAGTGGTACTATAGCTATTGATTTAGATTCTGAAACATTAACGATAGCAGGTGGTACAGGCTTATCATCTAGTGCTACTTCTAATACTGTAACAGTAGCTGTAGATGCAGCACAAACAGGAATTACTTCTTTACTTGCAACAGACATTAAAATTGGTGAAGACAACGAAACTAAAATTGATTTTGAAGACGCAAATGAAATACATTTTTATGCAGCTAATGCAGAACAAGTATACGTAGCTGATGGTATATTTGGTCCACAAACAGATAGTGATGTAGATTTGGGTTCTACAGGAGTTAGGTGGAAAGACGCATTTATAGATACAGTTACTACTACAGGTAATGTTACTGTAGGTGGTGATCTTACTATATCTGGCGATGATCTTACTATGGCTACTAATACTGCAGGCAACTTGCTTATTGCAGATGGTACAAACTATAATCCTACAGCAGTAGGAGATTTAAGTGAAATATCTTCAGTAGCTTCTGGTGATGTTTTATTAGCTGTAGACGCTTCAGGTGGTGGTCTTAAAAAAATAACAAGAAGTACATTAGTTGCAGGTCTTGCTACATCTTCTGGTATAGCTAATCTTGCAGAAGATTCTACCCCACAACTAGGTGGTGATTTAGATGTAAATGGTAATGGTTTAGTTTCTACATCTAATGGTAACATAGCTCTTACACCAAATGGAACAGGTGTTGTAAGAATAGACGGTAATGTAGATATACAGACAGGTGAAATTGTTCTTAAAAATGGTGGCTCTGTTTCTAATATTAAATTTTATTGTGAATCAAGTAATGCTCACTATACACAATTACAATCTGCTGCACACTCAGATTACTCAGGCAATGTTACTTTAACTTTACCTGCAGCTACAGACACATTAGTTGGTAGAGCAACAACAGATACTTTAACAAACAAAACATTAACAACTCCTGTAATAGCAGAAATAGATTCTGGTAGCACTATTACTTTAGACGCTACAACAAATATTATATTAGATGCTGATGGTGGAGATATATTCTTTAAAGATGCAGGCACAACATTCGGTAGTGCAACAAATACTTCAGGTAATTTAATACTTAAATCAGGCACTACAACTGCTTTAACTTTTGCAGGGGCTAACGCTACTGCTGCAGGCAATTTAGCTATAACAGGTAATCTTACTGTAAATGGAACTACAACAACTGTAAATTCTACTACAGTAACTATTGATGATCCTATCTTTACATTAGGCGGAGATTCTGCTCCAGGTTCTGATGATAACAAAGATAGAGGTATTGAATTTAGATGGCATAATGGATCAGGAGCTAAATTAGGTTTTTTTGGTTATGATGATTCTGCAAGTGCATTTACATTTATACCAGATGCTACAAACTCTTCCGAAGTATTTAGTGGCACAGCAGGTAACGTTGTTTTTGGTAACATTGCAGGTACATTAACAACTGCTGCTCAAACAAATATAACTTCAGTAGGTGCTTTAGATGGTGGTTCTATTAGTTCAGGTTTTGGTGCTATAGATGTAGGTTCTTCTGCTATTACCACTTCAGGTACAGTTACTGGTGGAACTTTAGCAGGAACATTGTCTACAGCAGCACAAGGTAATGTTACATCTTTAGGAACGTTAACCACATTAACTGTAGATAATGTTATTATTAACGGAACCACTATAGGTCATACATCTGACACAGATTTAATGACTTTAGCTTCTGGCGGATTAACTGTAGCAGGCACTATAGAAGGTACTACAATTACTGCTTCTACTGCTTTAGTTCCTGATGCTTCAGGTGGTGCTGACTTAGGTACAACATCTCTTGAGTGGGGTGACGTATATATTGCCGATGATAAAAAACTTTATCTTGGTTCAGATCAAAATTTCAGTATTGAGTATGATGAAGATGGTAATGACACTACAGCCGTAGTAGCTGCAGGCGGTGTAAGCATGGCTCCTCACGGTACAAGTACTGGTAATACTACTGAATTGAGATTTCAAGAGTTAGCCGCTAACGGTGCAAACTATGTAGGTTTCAAAGGTCCAGATGCTATAGCTTCTAATGAATTATGGACACTACCTAATACAGATGGCACTTCAGGTCAATTTTTAACTACAAATGGTTCTAATACTCTTTCTTGGGCTAATGCAGGTGGAGGAGGTGTTACAGCTACTGCTAGCGGTAGCATTGCGGCAGGTAAAGGTTTAATAAAAAATGCTAATGGAACTGTGTCTCAAGTCTCAGGTTCTAGCACTACAAATGCCCATAGCGGTAATAGAAGAACAAATGAAACTTGGGATGATTCTGCTAAAACAGGAATTAATTACAACACTAATAATTATGGTTCTTTTAGAACAGCATATAAACCAGGAACAAATACTTGGGTTACTTGTTATATAGATTATAATTCAGGTACAAGCAAGACTGAGTATAAAATGTTTGCATCTAAGTATGACAACGCTAGCAATTCATCATTAAATCAAAGTGATGATGCCTCTGACATTACTAGAGGAACTCCAATAGTAGTAGAAGATGATGGCTACTCTCAAGGAAGGATGAGTGTATATTATGATGAAGATAATGACTACTTTGTAGCTGTTCATAATAATTATACTAGTGGATATTTATTAAAAGCAAGTATTGTTACTCTTGGAGGTACAAATGGTGTTACATTAACAAAAGGAGCTACTGGATCAGATTCAAACAGTATTATGAATAGTAGTGGGCATGCTCAATATTTTGAAACAATATATGATACAACTAATAACGTAGGTCACGTTATTCTTGGAGGAGATAAACAAGGAGCAATATATATTACATGTTCTGGGACAAACGCACCTACTTTAAGTAATATAACTAGTACAAAGTGGGATAGTAATGCAGGTACTGCTAACAATCGCCCAATAGCTGCAGGGTATGATAGAGTAAATAATAGAGTATTAGTAGCTTGGAAAGATGCTAGTAATAGTAATTATGTGACAGTAAATGGTTATAGAAAAAATGGTAGTGATTTAACTGCAGGTTCAAACGATACTATACATAATTATAGTAATGGTGAAGGTTTAGGTTGGACTATACCTAACCAAACTGTCGATTCAAATGATACAAGCCCTGCTTTAGTTAGTTGGGGTGGTTATAGGCAAGCTTTAGGGGCAGGTTGGTTGAGTTGGGCATCTGCTCCGCAAGGTTCAAGCTTAAACTTAAGTGTATCAGGTGCTTATGTAGTAGATAGTGCAAATTTAACTAATACTGGTTTTAGTAATGAAAGAGGTAATGGTTGGATTCAATATAATGAAAGATCGAAACAGATGACAGCAATTTTTCCTCATGCTAGTACATCAAATACTTGGTTAATGAATTCTGTAGAATTTGGAACAGGTAGTCCTGCTGATAGATACATATGGAATGCTAGTAACGAAGTACAAATTGCAGACAGTAGTCCTACTATAAAATATGTAACAATAAATTCTACAGGAGATGTTTATGGACAAAATGTTGTTACATCTCAAAGTAGTACAAGTAGTGGTGAAATTATTCAACAAATAGTACAACCTAATTATAGTTGGGTACAAAGTTCAACAAACTTAACGTACCGTAATTTTATAGGCATATCAAAAGAGGCTGTTTCAAATGGTGCTGAGGTAGGTATAGCTTCTCTAGGAAGTTCTACTGATGCTGTAAGTTCTTTAACTGCAGGAACAAAATATTTTATAGACCCTTATAGTAATGGTGATTTAGCTACAAGTATTACAGGAAAATATCCTAGAGTAATTGCAGGAACAGCTTTAACTACAGGGAGTATAGTCGTTGGAGATGATGTTTCTGGTTACAGTTCTATACCTAAAGACACTAATAGAATCTTTTGTGGTTCGTATGACTTTAGAAGACAGGGAGGTGGAGATGACGCTAATGTTTTAATTTCTTTACCTGCAGGATTTAATCCTAAAGATGTAAGGGCGTATGATCTTTATTGGTATGGTTTAGGTTTTAATGCTAATGATGGTTATATGAAAGTAAAACCATATAATGGTACTTCTAGTGTTATGGAAAGTGCTACGTGGTATGGAGCAAGAATGACTTCTGGGTCATTTGAAAATGCAAACCCTGGAGATAATACTGGTTTATGGACTGGCTATGCTTTTGATGGAGTATATACTAATTATGTAGGTGAAGAAAGACAGACAGGAACCCAAAACCCCTACACACACTTATTAACAGGTATGGGAACATATGTAAATTCAAAACAAAACTCTTCGTGGCAATACGAAGGAGTTTATAGGTATGGTTCTAGTAACTATAATACAAAACATGAAAAAGGCTATGGAAGTGCTGCAGGAACTAAAGTTGTGAACAATTATGCAGATGGTTTTTATTTCTATGCTTCTGCAGGAACTAATTTTGTAGAGGGCGTAGTTGTTGTTTATGCTATTATGAACGCAGACTTTGATACTATAGACCTTGTAACGTAAGTATGACTAGAGTATTTAACGCTACTACACAAGAATATGTAGATATAATAAAAACTAGAGACGATGAAGCAGAAAAAGCAGTTTACAAAGAAGAAAAATTTAAGTTTGTAGAAAAGGAAATAGAGAGGATATTAACTAGAACAGATAAATATATGTTAATAGATTATCCTTTAACAAAACAAGAAAAAAAAGAAGTGTTAGAGTATAGGCAAAAATTAAGAGATTTATCTAAACAAGAAAATTACCCTGATATATTTTTTCCACTACAACCTAAATGTATAAAAGAAAATTTGGAGTTTAATTAATATGAAAATAATTACAGAAAATGAAACTAATGAAGTTACCTACGTTATAGAAGATGATGTTGATGTTAATATTACAGCAGACTGTATGACAGTAGGACCCTCTTCAAGCCCTAGATATAGAGTAGGCTCTTACAACTCAAGTAATGTCACGTTACATACAGGAGTTACACTACCTGATGATTGGTATGGTAGAAAATATAAATATGATGGGTCGAACTGGTCTGCTAATGAAAATTATATAGGTTTTGCTACAGTAGAATCTTTTGTAGCTTCAGACGCTACTTCTATACCCCTAGTAGAAACTGACGGAAAACCTTTAAGACTTTCTTTAGGTGTAGCATATATACAAGAAACTAATGAAAAAATTACGTATACAGGAATAGATGGTAATACTCTTACAGGTGTTACTAGAGGAGTAGATTCGACTACTGCAACAGATATACATCCTTTATATGTAATTCATGAAGAACTACCATCATAGGAGAAAACATGCCTACTAAACCAACAACAAGTGTAGTAAACCAAAAGATAGATGACCATGTGGATGCTTGTACGAGTAGGTATGAAGCCATTGATCGTAGGCTTTACAGAATTGAAGCGATACTTATAGGGGCTAGTGTCTCTGTAATAGGATTGTTAATTAAAATAATTGTAGGCTAGAGGGAAGAGATATGCCAAAGAAACCATTGACAAATATAGAAATACAGAAAAGGTTAGATGCTTTGGAAAGAAGAGGTATGGCTGAAGGTGGTAATATTACACTTAACAGTACTGATCCTTTTAGTCCTAATTTTAATATTAATTCATTCTCTACTATACCTGGTGGTGCAGGTAATGATACCATACCTGCTGAATTTATCGGTGCTGATGGCACGGTATCTGCTGCAGCCGATACAGGTGTTGGTGGTCTAGGCACTATAGATTTTCTTACTAGGGCTCAAAACGCAGGTCTTACTACTAAAAACTCTACATTTGAAACTGATGCAAATGATTTAACAGCACTAAAAGCAAGTAGTGGAGTAACAGAGAACGACCTTTTTAGTAAACCGCCAATGTATGCTGATCCAACTACAGGTAAACTATTAACAACTGCGGAATATGAATCACAGTATGGTTCTTTAGGTAACACAGGGATTCCAAAAAACCCTTATGTAACTGTTAACGCTGATGGAAGTAAAGTTAATACAGACCCTGCTACTGGTCAGACAACTTATTTTGCGGCTGATGGTACTATAACAGGAGTTGAAAAAGATGGTGTACTTACAGATTTAACTAATAATAACACTGGTGGAAACACTGGAGGTACTGGAGGTACTGGAGGAGGTACTGGAACAGGTACTGGAACAGGTACTGGAACAGGTACTGGAACAGGTACTGGAACAGGTACTGGAACAGGTACTGGAACTTTAGGAGCTCTTGAAACTAGATTTGGAGATGTGCTAAACCAATACGACCAGATGGCAGGGCTTACAGGTACTAATCCTGATTTAACACCTAATGCTGAATTTAATCCTAATATGACATATGCTCAAGCTTCTGAATTAGAACCTAACGAACAACAACTAGGAGCAACACAACAAGCAGCTACAGAAATTATAAGTGATGCACAAATTCAAGCCTTACAGGCAGCAGGATATACAATTAAAAGTACTGCTGATACTATAACTTCTACTACTGACACTTTTGCTAAAGTAAGTAACCAAGCTTTAAATGCACAAACTTTAGACACTTTAACAAGAGAAGTAAATGCACAATCAGACAAACCTGTTATAGGAGAATCTATTATAGGTACTGCTCCTTCTAGGGATAGTATAGATCAAAAAAAAGCTGAAGGTGCACTTGCTACAGATATGGAAGGTGCAGATAGAAGTAAGACACCTACTGTAGGCGATTACACTGGTGATTTTAACGATACTATCGTAGGTGCTCAAAGAGGTATAACTACAAATGAAATAGTACAACCTATTGCTCCTGCAGAGGCTAATCAAGGTACTGCACAAGTTATGGCAGAGCTAAGAGATAATGCAGTTATGCAACTTAATCAAACTAGTGAAGACGAACAAACTAGAGCTACGGCAAATGCTATAACACAACAAATGTCTGAAGTACCTAAAGAGGCTACTGTACAAGGACAATTAGAAAACCTTATGGCACAGTTTGCTGATGGTAAAACTCCTGCTTACGCTGCAGGTGCAATAAGAAATGCTGAAGCACAAATGGCTGCTAGAGGTTTATCTGCAAGTTCTATGGCAGGTGCTGCAATTATGCAATCAGCAATGGAAGCGTCTATACCTGTAGCTGCACAAGATGCACAAGTCTTTAGAGAAATAAATCTTAGCAATATAAATAATAAACAAAAAGTTGCTTTAGCTAATGCTGCTGCAGGTTTACAAATTGGTTTAGCTGATTTAAATGCAAGACAACAAACTTCGTTACAAAATTCTACAAGTGGTTTTAAATTACAATCTCAAAGCCTTTCAAACATGCAACAAGCTTCTTTAGCCAATGCACAGTTAAGAGCTTCTTTACAAGAAAGAGAGTTAGGTTTTGAACAACAAAGACAAGTAGTAAACGCTGCAAGATATGCTGAAATAGAAGGTATTAATTTAACTAATCAACAACAAGGAATTTTACAGGATTCTGTAAATAACATGCAAGTTACTACATCTAACATGTCTTTTAAACAACAAAGAGAATTATCTAAAGCACAAATAGATGCTGCACTTACAGGGCAAGAACTTACTAACGACCAACAAGCTGCTGTTATAAATGCTGCTAGAATAGCTGAAGTAAACAATTTAGAATTTAACGAAGAACAACAACGTAATCTAAATAATTCGCAACTTATGCAGAATATGACTTTAGCAAACTTAGATTCTGAAATGAAAACAGTGCTTACAAATGCTGCTACCTATGGAAATATGGAAATGACTAATTTAAATAACAGGCAACAAGCACAAGTAGTAAATGCTCAGTCCCTGTTAAATTTAGATATGGCTAGTTTAAGTAACAAACAACAGGGCGAAATATTAACATATCAAGCTAAGATAGATTCTTTGTTTACAGACGCTGCTGCAGATAATGCTAGGCAGCAATTTAATGCACAATCTGAAAATCAAGTAGATGAATTTTTTGCACAGTTAGGTGCTTCTACAGCTCAACAAAATGCTAATAGGGTAGCAGCTATGAAACAGTTTAACTCAGATCAAGTTAACGCTACTGCTAAATTTAATTCTTCTTTAGTAGATACTAGAGAAAGATTTAATTCTTCAATGACAACTCAGATTAATCAGTCTAATGCAACTTGGCGTAGGCAAATAAATACTGCTAACTCTGCAGCACAAAATGAAGCAAACAGAACAAATGCTTTAAATACTTTTGGTATGAATCAAAACGCTTTAAATAATATATGGCAACAATACAGAGATGAGGCTTCTTGGTTATTTAAACAAGATTTAACAAGAGAACAATTTGCTCATGAATTAACAAAAATAAATTTAACTGCAGATAGGCAATTTGCATTATATGATAGAACCGTAACTGATAATGCTTACGGTGCAGGCGGAAGTTGGGCTTATGATTTATGGGCTCAAGCACAATTAGAAAAACAAAGTGGGAGTTAGTAATGGCTAAAGAAAGTTTATATGCAAGAGCAATAGGTGGTGCAGCAAGCTTTTGGGATGGTTGGGGAGAAGCTTTTAATGGTATAACTGATCCTATTGATGATTTTATTGATGTTATAACTTCTCCTAAAGAATTGTTACAAGACAGTGATAATAATTATTTTGGTATAGAAGGTTTAAGTAGTAGAAATATTAAAGAAACTGCTGCAAATAGGCAAAAAAGAAAAAACGAAGAAAGAGCTTCTGGAGGAGGTAGTGGCAATCCTTTTGATAATAGACCTGGAACTGATGCTTATGCAACTGCTTCAGATTCTTTTGTAAATATGGATGAAATTTTAGCAAATACTGTAGATACAGTAGAGGTTGGTGGTGCTACAAAGATACCTTTTCAAGGTCTTTTAGAGTTACAAGACATAGACGTAATGGGTAACGCTCAAGAATTATATGCTATTGCTAGAGGTGTTTCGCCTAATGAAATTGCAGGCGAATTAGCAAAAAAAAATGTAGGACCAAATATTTTTATAGAAGGCACTTCAACACCTAAAGAAGGTCCAAATTATATGGGTCCTATGACTGCTGACAGTATGGGCGGTGAAAGTATTATTAATAATGCTTTACAGAAAAAATACCTTAACAGCTCAAAAACTAAAGAAACAAAAGCAGCTTCAGAAAAATTTGTAGATGATCTTATAAAAAGGAATAAGTAAATGTTAACGAGAGAAGAAGACTTAGACACTAGAAACCCTGACCAATTAAAACAAGAAGACCCTTTTAATGTTCCAATTCCAGGACAATCTTTAACAGCTTCTCCAGATACTGAACGTTTTCAAAAACCACCAGAAGAATCTAATCCTGAAAAAGTTTTAGCTTTTGCTATGAAAAGATTAAAAAACCCTGACATGAAAGAAAGAATGTTAGATTTACTATTGTCTGGTTTACCAGTAGAGTTGCTAGTTAAGAATATTACAAAAGCAGGTTTTATGGAAGGTAAATATAGTCCAGATGTTGCAGAATTAATAACCCCTGCTTTAACTATATTTATAATAGACATGGCTAGAAATGAAGACATACCTGTAAAAGTATTTATGGATGAAGGAGTAAGCCCAGAACAACAAGCAGAACAAGATCAGAAACTTGCAATGGTTATGGAAGAACAAAGACCTGAACTTGCTAGAGGTATACGAGCTGTTAAATTTGAAGATCAATTAAAAGAACGTTCTGCCAAAGCTACAGAATCTATAGCTGCAAGAAAAAAAATAAACGAAAAAGAAATGCCTGTCGAATCTGATGGTAGTTTTTTAGAATTAGGAGAGTAATATGAGTTTAGCTGCATTTTTAGGTGGTGGTAAAGATCAAAAAGGTCAAGGA
>Ga0181417_1000576_pt1 | contig 11983 bp, 13 predicted proteins | sample 40SPOviralmetaG_FD_130142 | JGI IMG/M metagenome (GOLD analysis project Ga0181417, IMG submission 130142) | Marine viral communities from the oligotrophic San Pedro Time Series (SPOT) site, San Pedro Channel, CA, USA - 40 SPOT_SRF_2013-02-13 | ecosystem: Environmental > Aquatic > Marine > Strait...
AATTTGAAGAGTAATATTTGTAGAACCCGCACCTTTTTGATTTTGAATCAAATAACCTCTTTCACTATTATAAGCCACCGATTTAAACCAACATGACAAAGTAACTTCATTGCCAGTTATTATACTATTTGACTGACCTACTGTTATTTTTTCAGTACTTGCATCAAACGAAGTTGAACCCTCTGATGGAAATGCAAGTGTGTCTGACCTATTTGATTTGAAGTCGAGGTATAACTTGAGGTTGTCCTTGACATATGTTAAGAGGGATGCTCCCCCTTTAGCTAGACTTGCTCCTAATCCAAGCATAGATCTAGCCTAAGTAACAGATACAAAGACCAGTAGCTAGAGTGACGGCACTCCAATTACCAAATATTGTGACCCCTTGAGGTATCGTATCAGAACTAGTTAAAGCGTTGCCATGTGTAGGTGTGTCTGTACCAGCTTTAGCCGCATCAGATTGTTTTAATGTTGTAAACGTACAATCTTCAAACATTGTTATTGCTACTACTTTCATAGTTCCAATATTTGTTACTGATTCGCCATCATCTAATACAGCAGAACCAATTTGTCCTAACCCTATATTACTTGCTTCCTTAACTGAATATGTATTCATTGCCATCTTGTTTCTCCTTACTTATGACTTGCCGAGCGTGACTGTCTCATGGTCATATTGGTTAATAATCATGTCCTTGAATAAAGTAGGCAGTACCATCTTTATCTTTATTTGCATGTTGTTTGCCTTTAGAAACCTCTTCTTTAAATAAGTTTCTAAAGTAAATTGCATTGTTAATTGTTTGAGGGTTTCTTTCGTACCCCTTAGCAATAGCCATATAGGTTAATGCTTCATGAAATTCTTCTGGAATTGTAGGAGATTCTAACATCCCAATTCCTATTCCTGTATCATCAGCTATAAAACTTTCATCTTTATTAACTGAATGGATAAGTAACGTATGTACAGCATTTGTTGATAAATACTTTAACTCACTATCAGTATCAGAATCTTTAGCAAGACCTAGTTTGCTGTTTTCTAACCACCATACATGTTTTTGTGCTTCTGTTTTAACTGACATCTGTTTTCTCTGGTGTACCTATTAATCTATTTATTTGATAGTCATCGCAGTCTACCCTGGTTACTTCAAGAACTGTACTTGCTAGTTCATAGTATCGTTGACCTGCAATTGTAGATATTGTTGAAGTTCCAGACATAATTCGAGTTTGTTTACAAAAATCTATTAAAGCTCTATTAAGATAGAGTCTGATTTCTGTTTCTCTCATAGTAGGGTGATGTTGTTGAACTAATTCTATTAATTGTTGTTGTGTCATGCTTGTGGCTGTGCTCCTCTAAGTATTTGAGCTTTTTCATTGTACATTAGAGTTAGTTTGTCATATTGAGCTATAAACCAATTGTACTTAGTAGAAGCTTTTTGTAACGCACTTGAAAAGACTGAATTTTTAGTTGCTAACTCTTCTTGATGAGCCTGTAAATATGTTCCAATCTTTTGTAATTGAGCAGATGCTAACTCAACATCTTCTTCGTCTTCAATAAGATGAGTAACAGTAGAAAACCACTGATCGTATTCTTTTGCATCTACAGCAACATCAATTGTGTTAGCAGTGTGTAAATTATCTAAAGTTGTTAAATCACTAGCTGTACCACCAACTGCAGGAACTGTTATTCCAGCAGGTAACTGAGCAAACTCTTCATACATAGACCTAACTAAATATTTTCTTGCAGCACCAGTAACAATAAAATCTTCAGCTTGAATAGGAAGGTCAGTAGCAGACTTCATATCGTGTTTAACTACAGGATAGGCTAACCCTATTACTTCACCTTGCTCATATCCATTAATCAAGGGTCTAATATAAATATTTCCACTTTTTACAAAGTACGAAGGACTTCTTTTTGTAGCATGGTGTATTGAATTTGGATCATTCGATTGTTTAACTAATCCACTAGGAATAAGACTAGCACTATACCCATCTCTATTTACTTCAAGCAATTTAAATTTTCTAGTGTTAAATGACTTTTCTAACACTATCATTATATCTCTACCTCCAGCAACTATATCAGCACTAGTACCATTCACTCCTCTTTCTACTTCAATACTACTACCAGATATAGAAGTAACTCTCATTCTTTCTGGATATGTAGTAGAGCCACTTTTACTTGCTATAATAGAACCTACTTTTAAATTAGTTGCACTACCAGTTGTTGGTAATGTAGTTAATGTGGCAGCATGATTAGTGCTTCCACCTACATTTCTACTAGAATCATTAAACTGTTCTGCTTCTGTTAATCTATGTGTAGATGATGCTGACACAAGCATTTCTGGATTCATAATATCAATAGCATTCATAGCTTCTTCTGTAAGCCATTCAGTTAATGCATTAACATCATTAACTGCTGTTCCCACTAAATCTTGTATTCTTGTTTGAAATGTTTGATACATATTTAATTAAAGCTTAGGGGAAAGTAAATACACCTTGGTTTCACGAACCTTAACTTCTTCACTAACCCCATTTTTTTATAAAATCTTAATATTTCTTTTTAGGTTTAGGTCTACGAGTATTTGGCTTTACTTTGCTTTTATACGGTTTACCTACCTTGTTTGATGTTTTTTTGCTTATTGCCATAATTCTTTTATACAAGGGGAGCCGAAACTCCCCCTGCATTTTTTTAGTTATCCTATTAAGACCACTTCATAACAGCGTGTGTTTCAGGAAGTGATATCTCTAGACCTGCTTCGGTCAAGACCATATCTCTACGTCCGTCTTCATCATTGCCTTGTATGTTAGTCATAATCTGAGTGTCACGATTACTACCATTACCTACTAATGGACGATATGCAACATTTCCAGTATCAACTGCAATTGCATAGTTTTCGTACAATCCTCTTAATAAAGGATCTGCAACAAAATGAAGATTACCAAAGATAGTATTCACTTTAGTTACATTGTGTCCAAAAGCACCTTGAATGTTTTGAACATCCATTTTATAAGAAGAAGCTCCAACAGAGTTATGTAGGAAGTTGTCGTCACCTAGCTTATTTAACCATCCAATTACTTTTCTTGAAGCAAGAACTAACTTGTCTCCACTGTTTCCAGATTCAGGAGCAAAGTATGATTCCATTGCGTCTAGAAAAGAATCGTACGTACTTGAAGCGTATGTAAAAGCAAAATTAGTTCCATACGTTTCAGTATAAGGTAGGATTCCCCATGTTTTACGAATTGGACCAGCACCAGCTTCATCAGCACCACCGACACCAAAAAGCATTGCATGCTCAATGTCCATTTTGTGCTCCATAAGCTTGTCTCTCCAGATACGCTTAAACTCATCAGCTTCACCTCTATAACTAGTAGCCATTGATGTACCAGAAAAAAGTTTCATGCCAGTCTTAAAGATCTGACAATATCCTTCTCTATCATACAAAGCATCTTCCCATCCGTCTGGTGCTTTACCACCTTCTGCATGAGCAGATCCAATTACTTGTCCTTTTGCACCAGCTGCAAAAGAGATCTTACTAGCGTTTGGATGATCAGTTACGTTGATAGGCTTTCCTAAGATACTTATTATTGTACCGTCAATCTGTGTATAACCATCTGTAGAGCCACTTACGGCTGTATTACCGTCATTATTCGTAATCCTAATACCAATTGGTCCACTAACTGCAGCGGTACCACCTGAGCCATCTACATCAAAAGTACCTTGTACCATGATTACTTGCCCAACTGAATCACCTTCTTCTAATATAAATCCACAAGGTTGTCCAAGAGTAGTCGTTCTGCCGTATTCATCATACTTAGCCATAATTTTCATGTTAGAAACTGTTGCTGCTCCACTAGATGGAGAAAACTCAGAATATGCAGCATTAACTTCAAAATTACGCCTTTGCCATTGATGTCTTTGTTCTAAGAACTTAAAGACTGGATCATCGGTCGGTTTACGAGATACCTTAGAAAGGTATGTGAAAAATGGAGATTGAACAGGATTGAGTTCTGCAACTCTTTCGCCAAAATTAAAAATTCTTCTATTGTCATTAATTTGGACACCTTGAGGAGCCGATCCTGTACTTCCAGAGTACTTACTTGAAATAGCCATTATCTATTTTCCCTTTTTATTGTTATTGTTTACGTAAAGGGGTTTGACTTATTAAAAGATGTTACCATATCATTCATAACTCTTTCCTCAACAGGACGATTACTAGTATTATCTGCACCAGTTGCTGAAGAAACAGCTCCTGGTTGAGATAAGCGTTGTCTTTCGTTTATCATTTGTTGAACCTTGTTTTGAACACTAGGCTCTACAAATTGTTGATTATTTTGCTGAGGAACAGCTTGACTAGGTGTAATACCTCTTATTTGACCATGCAGTTGAATTAAATTTTCAATTGTAAAGCTTTCATCTTGATTAGCCCAATTGATAAAATCATCTGCTTGTTCTTGAGAGTATCCACGATTCATAAGATCATTTTGTAAATGTCCTATTTCTCGTGTTCTAGCTTGCTGCTGCTCTGCTTGAGTTATAGAATTACGAAGTGCTTCGTTTTCTTTTTGCGTGTATTCTACCATCTCATCTCGATAGTTTTCTACTGCAATCCGATATTTATACGATTCACTTTCGTTATCTTGGTATGCATCAATATCGTCATACCCACTTGGTCGAACTGGCTTTACAGGTTTTTTTACTGGTGTCTCTTGATTCTCAGGCTCTTGCTGATTACCAAGTTGCTCACCTCGCAATGATTTGTCTACTACATTAAGAACTTCAGGGTTACCCTTGATGTATTTAGCAATAGGAAGAACATCTTGCATCTCTTGAGAGACTGCTTTGAGTTCATCTACATTGTTAACTCCTAATGTCTTAAACGCCTCATCCCGTTCATAAGCACGCTTGTCCGCTTCTGACTGCCAATATTTATAGCTGTCAGAATCAGGATTAGTTTGTTCTCCAGGAACTATTTGTTCTTGCTGAGGTTCAATGTTCTGTTGAACATCTCCTACTTGTGGTTCTTCAAAAGCACTGCTTTCTTGACCAAAGATCTCATCAAAAACAGATCCTTCGTTGCTAGACTCAGATGTCTCAGTTACCTGGGGTTCACCTTCTAGTACGTTTTCTTCTGTCATTGTATTATCCTAATTATAGCTGGCTAAGTAAATCGCCAGCTGGTTGTTGTTCTGGACCGCCTTGGTCCATTTCTTTTTTAACCTCTTTGTCCATTTCTTTTAATCTATCTCCTAATCGTTGTTCGTATAGTTCACCTGCTTTTTCAGATCTATTTTGGACATTTTTGAGTTGAGTTTTAAATTTTTCTATTTCTACACGTTTTTTTGCGTGCTGTGCTTCACGGTCTGCAGTTTGTAAATCGCCTTTTAATTTTTTAATTTCTTCCTGCATGCCTTGCACTTGTTGTTGCATTTGTTGCATCTGTCCGTGTCTAGTTAACACGCCTTCTACATCTACAACCTCTGTTTTTTTAAGTAATTCTATTTGATCAATTAAACCAGCTTTGTACAGTTCCATGTAATAATCAAACTGTGCAAAACGATTACTTGGAAGCGTAGAACCAGCAACAACTTTTATATCATAAGTACCTACTGTTATATCGTTTACTTTTTCTATTAATCGACCATAACTATCATAAAGGTCTTGATTTATTGTATATTTTTTTTGTGTACCAGATGGCTCTAGTATTCTAAATATTTTTTCTTGAGTATATAATTGCTGTATAAGTGGAACTGCTCTTTTAGCTAGTTCATTCAACATGCTTTCTAGATCATCTTGCCTAGACTTCATCCTACGTTGACCGTATTCGTCTATTGCTACAGTTCCTCTATACGTAGAAGGTGCACCATCATTACCACCTTGCATAATTTCATAAATACCAAATCCATATTCTAGATCGTGTTTAGCTTCAGCTTCATTTTTGTATAACTCATTAGGCAATGGAACTGGTCCTGCAACAATTGGTTGACCAAGTTCAGCATCAAACTCAATAACAGCAGTTCCTGCACGACCCCATTCCATCTCTAGCTGTTTTTTATTAACAGATCCACGAGGTAGCAAAAGTTTTGTATTCGTAGAGGTTGATGCGTGAGCAATAATAAGAGAGCGAATCTTATTGATATACTCTTGAAGAGGTCTATATAAGCGTACATCACTTTCAGGATAGGGGTTCCTATTATGAATGTTCGCCATTGGCACAATTGGATATTCCGATATAGGAAGTATTCTTCTGTAGAGCATCTTACCACCCACGCAAACCATTAATTCAACACGATCACATAATATTTTGTTTGCTAAAATTTGTTCTTCTTGGTATAATTTTTCTTTAATGTTGAGTTCCATTAACACAGTAGTGTTTGGTATAGACCCTTCGTGTTCTTCTCCTGGCATTATTTGAGGTTGACCAGTCTCTGGATTCATCATCATATGATAGACACCATCAGTCTCTTCATATGTTTTCATTAATCTTTGAACCTCATTGTAATCTGTAACAATACTTGTTTCACTCATGCCATTTAGCACGAAATAAGGTTCTTCTAAATAGTCATCAAACTCTTTATCTGTAAGCATGCATTCATATTTATTTGTTGTATCAAACACATGGTACATATCTGTTTTAAATTTTGTATATCTCTCTATATACTCTCTATAAACTTGGTCATCATTTTCCCTATCTAAATCTTCCATCATTACCTGGTCTAAAGAATTAGCAAGGTTACTAGATGGGTATCTATCTGAGCGTTCTTCTTCAGAAGAAAGAATAATATCTTCAAACTCTGGATATATTTTCAACCCCTCAGAGTCTGGAATTAACTTAGAGATCATAATATGTTGAGCGTCTTTAAAGTATCTATCTCTTGAGTTAGGGTCTACATAAACATCTAGCGGGTGAATAGACTTCATTCCTATTTCACCTTTACCCATATCAGCATGAGGGTTTTGATAGACATACATATAGCCCATTCCACCAACGTAATAATCATCAATACATTGTTTTAGCTCCATATCGGAAGAAGACTTTTCCCAAACCCATTGAAATAGGTCAGAGAATATCTTTGCTACTTTTCTATCAGAATCATCTCTACCAGTAGCTCTAAATTGTGGACGTTTTGAAGTTAGCATCGCTTTTGCTGTCTCAATCATCGGATGCATACGATTTATAACTATTGCAGCTTGACCTCGCTCTTCAAGTGCCTGTCTTTGCTCTTTTGTCCACTGTTTTCCATTACGAAAATCATTAGACTCAATAAACTTTTGCGACCATAACTCACGTTCTTGATCATATTTCTCAAGAGTTTCTTCTGTATAAAGTACATCAGGATCTTTTGAGCTGGCACTGGAATCACCACGTTCATAGCCTAGATAAGAAGATGTTCCCACCTTCATTTTTTTATCTAGTGTATTTTTACCAGTTTGTGCCGACATAAAAAAAGCCCCTAAACATTACAGTTAAGTGGGCTTCGTTCTTACGGTGGTCCCTGATCGCAAATATTTTCAAAAAGAATTATATCTCTTTGCTTACTTTAACGCATAAACGTTTGGAAAAGTTCCCTTTATGGTAATTTATTTTTATTTCCCCTGTAAAATCGTTTTCAGAAAGCTCATCTAAGAACTTTAATAACTTTTTATACTTAGAGTACTGACCAGTCAAGAAATCCCCCTTTTAACTTATTATCCTCTTTAGATTCAAACTCTTCTTCAGGAGGAGTGTAAGAACCCATAAAAGCATAATATAATCCATCCAGCAAATCATCATGCCTTCCTCTGGGGTACATAAGAAGCTCATCAACTAATGGCTCCATATCTTTTTTTATAAATACTTTGTTTTGAAAAAACCAAGGTTGCAAACTTTCTAATCTAGAAGACTTACTACCCCTTGGATTAATTTTTTTACCAAACCCTGGAATAAAACGTTTAGTTGTAATATAATCTCTAAGCATCTCCTGATACGCAACTGACTCTATATGTGCTTTTGCAGGAGCATATAAAGTATCATATTGAAGTATGTTTGCTGCTAAATCCATTGGTTTTACTCTTTTTCTAAAATATGGCAAAACATACCTATTATCATCTGAATCAACAGCAATGGGCATTATAACAGAATAATCTGCAGTTTTCTTTATACTAGATGCAGGGTCTATACCCATAAACACATGAACATGTTTTTTAACAGGTTCGTCAAATTTATCTTTTCCTATCTGAGTAAAGTTTATATATCCAGTTCTACCCTCACCTTTTTCAAATTTACCATCCCAATAATGAATATTATCTTCATTAAAAAACTGATCCTCATCTCCAACAACTTCACATTGATATTCACGATAAAACACAGAAAGTCGTCCAATACTTTCTAACTCGCTCTTTTTAGTCTTTAAACTCTCTAAACTAACTTGTTCTTCCCATAAAGCAGTATCGTCATCTAATATTGCTTTGTATCTTTTAGTTTTATACCCCTTCATTACATCAAGAGTTTCTACAAGACAGCTTTGATGCTGTGGAGTTCCAATAACAAGAACTCTTCCGATGTGTGGGTCTAGACCAGGTTCAACACCTTGAAGTAGCCATCTGAGGTTCCACTCCATTGCCTCAGAGGTTTTTGTATTGTTTTCGTCTTCAGGGTCGTCTAATACAAACAAAGTAGGTCTTTGGTTGCCAAACTTTAAACCACGAACCTGTTGACCCGTACCTTTGCATATAATAGCACTATTATCTTTTAAAACAATTCTATCTTTGGTCCATACTTTAGCAGAATGTTGTCCCCAATATCCAAATATTGCTCGTAAAGGCATTGAGTACTCTAGCGCATCTTTAATTGTTTGGAGCTGGTCAATGGAATGACCCTGAGTTTTGGAGGAAAGTACTACTACTTTTTGTCCAGGGTCGCATAGAACATGATGCAGAGGAAATACACCAGCTCCAATAGATGATTTTGCATGTCCACGTGGGGCAATAATATTTATTTTTTTAATTGACTTGTCATGAAATATCTCAGTGATTTCTTTATGGAACCTAGGAGACTCTTGACTAAACATGTTTGGAAGACAGACCTTACCAAACTTTAGCATGTCTTTAGAGACTGCTGATATTATTTTTTCTTTTTGTTTTTTATTGAGGTTTTCGCTCATTCTTCCTCAGATATAGCCTTTACTTCTTGTGCTGGATCTAAAGCATTTGCAATAGATTCTAATGAAACTCCTTCTATTTGTAGATGGTCTGGTACTTCTTTTTTAGCATCTGCTTTCATTCCTAGTATATTGACAAGATTCTCTGCAGAACGTAACATATTACCTGCGTCCTTTTTTTCTTTAGCAACGCCATAAGATTCTTCTATCATATCAAGAACAGTTCCCTCGTCTATATCTTTTTCTTTTAAATATTTTTTTATTTGGTCATCTATCATTTCTCTCATCCAATCCTTTTTAACTAATGCTTTTGCTTTGGCAATAGGGTTTTTATCAGTTTTCCCAAGAACGTCAGCAAGTTTCCTAAAATTGATCCCACCCTGTAAAGACATAATAGCGTATATTTTTGCAAAGTTTTTATAGACAGTCTTTCCCTTTTTTGTTTTCCAGGCGGGTTTTGCCGAAACCATTGAAAAGGAATTATTGCGTTTATGAGGCTCATAAAGAAGCTTGCCAGAACCATTAGCATTAATAAACATTTCTCCAAAAGGAAAAACGAGATTAACCCTACCGTTATAAATACGTTTTTTAAGGCACTGAGCAACATATTCATCGTCTGTAATTCCATATTCCCAAGGTTCGCAGTCTTTCCAGTACTCGTAGGCGATTCCTTTTTCATCTGCCTCTTTTTTGGTGTAGATGTCATACGCTTTTTCAACATAACGAGCCTTTGCTCCCTTTATTAGTTTATGTTTGAGGTGTTTCCGTACTATCCTGTCCATCTTTTTTCTTACAATAGCAGTTATTATGCAAATGACGCAGCCAGTTTAGGTACTGATCAACTGTTACATCATGAAATTCGCTTATTTCGGGGTATATTTTCATCATCCTGAATGCTGATATAGCTTCCCCATCGTTTTGAGGATTTTGGGCTACTGTGTAAAGCACAACGTAGCCTGGGACCTGTAGACCTCTTGCCACATATAGCGTTTGTAGAAAGCTTTTACGTTTTTGACCTACATCTTGAGCTAATTCCATTACAGCTAGTGGGGATTTACAATCTTTACAGAACTCTAAAGCATCAATATCTACATATGCAAAGCGATCAGGTTGGTATCTATGCCATTTGCTGTAGTGAGTAGGTCTACTATCGTACTTTTCCCACCTAGCCATGCTGATTGATCTCTACATAGTTGTCTGGAATGTCGTTTTCTAGGTCAGCTACTACATCTATAGCATCAATAAACGCATCATCTGTAGGTTTTTGAACAAAGTTCTTGACTTTGTCATTTTTTTTCTGCTTTTTATTAGTATAGACTATAGTAGTATCTATACTGTTAGTCTTACTAATAAGCTTACTAGTTAGTTTACTGTAAGCTAAACAGACTATAGTTAGAAAGATTAGTACTATACTAACACTATACAACGTTATCATAACAGTATAGCTAAATAGTATGTCTAATTAGCAAATAAAAAACTTCAAACAGTAGATTTAGTCCAAGAACTATACCGATCACGTACAATGCTCTGGATAGATTGTCTACAGATACAGACATTCGTTGAACTGAGTTCCACTGTAAGAGGTCAATTAATGATCGTTCTTGCGATTTCTTTGATTTCATTTAATTCCTCCGCTGTGTAGTCCACAGTTCCATAGTTACCTTGAGTATGTGTACGGATATAGATACTTCTTGTCTCTAAACACTCCCAAACCTCTATCCCACTAGGTACTTCCCCAAAATTTTCTGTTATATTCATCATTGGGTCTCCTGTTTCAGGGGATAATGGTCCTTGTTCACTGCTATATAGCTGATCTTCGTTTAGTTCATTGTCGTAATCGTAATCCATGTACAAAGATAACGATGTGAAATACTGCTTTTAGACAGATTACTGTTTTTTTCTACTAAAGTGTCTATATACAGACCATTTAGAGTTTGTCTGGTAAACCAATTTCTTAAAGAACTGCTCTAAGGTGTGTATAATGTGTGGATAACTAGAGCGAAGTTGCAAAAAATTACAAAAAAATTATTAGGAATGTGTGCGGGTGAATTAAGTAGTAACTACCCCCAACAATTATGGCATACAGGTAAGTCATTCAGTTGAGATTTACCACGTTCATCCATTTGAACGCCCAACAGGGATGCTATAACTAATAATCAAGGAGGTACACCATGTACACAGCAAACAACAGTCAACCAGTAGCTAACGGATTCAACGCTAGCATCCAACCTCAACCAGCAGGCGTAGAGCTAAAGCTGTTAGTCTATCGTAACGTTGAGACTGGTCAAGAGGTCACTATAGATGGCGGTAAGAAAGTCATGGAGTGGGAAACAGATGAGAATGGTCAGATAGTACAAGAACCAGTCTCTCCTACTGATGCTAAGCTTCATGATACAGTCATCATCAAGAACTGGATGCATCTAGCTATGAGTAATCCAGCTTTAGCCATGCAGAAACTCAACGATGCTACAGCATTGTTACCAGAGAATCTTCGTATAGCTCCAGCTAAAGGTGCTCAAGCCAACTATCAGTTGTCTAGTGCTTTAGGTAGACCAATCAAGACCAGGATATCATCTAACGGTTCCTGGATGGGGTGGGTTGCCAAGTCAGAGGGATCACCATCGAACCCACATGCAGTGACTCTATAATAGTCACGTAATCATCAACGTAGGGAGTCATCCTCTTGGCTCCCTGCAATCAACAATTAACTAATCATAGGAGTATCATCATGGTAATACTAGGAGCATTCATAACATTTGGTCTATACACAATCTTAATCGCTTTTGTATACCAAGTATATCAAGACCGACACGAGTTCTTTCCCAAGCCTGATTGGCGTGATAAGGTAATAACTCGT
>Ga0181417_1000579_pt1 | contig 11960 bp, 8 predicted proteins | sample 40SPOviralmetaG_FD_130142 | JGI IMG/M metagenome (GOLD analysis project Ga0181417, IMG submission 130142) | Marine viral communities from the oligotrophic San Pedro Time Series (SPOT) site, San Pedro Channel, CA, USA - 40 SPOT_SRF_2013-02-13 | ecosystem: Environmental > Aquatic > Marine > Strait...
ATATTTTAATAAAAGTCAAGGTTTTTAAAAATCTGGTATAAATAATATCTCTTTTAATTAATATATAAATATTGATAGTTATATATAATCTATAATTATATTAATATATATAATATTATAGAGTTTATCTATAGATTGTCAATAAGAATAATTTTTTTTCCTTGCAAAATATCTTTTTTTAGATTACAATGGGTTTTTAGAAAAATGATAGTGTAAAACCAAATACCTCTTTTATGAATATTAAAGTTAAGAAAAGAAACGGAAGACTCCAAGATTTCACAGTAGATAAAATTAACGCCAGCGTACAAAGAGCTTGTGATGGCATACAGAATGTTTCAGCTAGCGAAACAGTGTTAGATGCACAACTCCAACTGTATGATAAAATATTAACTACCGATATAGATAAAGCCCTGATCCTTTCCGCTAGAGAAAAAATAGAGAAAGAGCCTGACTACTCATTAGTCGCTGCAAGATTATTACTCAACTGCCTCTACAAAGAGGTTTTTAAAGAAGGAGTAGACTCTGATACTTTTAAACTTCAATACAGAAAAAGCTTTATACAGAATACAAAAAAATTAGTAAAAGCTGATAGATTAGACAAAAGGCTTTTAGATTTCGACTTAATTAAGCTTTCTGAAGCCCTTAAAATACGCAGGGATTTAAAATTTAAATATCTAGGCATACAAATTCTGACTGATAGATATTTCCTCAGGATTGACGATAAATGTATGGAAGCTCCTCAGAGTTTTTGGATGAGAGTTGCTATGGGGTTAGCAATTAACGAAAAAGATAAAAACGCCAAAGCTATAGAATTTTATAATTTAATAAGTAAAATGCTGTACACTCCATCAACCCCCACTATGTTTAACAGTGGAACTACCCACTCTCAACTCAGCTCTTGCTATCTAAATACCTTTGACGATAGCATTGATGGCATTTTTGATGGAGCCTGGCAAGAAGCTAGAAAATCAAAATTTGCTGGTGGATTAGGTTTAGATGTCACACCATTTAGATCTACAGGCTCTCACATTATTGGGACAAACGGAATCTCAAGTGGTCTAATCCCTTGGCTTAAAATTTTTAACGACTTACTGATTGCCGTCAACCAAGGTGGAAAACGCCCAGGCGCTGGATGCGCATACCTAGAACCTTGGCATTTAGATTTTGAAGAATTTTTAAACTTAAGGAGAAATACTGGCGATGATAGGCTTCGTTGTCATGATATGAATACCGCCTCTTGGATTCCAGATGAATTCATGCGTAGAGTTCAAAGCGAGCAAGACTGGTACTTCTTTGACCCTAAAGACTCTGACCTACATGATTGCTTTGGTAAAGAATTTGACAAGAAATATAATAAACTTATAAAACTCGCAGAGCAAGGTGAAGTCAAAAATTGGAGAAAAACTCCAGCTAAAGAGCTTTGGAAAAAAATGTTAAAAGTTTTATTTGAAACCTCTCACCCTTGGAATACTTTTAAAGATCCTTGCAACATTAGGTATACAAATCAACATGAAGGGGTTGTTCATAGTTCAAATCTTTGCACAGAAATAACCCTTCACACTAAAGCCTCAAAATATAAAAGTGGAGAAAAAACAGAGGTCGGAGAAACTGCGGTTTGTAATCTTGGTTCGATCAATTTAGTGAATCATATAGATGAAGGAGATCTTGATTACAATCTCCTAGAATCAAGTATCCACACAGCGATAAGAATGCTTGATAATGTTATTGATATTAATTTTTACCCAACTAAAGAAGCGTCAAATTCCAACCTCAGGAACAGACCTATAGGTTTAGGCATGATGGGTATTCATGATATTCTTCATATTAAAAATATAAATATCGACAGTGATGAAGCTGTAAAATTTAATGATAAACTTTTTGAGTTTTATTCAATGAATGCAATTCATGCAAGCTCCATTCTCGCCTCAGAAAGAGGTTCATACGAAACCTATGAAGGTTCCCTGTGGTCGCAAGGAACTTTCCCAATTGATTCTTACAATAATCTAATGGTCTATAAAGGAAAACAAAAAGTTCCCAAAGAATCAGTCACAGGCAAACCACTGACTGGATCTGGTCAAACTCTTAATGATTGGGCTAAAGTAAGAATACATGTCGGCGAACACGGAATGAGAAATTCAAATGTTATGGCTATTGCTCCAACTGCTACTATTGGTTACATTAATGGTGTTGAGCAAAGTATTGAACCTAATTTTTCTGTTCTATTCGTTTATGAAAACAAAAGTGGAAACTTCTACATTACTAATCCATATTTCGTAAAAGATATGAAAGACAGGGGATTATGGAACGCCGAAATAGCCGCGTTTGTAAAAAGTATCGATGGAGATCTTTCTTTAGCTAACGGGAATATACCTGAAGATTTAAAAGAAAAATACAAAACCGCTTTTGATAGAGATATGTTTAAACTTATTGAATCTACAGCTGTTCGTCAAAAATGGGTTGACCAAGCAATTAGTTTTAATTTATATAACAAAGGTACTTCATTGAAATATTTAAACGACATATACATGTCTTGCTGGGAGAATGGATTAAAAACCACCTACTACTTAAGGAATAGAGCTGCTAGTAAAGTTGAGAAATCTACATCCTCAGAGCCCGACTCAGAAGCTAAAGCTTGCAGTATAGAAGCAATGAAGAATGGCGAATCCTGTGAAAGTTGTCAATAATGAATCTTTCTCAGTAGAGTGGGATTCACCAGACTTTCATTACTCAAGCGAAACTACCCCCACCTTAATTGACCTAAAGACTTCTGACTTAGTTAAAAAATCTGTAGAATCTGCATTAACTGTTAACTACTCTAATTATAATCATTACCCGACTAATAAAGAAACGGTATACATAACTCAATATCATGATTCTAAAAACAGCGAAAGAGATGCTGAAATATTAGATTGCATAAACCTAAACATCAATAACCCAACATTTGATAAAGTTTTATTATTCACTGAAAATTTAAATGCAGACGATATACGTCATAAAATTGATTTACTCAAAAAAGTAACATTAATAAATATAAAAGAAAGAATATCATACAAATCTGTTTTTACATATATTTACGATAATTTTTCCGAAGACTATTCTAAAACATATGTCTTAGCTAATTCTGATTGTTATTTTGATAAGACTCTTAAAAACATAAGATTCGTAAACTTTGAAGAAAGACCTTCTCCACTATTACTAGCTCTAACTAGATACGAAAATTTTAATGGAAAACTTGATGTTGGAAAAAACCCTTTCGTAGAAAAGTGGAGTGACAATGAATTTAATGGCAAAAAGTCTTTTGATAAAAAAGAGTACGAAGATCTACCCTACCTCGAACCTTGGAGTTCTGACGCATGGATTTTTAAATTTAATGTTTTAGATTGGTTAGGTGGAAACTTTTCTAAAATTTCCAATCAACTGGGAACTAATTTATGCGAACTTCTTTTCGTTAAAGAGTTAATTGATAGCGGTATAGATTGTAAAAATGTTGGTTTAGCGGGCTATATAAAATGCATTCATAAACACAAATCTTTATATAGAGAAAAAAATAATGTTCTAAAACATATTGAAGATCACATCCCAGGAATTGTCCCAGATACCTCTAGGGAATTTTATAGGACTAAGGATAATTCAATAAACAATTGTTGGCGTCTAATTTCTAAAGATAACTGGATTGACGCCCCACAAAAAGAACACGCTTACTCAAACTTTTTTGTAAGAAATCTTTCCGACTTTCTATATAAAGAAAAAGAGGAGTACAATGAAGATTTAGTTTTACTACAAACCGATCTAATACATAGACCTAAATTTATAGATGGTTTTGGTAAAGAAGTCTCTAGAAAGAGAAAAGCTGATATTAAAAAAAATTTCCATACAGACTTGAACCCTAAACCTTTTAATTTTAAAAATTTTCCCGATAAACATAAATATATAACTTTAATTACTCAATTCTATCCAGAAGAAAATAAAGCTAGATTTAATGAAATCGTTACTGCAATCCAATATAATATTAATAATCCATACATAGATGAAATTATTTTACTTATTCAATACAATAAATCTGACACAGGATCAATTAATAGTTTTAAATCATTATTTTATAATACTGATAAAGTAAATTTTATAATTGATGAAAAACGCCTTACTTATAGTCAGGCCATAACTTATGCCAAAATACATAATAATCAAGATAGTTTGTATTTTATTATTAACAATGATTGTTTCTTTGATGAAAGAATAAAAATTGTTAAAAAAATTAATATGCTTGACGGTAAAAGGCTTTTATGTTTTACCCGAAAAGACATGAATAAAAATGGTATTATCACTCACGCCATTGAACCCAAAGTCGGCAATCCTATTACTAAATATCAATTTAATACAGAATTTGAAACTGACTTTCAAACAAAACTTGAAGAAAAAGATACTATTGATATAGCAAGTCAAGACGCTTGGGGGCTTTCTTTAAACTATGATCCAGATTTTGATTTTGATATAGCGCTGGGAACTTTTAATTGCGAAGCTGAATTTACAATCTTAAACCATATGGCTGGATTTACGTTAAGTAATCTAATAAAGTATTGTCCCTGCATTCACCTGCATAACACGAACTTAAGGAAAGAATCTGCTGTGGACAACAATTATTTTAATCCTTTGTATAAAACTGACATAACAATTGATAATTATATTAATGGAACATGGAGGAGAAGAGTTCCAGAAAATTATATTGATAAAAATAGTGTATATCAAGAGTATAGCGACTTCTTAGTATTAGATTTTAAAAAATTATTATGATTATTTCTCATTCACATAAATTTATTTTTATAAAAACACCTAAAACAGCAGGAAGCTCTATTACTGATTACTTAGAGCCATATTTAAATCAAGAATTTAGAGATTTAGATTCAGGTGATCACGAACCATTGAGCTTAGATTATACTGGCAATGGCATGCCTACAATAACGTCAATTCTTAAAAAAAACAATATTGACATCAATAATTATTTTAAATTTTCTTTTGTAAGAAATCCCTGGGATCTCAGGCTTTCTAGATATTTTTATTTAAGAGATGTAGAAATAGCGTATAACGCGAAAAAAAACCTTCCAACAGATAATTCAGCTTTAACTTTAGACTTTAAATCTTGGTGCCTTAGTGGGAAATGGTTTCCCCCTAGAAATCATGGGTGGCTCAAAAATCCCCCGCAAACTAAAGGGGGTCAAATTGGATTTTTAAAAAACGATAACCTTGAAATAGATGTGGACTATATTGGGAAATTTGAAAACCTACAAGAGGACTTTGATAATATTTGTGACCAAATTGGAATCGCGAAGAAAAAACTCCCCCACCTCAATAAATCAAAACACAAACACTATACTGAGTACTATGACGACGAAACTCGTCAAATGGTTGCAGAAGAATACATAAAAGACATTGAGTATTTCGGATACAAATTTGGAGAGTAAATTATGAAAATTAAATTGAAATTGTAGTTCAACACTATAAATCAGATATTGATATATATGGTTATAAATTCAGAGGTTCATGATCCCAAAGGCTCTTTACATTAGAATACCTAAAAATGGTAGCATTTCAATGCTCGAGACAACAAGAAGATTTCCCCAGATATTAAGTAGCTCCAGGCGCTACTATCCACCCGAAATTAACAAGCCTATTGGGTTAGGAAAAGAATACCTAGAGTCTTTTGGGTCAATCGATTTAAGTAAACTTTTTATTTACTCTTTTATTAGAAACCCTTTTTCCAGAGCCATTTCTTCTTGGAGATTTACTTCTTATAAAAAAGGAGAATCTTTTGAAGATTTTTGTAGAAATTTATCAAACACTTCTGAGTGGCACTCCTTCGAACAATGGATTTATTTATATGACAAAAATGATAATTCAGTTACAAACTACATTGGTCGCATAGAATCCTACCAAGATGACTTTAATTATGTTTGCGATCAAATAGGCATACCACAACAAAAATTAATTCACAGAAACCCAACAAAACACAAACACTATACTGAATATTACAATAAAGAAACTCGAGACCTTGTTTCTCAAAAGTATGCTAAAGACATTGATCTGTTTGGATATAAGTTTGGAGAATAAATATTGACTTTACTATAAATTAAATTACAATTTAATTTAGTGAATTTTAATTATTTCATAGACAATGTAGACTCTAATGAACATTATTGTGTTGGAGTAATGTTTAATGAATTATCTGAAAACCAAAAAAACATGATCTTTTCAGAAATGATGAAATATAGATACGAACATGAAAATACTTATTTTTATATCTTTACTGAAAACTTAACTGTTTACAACTTCATGCTTCATCACGCATTCAGGGGTTATATTATCCCTCATTTTTTATACGAAACAGAAAGGATTGTATTCTCTCATCTTAAAAATATTATAGCTTCTTTTGAATACTCAAAGTATTCTTTGCCAAAAAATAAAAATTATATATTCCCCTCTGAAGAATCTTTTGTATTTAACTTTTCAGAAAAACAAATGATTAGATTTGCATGAAAAAAGCCTCTTTTATACTTGTATCCAGGAATGATAATTATTGCGGAAACTCACTTTCCAGATTAACTAATACTTTAAATTTTTTAGGAAAACTTCTTTATGAAACTGGTCATTTAGAAAATGCTGAGTGCATATTAACCGATTGGTCTTCTCCAGACAAACCCCTTAAAGAGGTTTTGGATTTAAATGATTACATAAAATCAATTTTAAAAATAGTTATAGTTCCAAAAAATGTAGCTTTAAAATATCAAGGCGAATCTCCATTCTCAGAAGTTCATGCAATGAACTGCTGCTTTAGAAACATGTCTGGAAAATATTTTCTAAGAATAGATCAGGACACTGTTGTCGGCTATCGTTTTTTAAATTGGTTTTTCAATGAGTTTGGTGAAAAAAAATATGACTTCAAGTGGCCTAAATGTGGATTCTCTGGAAGGCGAAATTTAACAAAAAAACAAAGCAGAAAATTCGCCCACTACATTAAATGCAATAAATTTTCTAACAGAGCAAATATTTTTCATCCTTATAACTTTTACAACTATATAGAATTAAGCTCAAAGAAGATATACCCATTTTTTGGTGGAGCTGTTGGAGTTATGTTAGTTGAACGCAACATATATGAAAAAGAAAAAGGCTTTAATGAAGAACTAGTTTACATGAATCAAATGGATGTTGAGTTTTTTAACAGGCTTCTTTTAAAAACTTCTATATATAATATTGGTCAAAAAACTAACTGTGATTTTTATCATCAATATCATGAATATCCAGGCGAAAATTTATCTTTCCCTAAAAGAGCTAAAAACTCTTTAGCATTCAGAAGAGTTATATTCGAAAACAGTAACAAAGAAAACTGGGGATTAAAAGACGAAAATTTAGAAATTTTTAAATATTGAATTATTATAATAATATATGAAAGTATTAGTTACAGGTGGAGCTGGATATGTAGGTTCTGTTCTTATTCCAGAATTATTAAATAAAAATTATAAAGTATGTGTGGTTGATAACTTAATGTACGATAATGGTCACACCATTATACCATACTTCAAAACTCCTAAATTTAAGTTTATCAAGGGAGACGCAAGAGACGAGTCTTTAATGAAAGACTTGATCCCTAATTTTGAGTTTGTTATACATCTTGCTGCGATTGTAGGTTTTCCAGCTTGCAGGAAAAATCCAGATTTAGCAAAAACAGTAAATGTAGATTCTTCAAAACTTATATCTTCTTTACTCTCAAAAGACCAAGGTACTGTATATGCTTCAACTGGCTCAAATTACGGAATTATCGAAAACGAAATTTGCACAGAAGAAACCCCCTTAAATCCAATTAGTTTATACGGAAGAACAAAAACTGAAGCTGAAGAAATTTTCTTAAATGAAAATAGTGCAGTCGCCTATCGATTTGCTACAGCCTTCGGCTTGTCTCCCAGAATGCGCCTCGACCTTTTGATTAACGATTTTGTCTATCAAGCCATCAACAATAATACTCTTGTTATGTTTGAAAAAACATTTAAAAGAACTTTCATTCACGTTGAAGATATGGCTAAAGGTATTGTTTACGCTATAGAGAATTACGATAAAATGAAAAATAATACTTATAATGTTGGAGGAGATTTCAACAATTATAATAAAGAAGAAATAGCATTAATGATAAAAGAAAAGGTAGATTATTATTTACATTTTGCTGAATTTGGAGAAGATGAAGATAAAAGAAACTACGAAGTTTCTTACAAAAAAATTAACGACGCTGGATTTTCGATATCGAAAACAGTAGAACAGGGCATAAAAGAATTAATTGATGCTGCTCCAGCTCTAGACAGTAGAAGCCAGTATAAAAATGTATAAAAAAATATTAATTACTGGCGGTTCAGGTTTTTTAGGTAGGAATATCATACCTATTTGTAAGGAAAATTATAAAGTTTTAGCTCCAAGAAGCAAAACCTTTGATTTGTATGATTATAAAAAAACCTTATCCTATCTTAAGAGACATGAGCCTGATTTAATTATACATGGAGCAGCTTATTATGGCGGAATTAATATAAATGTAGAAGAGCCTGCAAATCTTTTCCACCACAATACACTAATGACCACTAATCTTTTTGAGGCTGCGGCAAAAACTGGTGTTAAAAAAATTATATCCATTGGTTCCGCTTGTGCTTATCCAGGAGATATTGTTGGAGATATGAAAGAAGAAGATTTTTGGAGCGGCCCAATGCATCACTCCGTAATTGGCTATGGCTCTTCTAAAAAAATTCAATTAATTGCCCAAGAGTCGTACTATAAGCAGTATGGTCTCGAAGGCAATCATCTTGCTTTGACAAACTTATATGGTCCTCACGATGTATTTACAGAATATAGATCTCATGTAGTCCCAGCTTTAATTAAAAGATTTTCTGACGAAAGAGAGAATCGATCAATTACAAACTGGGGTAATGGCAGTGCTATAAGAGAATTTATATATGTGAAAGATGCCGCTCAAGCTATTTGTGAATTTATAGAGTTAGAGCATGATCTTCAACCAGTTAACGTCGGCACTGGAATTGGAACCTCGATTAAAGAGCTGGCAGAGTTAACTGCAAAATATATGAATTATAACGGTAGATTAGAATGGGACACTACAAAACCAAACGGCGTTCCCCGAAAAGTTTTAAATATTTCTAAAATGAAAGAAAAAATACCAAAATTTAAACCTATAGGGTTTGAGGTTGGTTTAAAATTAACCATTGATTGGTATTTAGAGAATAAAAAAGAAGCTGACGCTAGAAAATAATTCCTCAATCTAGCAAAGAATAGTGTAACTACCATTTGATGGTGTACACTAATAAATTTTTTTGCTCCTTATACTCGATTTTTTCGTGTAAAAAAGGTGTGTAATAGGAGTTATGGCTAGGTCTGAGATAGTAAAGTCTGAAGGAAGGCATATTGTTGAGTCTAAATTTACTGAGGCTCAATTTAATGGTGTTAATTTTACTCATCCAGTTTTAATTAATGTATACAATACACACACCTATCATTTTTCAGCTAAAGAATTAATTACAGAAGATTCACAACTTAAGGGTTATACCCCCACCGCAACGCTAACGCCTTTATTATCTACTTTTTATATACAAGTTAGCAATTCAGAAGATATCTCTAATGATCAAAATTGGTCAACTATATATACAGCTTCAGTTAAGGATACTTTTTCTGCGACTTTCCACTTCAAAGATATTTATAATTTTAAATATACTAGAGTTAGAATAGACGGGTCTGGCTCTTTTACTGTTTTAGAAAGTCACACTCCAATATATAGGCAAAAGTTTGATTCAGGGCTCGGAGACCCTGTTAATGCACCAGTATTACCAGCGCCACCAACCCCTACACCAACACCCACACCGACGTTAACTTCAACACCTACGCCAACACCTACGCCAACACCTACGCCAACGTTAAGTTCTACACCCACTCCAACGCCAACGCCAACTCCAACATTAACTTCAACGCCTACAGCAACTACAATAGTTACCCCAACGCCTACAGCAACTACGATAGTTACCCCAACGCCTACGGTAACTACGATAGTTACCCCAACGCCAACTCCAACATTAACTTCAACGCCTACAGCAACTACAATAGTTACCCCAACGCCTACAGCAACTACGATAGTTACCCCAACGCCTACACCTACATTAACATCAACTCGAACCCCTGTTGTTGTACCAATTATTCCATATGCTCCCACCCCAAGTCAAGTTCCACCATCTACAGAAACAAATACCTACAGTCCATCTATAATTCCATATGAAACTCCGACTCAAACAAAAACCACTCATACCTATGGATATTTTTACGAACTCTGCTCAGACGAAGAGGTTATAGATCTAAACAAGCTATCTATTCAATTCATTGGATGTAACTATAATTCTGCTGCTCAAAAAAATCTATATTCCTTCAAAATAATCAATCAAAATAATTTTACGGTAAATTTTGATTACGCATTAAATGGAAAATTTGAATCAAATTCTTCTGAAATAAATTCTTTATTTGGTCCAATACCACCCAATTCAGAAATAATTTTTATAACCGAAGAGTTCCAAACTGATTCATTATTGTTTAAGTTTGTATCTCAATCCTCTTCGGGCACCATTTACTCATCTAATAATGTTGAGGTTTCTTATGATTGCGAGTCATGTAATCGACCAGAAGATTCTGGTTTTAATTATATATATGGATTATATCATGATAGCGAAGGGCCTATACCTAACGGTGTGGTTACTATCAGAAATGATCTAGGAGAAATTGTGGGTACAGATATAACCAATTCTTCTCCAATAAATAACTTTAATGTTAAAATTGATTTTGATTACTACGCTTCTTATACAATTGAAATAACCCACTCTTCATACGAAACAATTTATCATCTATATTGTTATTTCGATAACCCCTGTGAATCAGCAAAGATAGACTTATCTGCTGCTAAGCTAATAATAGTTCCAACATCTACTTTAACTGAAACCATTTCCCCAACCCATACTCCGATCTGCATTAACATTTCCAGATCTTATAGAGATGAATCTAGCTATTTAATAGAAGACCCACTTTCCGAACAAATTTTAAGAAATTCTGTAAATAACCTATCTCAATACTGTGCTAATGGATCTAATATTATTAGTATTGGAGACTCGATTGAAAATAGATATAGAAAATCAACGCTTGATGATGATGAGGTTAAAGAAATTTATATTTCTGAGTTTTCTTATCCAGTATGTTTTAGTTGCATTAATATAGCTCCCACAAATGTGCCAGGAAAAGAAATTATAAACGATCCATCTCAATGTCTTGTTCCAGAAATTCCAGTAGTATTAGCAACGCCAACACCTGAACCTATATATAATTTAAATATTTCTGTAGAAAGATCTGATTGCAACAACGACCAAAGCCTTGAGTCAGCTGGAACAGCTTGTTGTTCTGGATCCCACTCTAATGGCTCAAACATATCAATATCCGCAGTGCCTTCTACTGGATATAGATTTATAAAGTGGATTGGTTCTGGAATTAATAATGCATACTCTCAAAATACATCAATACTTATTGATGGAAATAAAAATATTAAAGCTGTTTTTGAAAAATCAGAATCTACGCTCATAGTTAGATTTTCTCAAGGTGGATCTGCTATAGGCTCTTCATTTGTACCAACTGGTTCTACAGTAAATATTAAAGCTATTCCATATCAAGGTTATACTTTCGTTCGCTGGGAAGGTGCTCAGGTATCAGATCAAAACTCAGAGGAAACAACTATAGAAATGAACTGTAGTTACGATATTAAAGCTATTTTTGTATTAACATCTTCAATTACCCCAACACCAGAAGTTACTCCAACACCTACCCCAACACCAGAAGTTACTCCAACACCTACCCCAACACCAGAAGTTACTCCAACACCTACCCCAACACCA
>Ga0181417_1000581_pt1 | contig 11954 bp, 23 predicted proteins | sample 40SPOviralmetaG_FD_130142 | JGI IMG/M metagenome (GOLD analysis project Ga0181417, IMG submission 130142) | Marine viral communities from the oligotrophic San Pedro Time Series (SPOT) site, San Pedro Channel, CA, USA - 40 SPOT_SRF_2013-02-13 | ecosystem: Environmental > Aquatic > Marine > Strait...
TAGTCTTATCAACGCAGTTATTGCTGGTGATGCTATGGCGGATGATTCTGCCGAAGACCGTCAAGACTGTGTTGATCGTAACACTCAGCACTTAGAGCTTATGAAAGCTAAAACTGACTGGGGTAGCGAAAGCATGACTGCTACTGACGCAGCTATCTCAGCCGGTAATGGTTATACCGCGTCTTAATAGGAGATAAACAATGCAAGCATCTGGTGTTCCGTGGTAGACGAGGAGGCTGTAAAGACTGTTGTCGATGGCGTTGCAGTCACTGGCGGAATCGCTACAATAGCTGGCTGGTTGCCTGATGTTGCGGCGTTGCTGACTATTATTTGGCTAGGTCTTAGGATCTGGGAATCACGAACTATTCAAGCTATTTTCAAAAAGGGAGAGGGAGATGGGGACGTTAAGGATTGATGACGTAGAGTATGAAATTGATGACCTTGCCGATGAAACCAAACAGAAGATTGGACGTATGCAGGAGATTCAAAACGAGATTGGCTTGCTGAATCTGAGGATTCAAGAGTTGCAAGTAGTCTCTCAGGCGTATGTGAACACTATCAAAGCAGAACTGGATGTAGATCAGCCCGACGATCCAGATTCTTAACTCTGCGTGTTCAGGTACATAATACTTATGGTTTTCTCGGCAAGTTGTTGGTCGGCTGATGAAGCGATCATGGATACTGACAGCAACAACACGCAAGAAGGTAGCCTGAACACCAATACTGTTGGCAGCACAGTCAGCAGTAACAACCAAAGCGAAGACCGTTCGGTCAGCAACACGTATAACGGGGCTGGCTCTAGCTCAGACATGCCAGTAGGTTCGGCGATAGCTCCGACCTATATGTCAAACGGCATAGAAACGTGCTTGCAGGGTCAAGGCGGTTCGTTACAGACTGGCATAGTCGGTTTGACTAGGGGCAACTATAAGGCTGATGAAGATTGCAATCGTCGCAGAGATTCAAAGATGTTAAGCGATTTGGGCATGAAGGTTGCAGCGATTTCCAGGATGTGCGAGGACATAGAAGTTTGGAAATCTATGTTCTTAAGCGGAACGCCATGTCCTATGTTGAACGCGGGTAAATTAATTGTAGGGAAACGCGCTTTTTTGTTGATGAAGCGACAGCCAGAGACATATATACCCGATTATGGATCTGTTAAAATGCTGAGGAAGTGGAACCATGAGGGAGGGGAGTGGGTAAGACTACCGCAATTTACTGAGAAGCAATTGTGGTACAACAACTTATTGAGCAACGGTGATTTTGATGATGAAGAGAAAAATCCTGATGATGATAGGTCTGTCTCTGCTCGCTATAGAAGCTCGCTCAAATGAGTTAGACGCTTTGATAAATTCTAGTGCCGCGCTCGTCAGTCAGATAGACCGGGGCATCAAACTCGCTGGAGCCGGGTACGCCTACGCAAATACCGGAGGCGCTTTAACTAATGGAGCCTTAGCTGGCACTGCTCACATCAGCACCGCACAGTTAGATGCTTACAACGCCGCTCTTGGTAACATGAGTGACTATCAAGCCTACGGGGATGTTCAAGCATTGTTAGAGTCCCAAGCAGCTACAGAGTTTGACTTAATGAACACTGCCGTAGAGGAGTTCACCGAAGTCGTTGTAGATATGATCGCGGTCGTAGAGGTCGCCGAGATTGCGGCTGAAGCAGAAACTCCAGACGATAAAGCTGAAGTTCAAGAATATGTTGTTGCGAACGAAACAGCATTAACTATTACACAGGATCAGGTAGATACCTATAATCAGTCCTTAGATGACATAGAAGAACATGGCAACAATGCTTCAGCCTATCTTGGCGTAGCAGCCAATGAGGATGCAGTAGCTTTCTTGCAGCAAGGAGCTGAAAATAATAATACTAATGCAAACGAAGGGACACTAACATTTTCGCAGAATCAACAGTGGGTAAAGCTGTCTCATACTGGCACTAACAACGCTACCGCAGTTTATATTAACGGTCAGCAAGGTTCGTTTGATATGGACTTTTATCTGAGTGAATCAGATTGGTTGGCCGCTGGAGCCCAGAGCGAGCTATATCTTACCGGGCCAACTAAACTTGGTTATCGATGTTTTATGTTCGAAGAAGATTGTGACCCATGAGCCTCGAAGACACAGAGTTAACAATAGGCGGCGTCAGTTTTAAGGGCGTGTATATTGCTATTTTGTTATCCCTAGCCACTACTTTAGGAGGTGGGGTATGGACTGCTAGTAGCTTGTACAGTCGGCTAGAGGCGCTTGAAGCCCTTGACATCCCAGAGTTGGGGCCGCTGGAAGAAAAGCTGTTGACCGCAGAGCAAGATTTAAAAGGCGAGATTGAGCTAATCCAGCAAGAACTACAGGTAAATGATGTCAGCCAACTGCAAGGCAAACTTGCAACTTTGGGTGTAAATTTACAGACTATTGCAGAGCAGCAAGGAAAACTGTTGTCAATCCAAGACAAAGTAATAAGTCTAGAGAAAGATATTGAAGCAATGCGGTCAGTAGTTGCAACCGCAGAGATGGCAACAAACTCCATGAAAAGCGGTCAGAACGACCTACAAAAGATGAGTGATCGCTTAGGTAGAATTGAGACAGAAATTGATGACCTATGGTCGGGTATGGATTATCTGAGTAATCCGCTAAACTAGAAAGAGGACAATGAAGTTTATTTTAATCATCATGATTGGGTCATGGGTGTCGCCTGATCGGATAGAATTTGACACCCTTGAAGCATGTGAAGCAGCAGCAGAAAAACTAACATACGGCAAGATAGTAACGGCTTGCGAGCCAGGAGAAAAATATGCTGGAGTATCTGGAAATAGCGACAACCCTAGTAGCCCTTTGTAGCGCCATTTGTGCAGTAACCCCTACACCTAAAGACGATGCCATCATTGGAAAGGTCTATAAGGTGCTAGAGATGTTCGCACTTAATGTCGGGAAAGCTAAGCAGTGATAGACAAGCTCATTGGTCCCGTTACAGGGTTACTAGACAAGTTTATTGAGGATAAGGATCAGAAGGCTAGATTGGCCCATGATTTGGCTACAATGGCCGACGAGCATGCTCAAGAGCTCGCCAAGGGCCAGTTAGAAGTCAACAAGGCTGAGGCAGCACACAAGTCTTTGTTTGTGGCAGGGTGGAGGCCAGCGGTGGGCTGGGTGTGCGTTCTGGGCATGTTCGGCAACTTCATTACTATCCCATTCAGCAACTTTGTATTGGCGCTCATAGGTATAGACATAGTTATACCTCTAGTCCCCCTGGAAACTATGATGCCCGTTCTGATGGGTATGCTAGGATTAGGAGCCATGAGGTCATACGAAAAGAAAAATTTGGTACATAGAGACAAATAAGGGGGCCGAAGCCCCCATTACACTTTGATGATGGCTGGGCCTACGGTTTCCCTCTCTCCTTCCCCTTAGACCGTACTGGGGTTCGATTCCCCAGATCACCAACCCAACGCTTGCTTAACCATTTCCCCGCTGTAGGAGCCATAGGCGCTTCAGCAGGACTCAGGTGCCTGATTTGTCTACATCTGCCGCATATCTTAAAGTCTTTTCTGACTTTTTTGCCGCAATGCCCACAAGTTGCCTTAAAAGGGAACATCATCGTCAAAATCATCTACCGGCAATGCTTCAGGGGCGCTATTTCCCTTGGGCTGTTGGAACTCAGGTGCGTCAGACCAAAAAATCGTAGCATTACCGATCTTTGGTAGCTTTACGCCTTGATCCCGTTCTTCTTTGGTCGATTGCTCAACAATCATTCCGTTGTCACCGAACTGACTTGGCTCGCTATCAACGAAGACCGTCAGATCTGCATAAGTGCCTTTCTTCCCTACAAAAAATCTTGATTTATCAAGTTTTGTCACATCTATCTTAAAATTGACACCTACTTTGCTCATTTTACTCTCCTAGCCTTATTGATTTAAATTCTTCTTGCAACTGCTCAGTCAATCGCGCTCCGATCAGTTTCTTCTGCAACTTACTACACTCATCCCAAATCTCATCAACCCCATACTTGTCTTTATCGTAGATACAAGTTGTTAAATCACCTGTGATTGCATCTAATTCAGCATGGGCTTGAGTTTCCATTTTGCTCACCAGCTCTTTAAATTGAGTCTTTTGACCTTTAGGTGCGCCGTTATACGCCTCGACTTTTTGCTCATCAGTCAGCACCGCCAAATGCTCTAGCAAATCTTGGGGTGCTCCGCTGTTCAAGACTAAGTGAAGCTCATCGTACAAATCAGCTTCAGGTACAGATTCGCCAGCGTAGATATAAAACCCTAGACCAAACATTGCCAACGCTTTGGTCAAGCATCTCATCTTCTGATCACCAATGTCTCTTGCGCTGGGATTTTTGATTGCGCTGTTCTTGTTGTCCATAACAGCCAGCCACATTGTATGACTTACTCCCTCGACAGTCACTTTGCAGTGGACCGTCACTGAGTCATCAGCATGGATTTCGTTAGGCAAGAACTCATAAGTTGATTCGGGATAGTGCTTCATTAGGGTAGCCCATGCCCAAGTCCAAGATAGGTAGGTAAACTTTCCCTTCTTGGTTGTATGGTCATTGACATCAATTGAACTAAGAGTTTTCCAAACGCTCATGCAGTCCTCCAAATCCTAACCGCAGTCTCAGACACATTGCGTTGAACAGATTTCCATTTTCTATGTCTCATCAAACCTTTGATTCTTGAAGCCTCCCTTTTTCTCATGGATAGTTCAGGCAAATCTACAACTATTGAGCCGCCTACCTCCATGTCTTTTAACCAATCATTATTCATGTATCCTTGACTCTTTTTTCCTGGGATGACTACATCTTTTTTTACTTCGTACTGCATTTTCTTCTCCGTTTTGTTAATGCTCGTTCAATATATATTTTACAAAAACTCTTGTCAAGACTTTACGAGACAATCAATCTGTGCTTATAATTTGGCCGAACGAACGGAGGGATTTATGAACAGAATGCAATTGACATTTTTTTGCGAAGAATCTGGCAAGTCATTTAGTGACATTGCTAGGCTTATGGGGTGCTCCAGGCAGAAGGTTTGGTACTGGGCAAACTGTCGAGAGACTTGGGTGCATTGTAATGATGACTTTGAGATTGATCGTATAGAGTCGGTTAATACCAAAACCATTTGGGAGAGGTAAAAAAAGCCCCCAATTAAGGGGGCTAGGGGCTTCTTCGGAGAAGGAAGCAAGGCAACAAGTAACAAAACGGAGCAGTTATGTCAGATGGTTTACCTTGGTTTAGAGTATACACGAATATCGTCGATAACCACAAGATGCGGCTACTTGCATTTGAAGATCGATGGCACTTCATAGCCTTACTAGCTTGCAAGCAGTCGGGCCTTTTCGATAGCGCAGATCCCGAGTTCATAAATAGGTCGTTAGCGGTCAAGTTAGGCTTACAACTTCCCGCCTTAGATGAACTCAGAAAGCGACTCACAGACGTTAAATTGATCGATAAAAACTGGAACGTATTGAAATGGGAAGAGCGTCAATACAAGTCAGATTCCAGCAAAGAACGCCAGAGAAAATACCGCGAAAAACAGAAACTTAGCAAAAACGTGACGGTAACAAAACGTCACGGTGACGCCAAGGTAACGACCCAAGATACAGATACAGATACAGATACAGAAGCAGATACAGAAAAACATAAGCTGAAAACGGTCTTTAAGCGCGTAAACGCGCTGGGGGTAGATAGGCAACTATGGAATGAATTTATCAAGACGAGGACCAAACTCAAGGCAACCAATACAGCAAGAGCTTTGGCTCAGTTGGCAAATCGAGCAGAAGAATTTTCGCGCAATGGGGAAGACATAAAACAATTATTCGAGGAAGCAAATTCTAATGGATGGAAAACAATCTATGAGCACAAGAATCGTCAACAACGCCGTCACTCAGCAACAAAGATCGCCAGCGACGAGGGATGGATGTGAGCTGCCGAAAATTGTAATCAATCAATTGTTCGGAGTTATGCGGTTAAGTTACCCGTCATTTCTCAACGGGACATCTGAGGCAGACATTTCAGCGACCAAGAAGATGTGGTGGTCATACCTAAAAGACTATGACGAGCAAGTGGTCAAGAAAGCGACTGATCAAGTTGTCGTTAAGCACAAAAAGTTCGCTCCGACTCTGGGTGAGTTCAAGGAGCTACTTGAAGAGGTCAAGTCAGAGCCAGCGTTTCGACCAGCCCGTAGCACAAAGATTTGTGACGTTTGTAAATCGTTCAACTTTACGCAACACCATCATGACGTTTGCATAACTGGCAAGAAGCAGATTTTCGACGTTACAGAAGAGCAAATTGCGGAGGCCAAGAAGATGTTTGGTAAGTTGAGATGAGGAAGGCTTCTAATGCGGTAGTAGAGCGCCAGAAACAGCGTCTAGCGGCGATTAAAGGCCCAAGTAATAGCGACCCAAAGGGGTTGTTAAAAGCGTCTGAAATCCACATGGTTTTGCACTCTGATGAAGACAAAAACAAACTACTCAAATCCCTGGAGCAAATTGAGCTTGAGTATCCCATAGACGTAGTGATCAAGAGAGCAACCAAGAGCCGAAGTCTGGCGCAAAACAGAACTCAGTGGCAGTGGTTCAAGGATGCAGCATCACAAGGCGATCAGAAGTCTTGGGAGTATCGAGGTTATTGTAAACTGCACTTTGGAGTACCAATTCTGCGCCGAGACAGTCTTGAGTACCGGGAGAAGTATGATCGGATCATTAGACCCATGAGCTATGAGCAAAAGCTCGAGTTGATGGTTGAGCCTTTTGACTTCCCGGTAACTTCAGCGATGAACGTGGCCCAGCATGGTGAGTTCTTGGATTCGGTCAAGCAACATTTTGAGTCTGTAGGGTTTAAACTTACAGATCCTCAACAATGGGATGTTTAGATGCCAAAGCGGTGCAAGATATGCTCGGAGCCTTTCGAGGCAAAATTAAGTACGTTTCAAAAGACCTGTGACAATGTTGAATGCTTGGTTACATTCGGAAAGAAAGAATCGATCAGACTAAAACAAAAATCATTTAGAGCTGAAAAAAAGGCGTATAAACAAAAGGATAGGGGTTATTGGGTTAAGCGAGTACAAATTCAATTCAACAAGTACATACGCAACCGTGACAGCAATGATCCTTGCATATCGTGCAAGAGACACCACACCGGGCAATATCACGCCGGGCATTACATGAGCGTAGGTGGTCACTCTGCCGCGCTCCGTTTTGATGAGGAAAATTGTCATAAACAATGTTCAGTTTGTAATAACTATCGCAGTGGCAATTTATCCGAATATCGTACAAACTTAATTGACAAAATTGGCTTGAGCGCAGTAGAGAGGTTAGAGGGGCCGCACGATCCTAAAAAATACACAATTGACGAGCTGAAAGATTTGCTCGCCAAGTATCAGGCGCAGAATAAAGAATGGGCGAAGTCTCAATCCTAGATCGACACGCTGAAGAAGTTCGTGACACGTTGCGCGAGCTGCTAAGAGAGTGTGAATCTGGAGAGATCAGCGGAGCAGTAATTATCACTGAGCATCAAGACCATTTTGATTTGACCATGCCGGGAACTTTCTCGACGGACCCAGAATCGATAGCTTCTGTGGTTGGTCGGTTGCAAATCGCATCAAATATCTTCTGCAACATAACCGGAGCGGAAGACGATGAAGGCTAGGTCAACAGACGCACATTTAGATTTTTGCACAACCGAATATCAAAGAACGGTTATTCAAAAACATATCGAAGGCAAGTCTCAAGTTGAGATTGCAGACGAGCTTAAGAAAGATATTCGCAGAATCAACGCCGTTGTGATGCGCGTTCATCAAAAAGCGGCTCTGCAAGGTGTAGCGCCAGAGTTCAATGTAAATCGTCCAACGGTGCCCGGCTTTACGACTAAACGGGTCAGCACCGCTTACAACATGGACAATGAGATAGTGCTGCAATGGCACATCCAGGAGCCAGAGCGCCAGAAGTTAGAAGAACTTATTGCTGAATTTGTGGAGGGCTTCAAAGATGAGCTACAAGGATTACACACCTCCACAGACGCGCCGGGAAATACTGAAGACGCTCTTATGGTTAGCTACATTATTGGGGATCATCACCTTGGTATGCTTGCTCACCACACTGAAACGATGGGCGAGGACTATGATGTCAAGATTTCGCAATCTTTACTTGAAAACGCAATAGACAGGCTGGTTGGCTCGGCTCCTGCCGGGAAGGTTGGAGTGTTGGTTAATCTTGGCGATTTTATGCACGTTAATGATTCGACAAGTTCAACCCCTAATTCAAAGAACCTACTAGACAGCGATGGAAGGTACTCAAAGACCATCAGAGCCGCCAGCAACGTGATCAAGAAGTCAGTTCTGAGGATGCTGGAAAAGCACGCCGAGGTTTGGATTGTCAACGTCCGAGGAAATCATGACCCTGACGCGGCCCTGTGGCTAAACGAAGTTATGAGGTTATATTTTGAAGACGATCCAAGAGTCAAGGTCTTTGACAATGCTTCAAAATTTGTTTGGTGGCGCTGGGGCAAGAACTTAATCGTCACTCATCACGGAGATCGGATTAAAATGTCTAATCTTCACGGATCAATCGTTAGTAATTTGAGGCAGGAATGGGGAGAATCAGAACATACTTTCGTCTGGACAGGCCATATACACCACAAAAACCAAGAGGAATATGGGGGCGCATTGTTCGAGTCCTGGAACATCCTAGCACCCGCAGACGCTTGGCACGCTGGCTCTGGCTATGCCAGTTCTCGAAGTATGACTTGCGTAATTCTCCACGAATCGTTTGGAGAACAAGGCCGTTTGAAGGCAAATATACAGGAGCTAGTATGAGCGCATTTGATAGACAAATTGGGGGAAATCATTACAAGACGATGATGATCCAACCCCTAGAGTATGCTTTGGCGAATGATTTAGGTGTATGTGAGCACGCGGTTGTAAAGTACATATCAAGGTGGCGAGATAAAGGCGGGGTTTCTGATCTTCGGAAGGCGGCGCATTACATCGAGATACTAATTCAAAGAGAGACGGCTCCAGAGGGTCCACCAAAGAAGCCGTCTTGGTGATCAGAGCAGAATAGCTCCAATCAAAAACCCTGCACAAAAAGCGCCAATCATGGCGTAAGTGGTAAATTTTGGGTTAGAAAAGTCTCTTTTCATTTTTCGCTTCCTCCTGTTGTAGTTTGTCCAGCAACTTCATCGTGTCCAGCATCATCATATCCCCTGCTGGGTCGATGGTTTCTAGTTTGTAGTGAGTTCTAGCTTTTGCCAGAGTCATCCACGCCAATAACATTTCAGTTCTCGTTGGTTTCATGCTCATTTGCCTCTCCTAGTTATCATTGTGTTTCATGTGAAACATGTTCATGCCCTATAACACGTTTCCTTAGTTGATTGTCCCTATTTAATTGCCCTATTTAATTAGGGGCCTTAAAAACTCTTAATTGTTCAGGCCCCTTTTGTGACCGAATTGTGTTAGGTCTTGCCGCCAGACCGTAGACCAAACCTTGCCACTAGACCGAGGACCAAAGTTTTAGGTACGTAGGAAGGTACGTAGCCTCCGCCACTTAATCAACGACCTCCCACAAGATGCAAGCCTTGCCCCATTGAGTCTTCCCCCGTTGGCCGCTGTCTCTTACCTTTAAGTCGTTAGAAAGCTCAGAAAGCCTTGGCTGGACCGAGACGTAAGGTCTCCCCAGCTCTGTTGCAATCTGCTCAGTGCTCAAAGGCGATTTCACCTCGACAAGTAGGCTATAAACCTGATCTCGCAGTGTAATTTTGCCTAATGTGTTGCTTGTTGCAGACTCTAAGCTCGTTTCTCTCTTTTGATAACCAATACCTTCGCTTGTATACCCCATACTTCTCTCCTTAGTTTTAATGTATTCCCTAGACCAAACGTAAACCCATAGACCAAACGCTAACCTTCAGATGGAAAAACGTCAGGCTTATCGCCTCACCCGTTAAACCTGACACATCGTGCCAAAGGTTTACCGTATCCCCTAGACCAAATTCTGCATCCCCTAGACCAAAATGGTCAAAAGTTGCACAAAAATTGATCAATCCAGCACATCGAAATCATAACTCCTTGATTTTAAAGGGTTTCTCCCTGGGGCCGCTTTGCATCATCAGCCGCTCTTTTAGCGGTGCGCCAATTGACCTTAAAAACGTGCGCGATATGGGCAACCGTCCAGCCCCGTTCGACCCTTTCAGCGACAGCCGCTAGGAATTCGGCACGCGTGCGAAAATCCCCCTTGAACAATGGGCGGCCTTTGGTCATTGGTCTAGTGCTTTGCGGGTGCCTTGGCCCAGTAAATCTTTCGCTACCCATTCGCCCCCCATTGGCTCGCCATTGCTTGAGCGATGCCCTCGTATGTTTTGCTGCGGATCTTCCAACGGTCGGCAGACGGCCCGAGCTTGTTTTGACCGCTTGGGGTTTGATTGTCCCAATATCCCCGCGCTGGCTTGCTTAAAATGTTTATGGGTCTGAGATTTGGCAAATTGTGCAACCAGAGACCCGTTTTTTTGCTCTCTGGGTGTCCATGCTCAAAAGGCTGGATATATTGATTGGGTTTGATTGGCAGAACTCCGACTGGATTCTCTAGCGCCACACTTTGGGCGCATTGTTTCGCAAGCTCGAACATCTCAAGGGTGTAATCGATAGCCTTAAGCCTTTGGTGGTGCTTTGGCTTGCCTTTCCCATAATGGGCGTTTCCTGAGACGCATAGCGCGGTGCATGGCGGGTGCATGATGATCAAGTCATAAAAGCCGAAGCCGTCCTTGATGGCGTATTCAGCGTCAACTGCTAAATGATACCGGCTCCCATCGTCGGCGGGTTGTAGATCACAGCTCCACGCCTCATGGCCTAACTTTCGGAACGCTTCTCGGACTGTTCCGCTGCTTTCATAGGCTATCAATACCCTCATGATACCCTCTCCCGATATGTTCGAGCGGGTTCGCCCATGTTTTGACTGTTACGATAAGCAGACTCGACCGGCGCGAGCTTCTGAATCAAGCTCTCCCAACACTCGACAGGATCGGCGTTTGAGCCTAAACACTCGACCGAATGTTCTTCCCAAAAATCAGGCCCGTAACGTCGATCACAAATCAGGAAAACTGCTTGCTCCATTGCTCGGGCTAATTGATCGTCTCCCGCAATCTCAGCGCCTTGGCCTAGCGAGGCCATCATTAATAAAGTGCTCATTTAACACCTCCGCAATCAGCGCCAAGCTCTCTATAGTCAGAATGAACCCCCAAACAGACCCGCTCTATATACTCAGCCTCGGCCCGTTGTGCTTCTTCTAAGTCGGCATTACCCGCTAAATATAGGCAAGCCCCAAAAAATACGCCGATCCCGATCAATTTCAAATACTTCATTTTTAACACTCCGTTTAACTTGTCCTCAAATTCTAGCGCACAAAGCCCCCTACTTGTCAAATAAAAACGCGACAGAGAATAGAACTTTTTGGAATATGGAATGCTCCAGGGAGAGCGAAACGATCTAAAAATAATTTGATAAAGTGTTGCAAAAAATTTTGTCAGCCTTTAAAGTGTACTCATCAAATCAACGAACGGAGCGGGAAAAATGGCAAACTTTGACAGAATAGCAGACGACCTTGAGCACTTCGCGGCAGTGATCAACACGCAAGCGCACCGAGGCTATGCGATCAACGATGGCGAAATTCTAGCCAAGTTATCGGAAGCGGTAAGGCTTCTCGATGAGGTATCAGAGGATCTTTGCAACGCTCAAGAAGAAGATGAGGCCCGCCAAGATACAGAAGCGGATCTCAACCAATGGCTAAACGGGGACGCTGTACGCGCATCGCTCGCAAGCCTTAGCGCATACAAGCGATAAACTTATTTAAATATTTGTCAAAATAATGCTTGACAAGGGGAGCAGAGTCAGGCATTCTTTAAATCATCAAACAACAGAACGGAGCAGCAACAATGAGCAAAAAGCAAATTTCAGATTTGA
>Ga0181417_1000582_pt1 | contig 11951 bp, 16 predicted proteins | sample 40SPOviralmetaG_FD_130142 | JGI IMG/M metagenome (GOLD analysis project Ga0181417, IMG submission 130142) | Marine viral communities from the oligotrophic San Pedro Time Series (SPOT) site, San Pedro Channel, CA, USA - 40 SPOT_SRF_2013-02-13 | ecosystem: Environmental > Aquatic > Marine > Strait...
CTACCCATCATGCTGTAAAACTGCACACCAGGTGCACCATGACGATTAGATCTCCTGATGATTGATGGGGTGAACATGCTCACTGAGAAAAAGCAGTCATCTGCCACATCAGACACACATTTGTATCTGATCACATCCGGACACACTTGTTCTATCACTCCATGAAACTCACGTGTGTCATGCACATAACGACGCATGGTGCAATAGATCCTGTGTGTGTCGTCATGACCTTTGTTGGCCATGTCCAGTGTTTCTAAAATCCATTGATCTGCCGGAACCATTGTTAGTATTTATCTTTCTCCCTTGCGCATTTTTAAAGCGCAATTTTTTTTGCATCTAGCTTCGCGAAGAGAATAGCACGCGCACTCGACAATCGTCATGCTATAAAAAGCATGAGGCACCTTCGGTGCCAATAGCTTCGCGACATGCATCCCGTGCACGATAATAGAGTATGTTTATATAAATAAATCTAAATAATATGATAACTCTCGCCACCATCATTCTACCTAGACTGGAGTTTCACTTTCTTAAAGAGTGGGTAGACCACAATTTATCACTGGGTGTAGATTTTATAAATATATATGACAATGGAGAATTTCCAGTTGCTGATGCTGATGCTCACTGGCTTGATGAGCCATGGTGGATAAGGATGAATAAGAAGAAAAAACCTACAATTTCTTCCAAAGAGTTGGTTTGGGACAAAAAACCGAATCTAGATTATTTTGATCATATACCATATGCTGAGATTCAAGACAAATTAAATGAACTGTCAGATACTTACAAAGAAGTATCCATCATACCATGGGTATGTGGTGAGGATCATGATTACGCTTATCCAGAGTCTCAAGAGCAAATGATATCATTAGAACTGACCAACAACACCGGGTGGTTTTTGAACTTGGATCCGGATGAGTTTTTACATCTACCTGTGTATAACAACAACTTGCATAATCTGATAAATTGCAATGCTGAATACAATCACTTCTATTTTGGTCAATTTATCGGTGAGAGTAGGAAGGTTGGAGTTCCAGTTAGTGAACTAACAACATATGAAGGTTTTCGACCACTGCATGCTAGAAAATGGATGTGTGATCTGGATCGTTGTATGAATTTTGTTGGAGATACCTGGGACTGGATGGTTCATCACTTACAATTCGAAAATCCAATAGGTAAAACATTTTCTGAAGATGAAGTATACTTCGCTCATTTTCGAGGCAAACCAGCTCGGGCGAAAAAAAGAACAATAAAACCATCAACTAATCCTGCAGGATGATATAAATACTACATATGAAACCAGCAACAAAGAACGACATGGAGTTGATCGCAGAATCTGCAAACGCGATTGTGGCAGGTACAATTGCAAAAAGCATTTTACCAGAACCAGAACAACAGATCAATGAAAATGTACAGAAACATGCATACACGTATGAGTACACGATAAACTTAACTGATGATGAATTCGAGTCATCCAAGGGAGATTCAAAATTTATCATGGAACAAATCAGCAAGCACTTCACTGGTAAAGATTACCTAGGAGAAGGTCAGCTCAAGTATAAGACACGAGAAGGTTTTTAATGAAATCATCCTCAAGAGCTCATGACAAAGATTTGCAGTCACTTACAGATGCATATACCAACATAATGGAGAGTCGTGATCAATCCAACAACATCAAACATACACAAGATCAAGCATATGAACAAGGTAAATATGATTTTGGTGCTGGTGTGACTGGATCTCAAGCGAAACTCGAATCCAAGAAGTTTGGTAATTTCTCTGAACAATACATACAGGGTAGATCAGCTGCTAGAGAAGAATTTGGTAGACCACCAGAACCAAAAGAAACACCAGTGTCTGATGAAGATCGTAGTGAGATGGAAGGTATAATTTTTGGAGATAAGAAAACAGAACTCGTACCAGAAGATGGTAACAAGCATTGGCCATGGGAGGACATGAGTTATGATCATATGGCTATGCAATTGATGAAGCATAAAGGTAAAGTGCATGAGCAAGATATGTATGAAGTCAAGGAAAAAATTTGGCATGCTTTGGATAATATCGGAGTAGAGGCGATTCCAGAAACAGATGCCGATGATTTAGGATCCCGGCGGTGACATATAATATAATGATAACACGTGATGTGGTTGATTAGAACAACAAAATATATATGTACCATATCATGTTTGTTGATACTCTCATCATGTGTCAATAGTAGAGAAATACAAACTAGGACGATACCCAGTAATACACCCATATCTGCAGATGATCAATTTACATCAATAGACAAAGACTCTAACGGTTTCATAACTGTTGATGAGTTTGATCAAATTGACAACACAAATTATATTGCACCTATAATTGTGTTCAGTATACTCATGATCACAATTGTGTGTATATCTTTTGGTGCAGCCAAGTTAGCTAAAAGAAATATATCCAATAAGAGTTGATTTCTACTAAATCCAGGCATATATATTTACATGTCTGCTAATATAGATTTAATTGAACCAACAAAGAGTCTGATTGACATGTCAACATACTCTGATAACGACTTTGGTCTTGCTGAATATAAATTATGTCACTTGTTTGATGATCTCATCCTGGCTCAATATGTCGATGAGAACGACACAGGTGAAATTTTGAGAGGTGGGATTGTTGTACCAACAAATACCGTCCAACGAGCCTGGAGGATTGGTAAGGTTATACTAGCAGGTGTTGGATGTAAGAATGTCAAAGAAGGTGATTGTATTATATTTCCACACGACAAAGGAGTACCAGTTACTGGTGTCGATATCGAAGGACATGGAAAACTTAATCATGGTGTATTCCTGAATGAAGAACGACTCTTCGGAGTATGTAAACCTAGTAACAATGAAAGCAACACTGACAGCTCTGCAGAGTCTTCTACAGACTAATGTCGTAGAAGTGAAGTTCAAGAGAAGAAAAACCAAACCCGGGTTTCCGTCAACTCGAAGAATGTTGTGTACAAATTGTCCTGTAATACTAAACACTTCAGAAGCTAGGCAAGCTCTAAAATATACACCAACAAAACAACCTCCAAGGTTCAACCCAGCTGCTAAAAATATTGTAATAGCATGGGATGTGTTTGTTCAAGACTATAGATGTATAACAGCAGATAATTTAGAGATTGTTGCTGTTATACCAGGAGATGATACGTTCTGGAAATATTTTAGTGAAAAATTATCAAAAATGACTAGCGGTGAGAAAACCGGATTCATGAAATCATGATGCTCACTAGTGAGGAACAGTTAATCATCGATGACCTCTTGCAACGAGATGTGTGCATTAGATATAATAACAAGATTATACGTAAAGGTGTATTCACTTTATATAGTGTGAAAGATTTTGTAATCACAGTAATACTTAAAAACGCAGATAATGACACGACGCGTAACTATGAAATGTATAAACCATATAAAATTATAGCCGATAAAAATAGAGTAATCTTCGATTACACATTGAGCACATTATGTAGTGAGAATAAAGTTGATCTAGTTGATAGTCTATTTAAAGATGCATCTAAACATAAATTCTTCAACAGCAAAGTAGTAGTTGAAATACAACCAACAATAGATTATAATAATGACGGTGCACAAGTGTGAAACAACGCTACAATACTGCCTATCAAGTGTCCTCTAGAGATAAGACACGGAGTGCTAGTCAGCTCAAGAGATAGGAATATACTCGGTAGAAAAAAACTACTGGAACTGCAAAGCTAAATTAAATCTTGCTAGACGGCAATTAAAAACGGTAGACATAAAAATCTACACAGCACCGAACCGAGACATTATGTCTGTATATTTTGGTGGTTAAATAATCATTTAACCAGAGTTTATAGGTCGGGATTCTCTATAAAATCAAAATCTCTATGAGTGCGTCTTGTGAAGTATAGATTCAAACTGGATATTACTACATACTCAATACATCTAGGCGTTTTCTAGGTGTATTGTGTTCGTTGATCTTCTCCTGGAGAATACTTCATACGATTTAATAAGTAACTGTATAAATGAAGCAAAGCCCATTCTATTTTGAGATAAGAGACGTAATGACTCAGTTTCTAGCTGCGTTCGACGATGTGGTGATATCCAGGTATAATCGTTCACGTGCTGTTATGGATAAAATACAGGTCAGGTATGTATATTCCCCAAAGCAACGTGTGGTACATGACTTGGTGAACAAGGCACGTGCTTTAACATTACCAGTAGTGGCAGTTAGTATTGCCGGTATAAAAAGAGATCCGGAGAGAGTTTTTAACAAGCTTGATGGTGCTTATTACAAGCGTACTATTAGTACAGATTATAATGGTGATGTCAGTAAGGAAGATTTTATCAAGCAACCGGTTCCGGTTGATATTGACGTGAACATGAGCATATTGACTAAATATCAAACTGATATGGATCAAATATTGAGCAATTTCATACCATATACTAATCCATATATCGTAGTGTCATGGAAATTGCCAGAAGAAATGGCTGCTGTAGCACAAGAGATTCGATCCGAAGTGATGTGGAGTGGTAGCTTGGCTATGAAATATCCAACAGATACACAATCTCGAGAATCATATAGAGTGAGCGCAGACACTTCATTTACAATTAAGAGTTGGCTGTTTCCAAAGCACACCGGTCCAGTCAATACAATATTCACTGTAGATGCAACACATGCCACAATATCTTTGTTGGATGATGTACCAGACATCTCGAACTCAGAAAACTTAGCTAAATTTAAAAACCTATTCACTGATGACGGATCCGAACAATCTTAATACTGATTTAAACCGTGTGGTAGCTCGACCAGTGCTCACCAACGTACAGGCGTTAGTCATCGGAGGAGTTGATTACTCCAGCAAATATAAGTGTCGCTGGTTACCACTATCAACATCATATTCAAATACATCAATTGAGATAAGTGTGTTAGGTTACAATTTCTTTGATATAACTAAACAGACTAAATTTGGCTTAAATACCACCAAATCTGTTGCACCGCGATTGGTTGATTGGACTGATACAATACATAAGAATAAAAAACCGACATATAAAACTGACCCCACATCTAGTATTGGTAATGATCTGTTTGATACATTAACCCTATACGTGAGTAGTGATTGTCCTAACATGTGGTCAGAAGAGGTTATCATACAAGAATATGACTTGTATAGCCAGCATGTATTACCAAGTGATCGATCACCTACCATGGCAGAGCGGTACCCTACATTCACCGCTCATGAGATACCACGACAAGATATACAAATCATAAATCAAAACAAGCTTGTGTTCTTGTTACCACCACCTCGTGTATCTGGTTTAATCAATGTTATTGTTGCGAATAGAGCTGGTTACGGGATGTGTGACACAGCATCATTTCACGGATTAGATCAGCAAGTGTCAGATCAAACAGCAAGATTCTCAACTGGTGTAACATCTAACGGATTGATTGTGGTTGGTACAGGTGAAGGTTGTGTAACTCCTCCACCATTTGACCCATACTTACCATCCACTATTCCATGTGATCATGAGGAATGGTTTTGAGTATTGGATATATTGTGTTACATCTAATAAATAAATTATATGGCCAATAACTTAAAAGCTGGATCTGCAAGTCATGGATTGATGCGTGCAATCGCGGACAAAATGCCGTACAATACATCTACAACATTGATTGATAATATCAATGAACAGAATCCGAAATTTAAACACTTTTATAAAGCTGGTAGTTCACATGATGCACTCCTAGCAAAACACAGTGTATCTAAAAAATCTGAACATGATGTAGGACCTGCAGGTAGCATCGCGATAGACAAGAACTATCATCAATTCATGTATGCAAACGTTGATGTTGATAAGGGAAAGAGGTTGGTTGATTATAGGACGATGTCAGCATATGCAGAGGTCGCAGATGCCTTAGATGAGATATGTGACAGTGTGATAGTTGAGGATGAGACGGATGCACATGTCAAGTTGATATTTAGAGCAAATGAAGAATATAGTAGCCAAGCCACAGCTGAACTAGAAAAAGAGTTTAACAAGATCGTTGATTATTATAAGTTTGAAGAGAGAGGGTGGGAATATTTTAGACACTTGTTAGTCGATGGTGAGTTGTTTTTTGAACATATTGTACATGAAGATCACCCTGAAGCTGGAGTGCTGGGTATTGTAGATGTACCATCAGAATTAATAGATCCAATATACGATAATGTTCAGAATATGTTAATCAAAGGATATCTCTTACGTAGACCTATAATCAATCCAAAAACAAATACAGTTGAGAAATATGATTATATACCATTTGATAAAAATCAATTAACATACTTTCATAGTGGTATATGGAATGAAGACAAGACAATGAGAATACCATTTATTGAGAACTGTCGACGATCTTATCGGCAGTTGTCTTTGATGGAAGATGCAGTAGTTGTACATCGATTGGTTCGAAGCCCAGAGCGGTTAGTATTCAATGTCGATGTAGGTAATTTATCACCACCTAAAGCAGAAGCATATCTCAAGAAACTAATGCACAATTATTGGTCACGTAAGACATATGATAATGCACAAGGTGGTACAGTTAATGCTTTTGATCCACAATCTATGTTAGATAGTTTCTGGTTTGCAAAAAGACAAGGTAGTGAAGGTTCGAAAGTTGATACATTACAGCGTGGATCATCATTCGATAACATCGAGGATCTTACATATTTCGTCAAAAAACTATACAAAGCTCTACGTGTCCCGACAAACCGACTAGATGAAAGCTCATCTTATGATGATGGGCCAAACATGCTTAGAGAAGAATTGAAATTCGCGCGCTTCATAATTCGGTTACAGCAACGGTTCGCCCATGGAGTTAAGCAGATGTATATAACACATTTAAAACTTAAGGGCTTATGGGATCAATACAGTTTAAAGGAAAATCATTTTGATGTTAAATTCAATCCACCATCAAGCTTTTTTGCTCTACGTGAACAACAAATATTTGATCTCAAATCCAACAACTTCTCTAATATGGCTGCAGCTGAAGGAGTTTCTCAGACTTATTGTATGAAGAAATATTTAGACTGGTCTGATATAGAAATTAAAAGAAATAGAGAGTGGTTAAGGATGGATAAGAAGTTATCCTGGGAACTAGCACAGATTGAATCTTATGGACCTAATTGGCGAGATTTACTAGAACAACAAGCTCAAGAACCAGCTGCTGGTCAAGATTTTGGTGGTAGTGGATCAGCTGGTGGTGCGGATCTAAGCGGAGGTGGATCTGCAGACCCACCAGATTTCGGTACTGGAGGTGGAGATATGACAGGTAGTGAGCCTAGTGATGCAGGCCCCACTGATCTACCTTCTGGTGAAGACTCTATGTTACCGGAATGGTATCTACCTCGGTAAAAGATGACACTGTATTTGAATAAATACATATAATGACATCTCGAGATATAGGATCTAATATTACAAATTCTGTTTCTGCAGAACCACTCAGTGGTTTTTTTAGTACAAATTTAAATCATAAAATAAATTGTATGGATAAGTTAGCTGAGCGAATAGCTATGACGTTAGGTTACCCTCAAGTAAATGTTGAAGTACATGCTAATCAAGTACTTGATAATATAGCTATTGGTTGTGAGATGTTTACTAAGTTCGCTGGTTACACAGAAGAATATCTAGTATTTAATAGTGGTTTATATGAGAAAGGTATGGGTATACAGATAGATAAATTAATGTCCATGACCCCACACTTGAGTGGTACAGTAACTGTACCTACATCTGGTGTCGTTGATGATGATCCACCAGAAGAGGGAGTTGAGGTGAATTTGAAGTTTGATTATGATTTGGATTCATATCGGAAAGTTATTGACGTTTTTGCATTTGAAGAAGGTAGTACCACTGGTGTTAATACACTATTCACTATTGAACAGACGATGGCACAACAAACATATTTTAGTTATGCGATGGGAAAGTATGGTTTTGATTTAGTTAGCTGGTATACACTCAAGAATTGGTTAGATACTAGAAAGAAATTATTAGCTCAAGAGCACTATTATAAATTTGATGAACGAACACAGAGGTTATATTTAACACCAGATCCTCAAAAAGGTGATAAATCACAATTCTATGGTGTTGTAGGTGCATATGTTGAGAAACCGATTAGAGATTTAATAAAAGAACCATGGATTTATCAATATGCTCTAGCACTGACAAAGATAAATTTAGGTAGAATACGAGGTAAATATGCTGGTACAGCTTTATTCGGTGGTGGTACTCCAAATTTTCAGGATATACTTGCAGAGGGTAATACTGAGAAACAACAATTAGAAGAAAGATTGTATCAAAATGATCCAGGTCTAGGTGATGCAGCACCACCACAGTTCTTCGTAGGTTGATGAACCGGAGACATAAAAAGAAATACCAACAATATAAACAAGGTATATACAAACCTGTAAACCAAGATAAATATGCCGGTGCAAAAAATCCTAGATATTTAAGTAGTTGGGAACTAAAGTTCTTTAAATGGTGTGATAAGAATATTCATGTTGAGAAGTGGTCAAGTGAGTCTGTTATAGTTCCTTATATATGTCCGTTAGATAAGAGAGTGCACCGATACTTTGTCGATCTATTTGTACAGATAAATGAAGGTGGTATAACAAGTAAATATCTGATCGAGATAAAACCACAGAAACAAACTCAGAAACCAAAAACTCACGGAAATAAAAAAAATAGCACCATTCTCTATGAGAACATGACTTACATAAGAAATAAAGCAAAATGGGAAGCGGCAGAGAAATGGTGTAAGAAAAAAGGTTATAAATTTCAAATACTCACAGAACATAATTTATTCATACGTTGAACAATAAGTAACCTTAATATAATTAATAGTAATGGCAACAAGTAAATATAACTTATTAGTAGAGAAACCAGATGTTGAGGCATTTGAATTTATAATTGAAGAAAATAGCTCCAAACCTGGTTCGGAGAGAGATATGTATATCTCTGGACCGTATATGGTTGCAAATACAGAGAATAAGAATAATCGAGTGTATCCAGTCGCTGAACTCAAAAGAGAAGCGGATAGATATGTAACAGAGATGGTTAAGAAAAATAGAGCAATGGGAGAGTTAAACCACCCAACTAGTGCTGAGGTTGATCTTGAAAGAGCGTGCCATAGAGTTATATCTTTAAAACAAGAAGGTAATGTATTCATGGGTAAGTCAAAAGTATTATCAACTCCTACAGGTCTTATTGTTCAATCACTCATAAGAGATGGTTGTTCATTAGGTATGTCTACAAGATCTCTTGGTAAACTAGATGAGATAGGCAAAGATAAGCATAAAGTTAAAGATATGAGATTAATTGCTATTGATTGTGTAGCTGATCCAAGTTATCCAAAAGCTTTTGTTAATGGTATACTGGAGAGCAAAAAGTGGGTATGTAACAATGATGGTTCATTCTGTGAGCTGTATGATGCATTTGAGAACAGCTTACATGATCTACCTCGCAGAGACGTTGAGGTTTATCTTAGAGATCAAATTGTAACTTTTATTAATAAAGTTAAACAAAAACAATAAAATGGAGACCTAAAATATATAAGTATACGCGTATGAATAACGAAAAACAATGTATAATAAGTTTTATCAAGGCATTAACTGAAGAAAAGTATGCAGAAGCGAATAAGTATCTGGAAGAAGCAGTACAGCAAAAAATCTTAAATCGTATGAACAAATTTAAACAATTTACACTATGAGTGATACAAAAACTACAACACCGGAAACAGCAGAGGTTGCTGAATCACCAGCATCTATGAAAGATGCTCTCAAGCAAGCCACTAATGATCTTCTCACAGAAGATACATTAGATGTTATCGAAGAGAGTTTCAATGACGCGGTAACCGAGAAGGTTAATATACATGTTGAGAAGGCATTAATAGAGCAGGATGAAGACCATGCTGGTAAGCTTGAGAAGTTATTAGAATCAATCGACTCAGATCATACTAAGAAATTAGAACGTATTGTTGAGTCAATCACAGCTAACCACACTCAAAAGCTAAAAGATGTCGCTTCGAAATATAATAAAGTACTCAACAATGAAGCAACAGAATTTAAAGATGGTCTTGTTGACCGAGTTAGTAATTATTTAGATGTATACTTAGAAGAAGCGATACCAACCAGTCATATAGAACAAGCTATGAAAAATACTCATGCATCTAGAACATTAGGTGAGATGAGAAAATCATTAGCAGTTGACCAAGCAATGGTTACTGAGTCAATTCGTGATGCAGTTCTAGATGGTAAGAAACGTATTGATGAGAGTACATCAACTGCACAAGAATTAGTCGAACAAAATACAGCATTACAGAGCGAGCTAACTAAAGCTAAATCTAAAATGTTATTAGAACAGATGACAAAAGACTTACCAGATGTTAAAAGAGATTACTTGTTCAAAGTCTTATCAGAAAAGACACCAGAATTTATAACAGAAAACTTTGACTATACTCTGAAACTTTTAGAAAAAACTGAAGAAGAGAGATTAATTGAATTTGAAAAGCAAGCTAAACAATCTCGTTCAAATGTCGATCGAGCAACAATTGAACAGACAAAAGAGTTAGTACAAGAACAAGTTAACACTAAAACTGAAGAGGTCTTAGAAGAGTCTTCAGATATTGATATTGTAACCAGTGACAATGCTGGTGCACCAAAACAAAAAGGATTTTTTAATACATATATGTCTGAATTAGGCAAATATTAGTATTGATATAAAGTAATGAGGTTAAATAACCTGAGTAAACAAGAAATGAATAACAATGGATAGTTCTATTAGAGCATCAAATTCATATATTGACAAAGACAGAGCATCTGTACTTTTGGAGAAATGGTCTCCGGTACTTGATTATAGTTCTGATAATGTCGGTGCAATTGAAGATGATCATAAGCGTTTAAATACTGCAATATTGCTTGAGAATCAAGAGCAGTGGTGCTTGCATGAAAACAACCAAGCCGCTTCTGGCGGAGTGTTTGGATCTCATCAACCTACTGGTGGTTTCAGCAGCGGTGATAATTACGCTTCCGGTGACGCACGTCTACCAAAGATACTTATACCCATGATTCGTCGTACATTTCCTGAGTTGATCACCAATGAAATTGTTGGAGTTCAGCCCATGAGTGGTCCTGTTGGATTAGCATTTGCTTTACGCTACAAATACGATCAAACCGCGCTTGGTTCAACCAACGATAAAGGTTTAGATGGTTCTTTAGCTGCGAACACGCAAATCGGAGACAACAACGCACACGGCAATGAGGTAGGTTATCAAAATCTAGATTCTAGATTTACTGGTACAAGTGCATCCGAGCTTTCTGGTGGAGGAACATTACCCAGCGGTCATCTTAATGACGGGGTAACAGACTCTAGCACAGCGTTTCACATGGCTTCTGCCGACCAAGGTGTCGCGAAGCTGTTGTCAGAGTTCGAGCTGACGAGTCAAATCCCACAGATGGTTGTCTCTTTTGAGAAAACCGCTGTTGAGGCCGGTACACGTCGTCTTGCTGCTCGTTGGAGTGTTGAACTTGAACAAGATCTTAAGAACATGAATGGTATTGATATCGATACTGAATTAACAAACGCTATGTCGTATGAAATTCAGGCCGAAATCGACCGTGAAATGATCATGAGAATGGTTCAAGTTGGCTTAAACGCTGGGCATGGTCAAGGTTATAGTACTTGGACACCACAGAGTGCAGATGCACGGTGGTTGGCTGAGCGTAACCGTGACTTATATGCAAAGTTGATCGTCGAGTCAAATCGTATTGCTGTTAGGAATCGTAGAGGGGCTGCAAACTTTATTGTTGCAACACCTCGTGTTTGCGCTATTTTGGAAATGCTCCCTGAATTTCATACGACATAGCGTTTGTTAATTCAGTATCGATATCAATACCATTCATGTTCTTAAGATCTTGTTCAAGTTCA
>Ga0181417_1000583_pt1 | contig 11948 bp, 8 predicted proteins | sample 40SPOviralmetaG_FD_130142 | JGI IMG/M metagenome (GOLD analysis project Ga0181417, IMG submission 130142) | Marine viral communities from the oligotrophic San Pedro Time Series (SPOT) site, San Pedro Channel, CA, USA - 40 SPOT_SRF_2013-02-13 | ecosystem: Environmental > Aquatic > Marine > Strait...
CCGACATCAGTACAAAAAATAATAAGTTAAATATACAGGTAGCATAATATGGACATGGAAATGTGGAATATATTGCTTACTATTGTTATAGCTCCAATAGTCTATAGCATACGACAGAACTTTGTAGAGCTTAAAAGAATTGATGTACTTCTAAACAAGACGAGAGAAGAAGTGGCTAAGAATTATGTTACTAAAGATGAAATGGAAACAAGTACGGATCGTGTTATTCGTATGCTTAATAAGCTTGAAGCAAAACTTGACAAACTTTTTGAAGTTAAAACTAACTAGGAATTAATATGGCAAGGAAAAGATATAAGAAGAAGAGAGCAGATTATCGTAAAGGCGGTAGAGTACGCTTTGATGCTGGTGGTAGAGGAGACGATTGGAGAAGTTCAGGTGCTTTATCTAGAGCAGGTTCTGGTCGATATTATGCTACTGGACAAAATCCTAGAGCAGCCGTTAGTCCTGATAGTAATATTGGCCCTGGTTCTGTTAATAGAACTGCTGATGAAATTGCACAAAATCTTGGAGCAGTTACAAATCAAAGTAGAGCAGGAATAGCTGCAGGAGCTAACTTTGGTTCTCAAACAATAGGAGCGATGGGTTCTTATATGGGAGGTTCTGCTGAAACTTCTCCTATGTTAGCACAAGGAAATCCAGTAGCTAATACAGCAGGATATACAGGAGGAGCTAAAACAGGAGGAGGAACAGGAGTTGTGAAAAGTCAAAAAGGAAAAGGAAGAGGAAAAGGCGGTAAAGGTCAAGGTACTGATTCTGGTGACGATAAAGATAAGAAAGTAAATAAGAAAGATCCTATGCAAGAAAAGTTTGAAGCTGACAGAGCTAAAAGAGTTATAAGAACTGGTGATGAAGCACAAGACATAGCATCAGGATTAATTACTCCTATGATGAATCCTAGAGCTGATGTTAGATCAATACCAACTACAGCAGACACAAAAGTTGATACTGTCCAAATGGAAGCTGTATCACCAATAACTGCTGAAACAGTTCCTACTGCAGCCCAAGAAGCTACAGCACAAGTAACGGATGTTGCTCAAGCAGAAGCACCACAACCAATTACAGCAGCTCAAATGCAACCAGTACAGATTACAGAAGCTGTAGATGTTACAGGTGTTACAGGAACAGTAAGTGACGATGCTATAGCACAAGCAGCAGAAGTTGAAGATACTCCCCTTATACAAGGAGCTGATGTTACAATTCAAGAAGGTGCATTAGCAGATAGAGTAGTCGGAACACTTAGTCCTGAAGCAATGGCTACAGCAGCTCAAGCAGCAGGAACTACGTTGTCAAGAGTTACTAGAGCTAAAAGACAGTTAAGAAATGCAGGGATATCAGAAGACTCTATTACAGCATTAGGAAACGATCCAGAAGCTCTTGAAGCTCGTTTAATGGATCTAACTCAAGAAGAGCGTGGAGTTATTGGAGATCTTCCAGAAGAAGCTTTAGTATCTAACCAACTCGACAGTCTTTTAAAAGGTTTAGAAAGCGGAGAGATACCTGCTTGGGCTAGTCCTGCAGTAAGTGCTGTAGAACAAATGCTTGCTAGAAGAGGTTTAGAAGCCTCTACAGTAGGACAAGAAAATTTATTTAATGCTATTATACAGTCAGCAGTTCCTATTGCACAATCTAATGCACAAGCTATACAGCAAAGTGTCGCACAAACCAGAGATCTAGAATCTAAAGAAGAACTTGCTAATGTACAGATGAGACAACAAACAGCATTACAGAACGCAGGTAATGTTTTTCAAATGGACATGGCACAGTTTAGTGCAGATCAACAAACTGCTTTGTCTAATAGTAAATTTTTACAAACAATAAGTTTAACAGAAGCAAATAACGACCAACAGTCTGCAATACAAAATGCTCTTATATTATCTCAAAGTAATTTAGCAGAAGCTAATATGAGACAGCAGATGGCGATACAAAATGCAAAGACTTTTTTAACAATGGACATGGCTAATTTAAACAACAACCAACAAGCCAGTTTAGTTACTGCACAGTATCAACAGCAAGTGTTATTGTCTAACCAATCTGCAGAAAACGCTGCAAAACAAACTAACGCTGCTAGTGAAAACCAAACTAATCAGTTCGTGGCAAGCTTGAACAATCAAATAAATCAGTATAACGCTACTGCTATGAACCAAGCAAAAACAATTAATGCTCAAATGCAAAATGCAGCTAACGCTAGAAACGCAGATAGGATTAACGATGTTAATAAAGCTAATGCAGCTATGTTAAATCAAACAGCACAGTTTAATTCACAAATGGATTTTAACAGAAACCAATGGAACGCAGCAAATAAACAAGCTGTATTAAACTCTAATGTAAACTGGATGAGACAAGTTAATACTGCAAACACAGCTGCACAGAACGCAGTAAATCAACAGAATGCTCAGAATGCTTTTACATTGACTAGAGAAGCTAGAGCATTCTTAATGCAAGAGTTAAGAGATCAGGCTGATTATGATTTTAAATGGGCTAACAACGAAGCAGATAGAAAAGTAAACGCTATGATAGCAGCGGCAAGTGCCGAAGGAGATGCTGCAAAGTACTGGTCAGAGAATTATGAAAATGCTGCAGGCGTAATTGATGAAATATTTGGAGGATAACACATGGGATTATTAGGCGCACTTTTTAAACCTTTCAAAAAGCTAGTTAAAAAGATTGGTAAAAAAGTTAAAAAAGTTTTTAAGAAAATAGGTAAAGCTATAGGTAAATTAGGTATTGTAGGACAGATAGGTATGATGTTCTTAATGCCCTATGCAGCTGGAGCTTTGGGAAGTTTCTTTGGCACAGCAGGTACGTTATCCAAATGGGGAGCTACATTGTTGAGTAAATCTGGCATAGCTTCAAAGGCTTTAGGACACACTTTAAATGCCATTAATACTGTAGGAACTACAATCGGTAAAGTCTACACAGGAGTTACAGATACTATCAGTAATGCTTTTGATACTGTTGTAAAAAAAGGAACACAGTTTCTTGAAAAGACAGGGTTTAAAACTCCAGGAGCTAGTACTCCTACAGATGCTTTGACAGATTTGTCAAGTGCTGTAGAGTCAGGACAAGCTATTGATCCTAGTCTTAGACCTCCAGTAGATACTAATCTAATGAGGATAAAACCAGAAAGTAATCTTACAGGAGACCTGTATAAAAATTATCAAAAAGGATTAGCTCAAGGAGATCCAAAAATTTTACAAGGATTACAAGAAGCTCAAGGTAGAAATATATCAAGTTTTCTTGGTGAAGGCGGTATTGAAAAAGGAAGCATAGATTTTGGTAGTTTAGGAGCAAGCCCTGAAAAAGCAATTGCAGATAAAGCTATTGGAAACATTACAGAAGATATGCAGGAAAGACTAATGACAAGTCTAGAACCTTCTCTTCCTAATGTTCAAAAACCTGGTCTACTTGAAAGAGGTGTTGATTTTGTAAAAGATAATGTTAAACAAGGTTTTGCTGATGCTAAACAACAAGCAGGAGAGAAACTACAAGCAATGGTAACAGATCCTGTTGGACAAATTACAGATCAAGTTACTGGTAAAGTAAAAGACGCAGCTACAACTAAACTTATGGAAACAATAGGTTTAGAAGAACCTACACAAGGAGAACAAGCTGGTTCATTTAACTCTCCAGCAGTTGTTTCTCAAATACAAACAGATAGTGGTATAAACTTTACAAACTCGTATGCAATAGACGCTTTTGCTAAACAAGGAAACAACCACTTAGCATACGGTCTAGCCAATACAGGACACGTTGCTAGTATTTTTGATCCACAAAACAACCCAACAACAAATCAATTTATGACAAGCTATTACATAGCACCAAACGTAAGTAGACAACTAGGAGTAGCATAGTATGGCGATGGAAGAATATAGTCAGGAAGGTGTAGACGCGATTGTAAACGCAGGTAAGCCAATTCCTGGACAATCTTTAACTAATGATCCAGAGCAACCTTATCCGTGGGAAAGCCCTCCAGTATACACTAAGTTTAAAGATGCTCTAGACTACACAACTGCAGAGTTGCTTCAAGAAGACGTATATACTCCTGTAGTCCTTGCTTTAGGTGATGGTGTTCCTGTAACTGACATGGCAATGCAAATAGGCTATGTAGGCTTTAGAGAAGGTAAGTGGACAGCAGATCTAATGTTAATCCTAATAGAACCTATTATGTATTTGTTGATGTCTTTGTGTGAGAAAGCAGGTATTGAATATCGTATAGACAGCGAAGATGATCCAGAAGATGAATCAGAAGAAAGTATACTAGAACAAAAAGCTAAGAACATTGCAGAGACTGCGAAAGCTAAAGTACAGGAAGCATCAGGTATTCCTTCTGGTGCTTTGCCTCAAGACATTGTAGCTCAAGTAGAAGAAATTAAAATGCCAGAAAAAGAAAGCTTACTAGCACAGTCTGCACCGCCTGCACAACCAGAAAGTTTATTAGAGAGAGGACAATAAGATGGCAAGATATGAATCTGATTCAGTAGGATTTGCTGAAAGACAATTTGAAGGAGTAAGACAGCGAGAAGATGAAAGAGTACAGCAACAGAAAAAACGTGAGAAAAAATTACTCATGTTACAAACTGTAGCTAAAGGAGCTAATGCTCTTATTAATCAGAGAGCTAAAGAACTTGAAGCTAAACAGATTCCACAGAAACTTTATTATGAAAGTCTTTCAAAAAGAGCTAACGTGTACTTAGACGCTGATCAAGAAAGAATAAAAAAAGGTACAAGTACTGTTGATTATCTTGCTGATATGTCTCAACCTAGAATTGAAGCAATGCTTAAAGAACAATATCCGTATATGGAAGATCGAATTATAAAACAATACGCAAGAGCAAACGCAGTTACATTAGCAAACGATGAACAAAAAAATTATAAAAATTTAATAACTCAAGCAACTTCTTTATCTACAATGTCAGGAGCAGATTTAGATAAGTATTATAAAAATGCTCAAAGTATTCCTAGAAATCCTTTTGAATGGTTTACAAGTAAAGTTAAATCAAAAATTAATAAAGAAAACGAAAACACTATTGAGTATAAAGCTAAACAACAAGATGCTTTTTATGGTACAGGTTGGGATAAGAAGTTTGGAAGTTTTGCAGACACTTTAAGAAACTATGAATCAACTATAGGAAACGGTTACGAGATAGCAACAGCTCTTGAACGTATAGATGCTAAAATTAAAAAGAATAAATTATTTGGTGTTGAAATGAATCCTGAAGGTATTATCGAAGAAACAGAGAAAACTTTAAGTGACGATAAAACTACAATAACAGTAAAAACTAAATTTAGTGTTCCTTATAAAGATGTAAAAACTGGTCAGCTTTTTTACGAACAGATAAAAGAAAACTCAGCAGTCACTTACGAGGTTGGAAATCTGGCGGATACAAACGATATAAAAACTTTAACAGAAATGTTTGTTGCTAGGTATAAAGATCCTACTACTGACGAAGAAATAAATCCTAGAAAATTGTTTATGGAAGAAATTACAATAAACGGTGTAATAACAAAAGAATCGTTACAAAAAGGTTGGGAGTTTTTTAGTGAAAATCCAGATTATAGAAGACCTGAGTTTGAAGATTTTGAAATGAAAGACAAAGGATTTACCAGTTTTAAAAATAATTCATTAGGAAGATTTCATGCAGAAGGTATAACGAATGTAGAGATAGTTGAAGGTAGAGAAGTTTATTCTTTAAAAACAGATACTAAGTCTCGAGAAAAAGCAATAGAACTTGGTTTAACAGATGGTCAACTATTAGAAAAATTTGACGAACAGCTTATAGAAGGAGTTAGTGGTAAAAGTATAGATGAGATTGTCGGAGCAAGAGAAAACTACAAATCTTGGAGAGCTAATAAAACTAGCTTAATCAATAGTCCAAACTTTGATGATAAACAAAGAGAACTTTTAACGACTGCTATTAAGCCTGTAGTAGGAGGTACTGGAAAAGCTGGTCAACTTTATGATATATATAAAGATATAATAGATGCATCAGCAGATCAAGATACTATTGCATTAGGAAAAGCAGATTTAAATATAATATTTGGAAGTGGGTTTTCCAATATAGGTGAAATAGATTTACATTGGGATAACCTATCACAACAGTTCTTTACATCTAAATAAAGGATTAACATGGAATCTTATTTAAGTAAATTTAAATCAGGAGAAGTTACTACTAATCCTTACATGGCTCAATATAAAGATATTCAAAGGCAAACAGAAGAAAACAAAACATTAAAAAAAGAACAAGATAGGTTAGATTATATTCGAGAATTAAACGGTGATCCTACCTATGGTATGGATGAACAAGAAGCAGTCACATACGCTGGAACAATGGGAGTTACCGATACATTCAGAGGAGCTGGACAGCTTCTTGCTAAAGGTTTCAATATAGAAAGCTTAGACGAAAAGTTAAAAAAAGATTATAAGAAACTTGAAAAGATTTTTGAAAATCCTGAATATGGACAACAAGCCTTTGTATCTTTTCTTACTAGCGCAATAGCAGGTGATCCTGCAAGCTATGTGCCTATTGTTGGTTGGATGAAAAAAGCTAACCAAACTAAAACTCTTTGGAATCTTACACAGTATGCAGGTAAAAGTGCAGCAGTTGTAAGTGGTTTAGGATATACTCCAGAAGAATCTCCAGGATTACTAACAGATGAAAATTCTGGTTTTATTTTAAAAAAATTAGAACAAATAGGTATTGGATATGCTGCAGGAGTAACACTTGTAGGATTAGGTGCTAGTGCTGTCGATATTGTATATAAAGCTAAAACAGGTAAAAGCATATTTACTGGAGCTGATGAAATACCTGCAAGTGCTAAAGATTCTAATACAAAACTAGATGAAAACGAAACAATAACAAACAGACCTTTGCAAGTAGGAGATCACATAACTGCACCAGATAGAGGAAATACTGGTCAGATTGTTAAGATTAATGAAGAAGATGGAGTAGCTAGAGTTCGCTTTATTAATAAAGAAAATGGCACAGTTGCAACTAAAAACTTTAAACTTGATGATTTACAACCTCCAAAAAAAGGAGAAGCTAAAAAGTCTACAACAGATCCTATTGATGAAGAAGTTAAAAGACCTGCAGAAGTTATTTTTACTACTAATAAAGCAGGAGAAATTATAACTAGAGATCCTAAAACTAAAACTCAATATAGAATTTATAAAGCTATAGATGAAAAAGGAAAAGTAATTCCTGGTCAATGGGAAATTAGAACAACTTTAGATCTTAAAAGAAAGAAAGGCGAAAGTATAGCTAATCTAAATAAAAGAAAAACTACAATAACTGTTGTTAAAAGTAAAACAAAAGCAAAAGAGTTTGTAAAAAATCAAATAGAACCTTCTTTCGTTCCTGAAAGAAAAATACCACAAACAAAAGAAGAAATAGCGGAAGAAGTAGTAGAGTTAAATCTTAACCCTCCTTCAAAAAATACTACTCCATTACTAGACAGATGGCGAGATGGTGGAGGTGAAGCTGTTGTTGAAGCTATGCAAAGAAACCCTATAGAATCTATTTCTGCTCTTGCTGGTGGAGCTTATGGTTATAAGTATGACGAAGATCCTAGATTAACTACACAACAAAGAATGTTTCAAGGCATTCTTGGAGCTAGTGCTGCTTGGGGATCAACAAGAGGTCTTAAAAAATTAGATGAAAAATTCTTAGACGGAGATGTTTTTAGAACTATGGAAAGATCGACTGTCTCAGAGTACGGTTTAGATGCCAACCACATTGCTAGGAGACAACAATTTACTACTGATAAAAATACAATATTAAAAGCTTTTGGGGATATTTCCGAAGAAATAGGAAAAGAAGCAACAGAAGAACAACAACAAATATTGTATCAGTTAATGTCAGGACAAGTACCAGATGTCGGTAAACTACACAGAAACCTTGTAAACTTAACTAAAGAGGGAAGAGAACTAATAACTAAATACGGTTCTGAGTTAGTTCGTAGAGGTCTTTTAAGTGAAGAAGTTTTTCAAAAAAACATAGATGAGTATATTCACCGAAGTTATCTATATCACGAAGCAAATAATTTAAATAAAACAAAAACTCAGTTTTCAGACGCATCGAAAAAAGTCCGACTAATAGGAGATGAGCTTAAACCAAGAGGGATTAACGAAAGAGTTTCTAGAAAACAGTTTGAAGATCCTGAAGGGCCGTGGCAAAAAGACGGTACTTGGGAAATTATTAAAGATAAAAAAGGTGAGAAAAAACCTACTGATGTTTTAAAGATTAGAAGACAGCTTAATAAACAAGAAAGATTAGATCTTGAAGAAATAGAAAATGCTTCTTTTGCTTTGTTAGAAACAGGAAGATTATTATCTAATGATGTAGCTGCTGCAAGATATTTTGATGATATTGCTGCGGATACAAATGTCACTATTACAAAAGAGCAATGGGAGTTATTACCTCCAAAACAACAAAAAGAATATGTTTTAATCCCAGACTCAAAAATAGCAGATACAAATGTTCCAAAGTTTGGAAAAAATTTAACTGGTAAATATGTTCAAATAGATGTTGCAAACGACATAGCGCATACATTTAATTTAAGAAAACAAACTTTAGATATAGTTACTGATAGAAGTACGGTAGGACAAGCAGCAGAGTATAGTAAAGAAGGTTTAAAAGAAGCACAAACTTTTTGGAAAAAAATGAAAACAATCTATAACCCAGCTACTCATGCTGGTAACATATCTTCTAACTTTATGTTAATGGATTTAGCAGCAGGTGTTCCTATAAAGTATTTTGGAAAAGCTTTAAAAGAAATGTTAAAGTCTAGATTTGTTACTGCAGAAGGAAAATTTACTTTAAGAAGTAAAAACGCAAAAAGAACCAGCATATACGAACAATCTTTAATAGATGGTATAGCAGACAGTACATTAATCTCTAAAGAATTTAATAAAAAAGGTGGGAGTATAATAGAAAAAGAAATGTTAGAACTTGCTGAAGCTCACGGATTTATTAAAAAAGGAAAAGATTTTGATTTAGGAGGTTTTAAAGTAAACCCAAGATACTACTGGAACTATGTAACAAACATAGCTAAAAAAATGAGTAAATACAGTTTAGATCAAATGGAAGATTTATACCAAGCTGAAGATACAGTATTCAGATTAGCAACATATATGCACAGATTAGATCAAGGAAAAGGAAGACAACAAGCAGCTTTAGATGCTAAACATTTCTTTGTAGACTACAACATAAATGCTCCTGCTATAAATGCTGCTAGACAGACTGTGCTTCCTTTTATTAGTTACACCTATAGAGCAGTTCCGTTAGTTGGTTTTGGTGCAATTAAAAATCCTGCAAAGCTTGCTAAATGGGCTTTAGGTTTATATGCTATAAATGAAGCAAGTAACATATATATGGAAGATGATGGTAGAATAAACGATCTTACTATGCGAGACTCGGTTAATAAAAATATGTTTGGTATACCTTTATTACCTAAAACAAACTTGAGAATGCCTTACAATGATAAATACAACCAATCTGTTTATCTAGATGTTCAAAGATACATGCCAGGAGGCAATGTTTTTGAACAAAGAAACGAAGACTCTGTTTCTATCTTACCAGAATATATCCCATCAATTTTACAGCCTGGAGGATTATATTGGGATGCTATAGTGACAGCGACTGGAAGAGATCCTTTTACTGGAGATGATCTTACAGATCTAAGTGCTACTGAAAAAGCAATACACTTTGCAGAAAGATTTGGGCCTAATGTTCCTTACTTAAATCCTTATTCGTTTTCTTCCGAAGCAGTACGAAAAGCGGAAGTAGCTGAAGCAGGTATGACAGAAGAAGGAAGACCAGTTAGCCCTTCCCCATACTCAGCAACTAAAACTCCTGCAATAGAAATTTTAAAAGGTCTTGGAATACGTTTTAATCCTCAAAACGAACAAGTAAATGTTCAAGCAGCTTTTTATAGAATAGATTCAGAAATAGAAAACTTAGAAAAAGAAATACAAAAAAATAATAGAGCTATAAATCATGGAAATATTACTGAAGAAAAACATACAAAAAAACAACAAAAATTAGAAGATGCTATAGGAATATTAAAACTTCAAAAAGCTGCACTAATTGAGAAAACTAGCGAGATTTGGAGCGACAGACTACGAGAAGCTGAAAAGGTACGAACAGAAACTAGCGGAAGATTTGATTATTTAAAAGAAGATTTTGCCACAGGAGGCTTTGTAGAGGGTGAAGATAATGTACCGTTCACTAAACAGAACCCTGCAGAGCGTGTTAATCCTCTTACAGGAATGCCTTATCAACAAGCAGACCTTACAGAAGGTGGAATACTTGCAGGACTTCTTAGAGATAGAAAAGATAGAGTTGGTTTTAATGAAGGATCTAGTAAAGTAAAAGCAAAACAAATAGCAGAGTATATGCTGAGTAAAAAGAATCCAATTTTTAATGAAAACTCTGTTTCAGCTTTGTTAGGTAATGTCGCTGTGGAAACAGGAGGTACTTATGATTGGAAGCAAAAACAAAAGAATGGGAATGCTTACGGTATCTGGCAATTAGACCACTCTAAAAAGAAAGATTATTTTAAATTTTTAAAAGAAAATAATAAACAAGACAGTATGGAATCACAAGTAGATTATGCTGAAGAAACAATGATGACAGGTAGAAATATAGGTGGTGGAAACGCAAAAAATTGGAGTGCTATTATGAAAAACGGAAACACAGTAGAAATAGCAGACATGTGGGCTAAGAATTGGGAAAGACCAGATCCAGAAAAAGCACCACAATATAAAAGAAGAGTTGACGAATCTTTAAATAATTTTAAAGAAATGTTTTTAAAAGAAATAGATCTAGAATCATTACCAAAACCTAAACCAACTTTAGAGGCTCGATTAAAAGCACGAAGGCAGATGAATGACTAAAGATTTTTTTTCAGATGATATATTAATAATGTATCACGAAGATGATTTAGACAGGGGGTATCGCATAGATTGTAAGATGCGATCTAAACAGGACTTAGCTTGGTTAAAGCGAGAAGAGTTTAGAAAAGTCTATGAAGAGCTACTACATACACACTTAGTAGGAATGCCAGAGTTACCATTAGAACTTGTAATGGAGTCAGTAGACACCATACTCAAAGGTGACATACGTTTTAACCCCGATGAACTAACTAGAGGAAAGTAAATGAAATTTGGAATGATAAAAAACTTAATAGGCGCGGTAGCACCTACAATAGGTACAGCATTAGGTGGGCCTATGGGCAATATGGCAGCCAACATGGTAGCCGATGCGCTTGGTTGTGAACCTACACCTAAGAAGATAGAACAAGCAGTACAACAAGCAACACCTGAACAGCTTGCAGAGATTAAAAAGATAGATGCAGACTTTGAAGTAAAGATGAAAGAGTTAGATGTTGATCTATATGCTCTAGAGACTAAAGATATCCAAGATGCGCGAGGTAAATTTTCTAAAGATTGGACATCTAGAATTATGGGTTTAACTGTAGTTGGTGGATTTATGGGTTACATTTTTCTAATCACCGTCCAACCTCCAGAGCAGAACAGCGAAGCGTTGATTAACTTAGTGCTAGGTTATCTTGGAGGACTTGCAAGTGCTATTATATCTTTTTACTTTGGAGCGTCTAATACTGGAAGTAAAGATGATAAGTAATGGAAAGTATAGCAACATTAATAGGTGAGCTTGGACTTCCTGTAGCAGGTGGTCTTGTTATGGCTTATTTTATTTTTCTTGTTATGCAACAACTTATGGATGGGTTGGTAAGTGAAATACAAACAGTACAAGCCATATCTAAAATGCTCATTACCAGAGCAGCAACTATGAATAACGATATGATAAGAATAGACACTAGCGTTTCTAGTGCGTTAAATCTTTCACCTGATTTAGAGCGTATAGCAAGAGCAGAAAACTTTGTAGAAGATGGAAAGATAGACGCTA
>Ga0181417_1000588_pt1 | contig 11871 bp, 17 predicted proteins | sample 40SPOviralmetaG_FD_130142 | JGI IMG/M metagenome (GOLD analysis project Ga0181417, IMG submission 130142) | Marine viral communities from the oligotrophic San Pedro Time Series (SPOT) site, San Pedro Channel, CA, USA - 40 SPOT_SRF_2013-02-13 | ecosystem: Environmental > Aquatic > Marine > Strait...
CAAGGTGGTTAACATTGGCTCTATGGGGCTTAAAATCGTTTTAAAGGCCATGTGATATTTATACAACAATCATGCGTGTATATACATTATAAATATCATTTTCAAAAAGGGGGGGTGTGGTTTTAAAACAACAGTTGAGGGATAGGGTTTAAGTTGTTGCTAATTGGTAACAGTTGCTTAAAAGCTACATAAAAAATAGATACATATTTACAACACCTACACGGCCTCAGTCAGCTTGTGTTATTTATGCAACAGTTTAAATTCCTGGTGCAAAAGGTGTGTAATATGTGTATCCTGGTTGTTACCAAGTGTGTATCAAGTGCATAACGCTGTACATACGCAATATCAGTAAGTTACACACATAGGTAGGCGTATGAGCCACCACCCCCCACCACGTACGTATATACCTATCTTACATAAAATTTGGTATATCGGATGTTAAGCAGTTCATATCTACGTATTTGTAATAATTTTAGGGAATATGTTGTTAACTAAGTTGACACCAAATACCAATCAGGTTACAATACGTATTTATGACGAATGGGAAAGCTGAGTATTTAAAGAATTGGCATAAGAAAAGAATGAATGCTGATCCTATTGAATACAAATTAGATACAATGTTGAGAGGTGCTAAGAATAGAGCACGAACTAAGAGACTTAGGTTTAACTTGCATATAGACTATGTGAGAACTATAGCCAAAGAATACTGTCCCTACTTTCCAGAGATTAAATTAGCTTATAAAACCGATAAAAGAAAAGGTTGGAATCTAAGCTCACCATCTCTAGATAGAATAATACCTGAAATAGGTTATGTTGAGGGTAATGTAGAGATTATATCTATGAAAGCTAACTTAATTAAATCAAGTGCAGCATCAATAGATCTCTACAGAGTGGCTGATAGGTTATATGAGTTTGAAAGGGATAGTGAAGTGCTGTCCATCTTACCTAGTGAATCACTAAATGAATATAAACAGAGGGTAGGGTATTATAACCCCACCAACTTAGTTGGATACAGTTATACACGGTTTCTCAGATTTGTCAACAACAAAATTTTAAGGGGTTTGAAATGACTGAAAAGTATCCAGTAAACTTGATAGGTAAAAGATATAGAAATAAACTTGACAAAACGCAAAAAAAAGATATGTATGTTAACTTACTAGAGAAGTTTTACAGGCACTTAATAAAAGGTGGAAGGGGAACAGGTATTCACCTACCTCATTCCAGAGTTTTTTATATTAGGGCTGCAATGCGTGAGGACAAAGATTTTATTGCTAAGTTGGGTAGAGTACCTACCCTCCAGGAAGTTGAAGAAGCATTAGATAAAGAAATCGGTAGTTATTGGAGTACTAGTGAAGTACCTGAATGGTTTGCCCAGAAGTATGATTTTATCAAAGATAAAGAAAAACCATAGTCCCTCTACTCATTGGCCTTATTCTTGCGAGGTTCGTGTCAATAGTAATTTGTTTGAGATCCAGTGATTCCACTAGGAAGATGACTGAATCAGATAAATGAGACTTCTGGGTACGAGGGTGTGGATATACTCTGCACCCTCACACAGGATAAAGGATGTATGAAGCGTTTAAGATTACTGCGTGCATACTTGGTGTAGCAAGTTTATACATTGGGTTAGTAGCGTTAATAGAAAATAAAGGGGATTTGTTTTTTTATGTATTACCATTTAATGTATTATTTATTTGGTGGTATTCTAAAAGACAATTAAAATATGGCAAGAAAGAAAGCTAAGAGTATACCGAAGACTACAAAGGGCAAAGGGGCAAACTATAGACCTACTAAGTCTGGAGCAGGTATGACAAAGAAAGGGGTAAAGGCTTATCGTAAAGCTAACCCTGGTTCTAAATTAAAGACAGCCGTTACTGGCAAAGTTAAAAAAGGTAGTAAGGCTGCGAAGAGAAGAAAGTCTTATTGTGCAAGATCATTAGGACAACTGAAGAGAAGTTCGGCAAAAACAAGAAACAATCCAAACTCTCGTATTAGACAAGCAAGAAGAAGGTGGAAATGCTAATGGAAAAAATATATAAAACAAACATGAAAGTTATAAAATATCCTTTGATTGATAGAAGAAAAGGTCTTCAGAAAAAATACAGAGGTACTGATTACAGGCTTAATAGAACAAGAACTAAAGTTAGTTATAGACCAGGTTCTTATAGAGGTGTAGAATATCTTATAAGCAGGTATAACTAATGGCGGCTAAAAAGAAAAAAAAGACAACTAAGAAAAAAGGTGCTAAACCTACTAACCCTGCATTGTATGCAAGAGTAAAAGCAGAAGCTAAAAGAAAGTTTAAAGTCTATCCTTCTGCGTATGCTAATGGATGGTTAGTGCGTACATATAAAAAACGTGGTGGTGGTTATAGGTAATGGCTAAACCAAAGGGAGGACTAACAGCCTGGTTTGGTAAAGGACCTAAAGGAGATTGGGTTGACATAGGTGCACCCAAGAAGAAAGGTAAGTTTCAATCTTGTGGTAGAAAGTCTGCAAGTAAAAGTAAACGATCTTACCCTAAATGTGTACCGAGATCTAAAGCTAAAAGTATGACAGCTGCACAAAGAAAAAGTGCAGTGTCTAGAAAAAGATCTAAAGCACAAGGTGTAGGTGGTAAACCCACTAACGTAAAAACTATAGTAAGAAAGAAAAAAACTACTAGAAGGAGAAAAAAGAAATGAAGAAAGTACCTGCAGGCGGTAAAGGTAAAGGTCTTAGTAAATTACCTAAAACTGTTAGAAATAAAATGGGCTACATGAAAAAAGGTGGAACAGCTATGAAGAAAGCTAAAGGCTACAAAAAAGGTGGAGTCGCTACTAAAAAAGCTAAGGGATATAGCAAAGGCGGAGTCGCTAAAAAAGCAAAAGGAATGAAAAGGGGTGGGGTAAAGACTAGGAGAAAATAGTCTATGCCAAATCTCATATCGAATGTACCCTACTTTAAAGTATGGGTAAGAAAAGAGTTTACAGCTAATCACCAGGATTATCATGGTGAATTTCTACATGGATTAGTAATAGCAGTAAATTGTATACCAGATAGATCATTATCTTTTCAGATTGTATTTACTGGTTGCGAAGCTGAAGATGATGAGCCTAATGTTCACGGTGGTGCTATGTGGGCTCGAATGCCAATACAAGGTCTAGTTGCTGACATACCACTAGATGAATGGCCTGACAGAATGGAAAATCATTTATGTCAACCTTGGGATTGTATGTCAAGACAACACTCAGTTGTCGTAATGGATAGAACATCATCATCTCCCTGGTACGCCAAGATAGATGGTGAATTTTATTTAGCTAAGTATATCTTTACTGTAGATTATACAGAAGATGAAATAGCTGATAGTCCGGACCAACATAAACAAAGTCATGTATTATACTTGACTGAAGGTCAATGGAAAGGGAATATAGTAGCGTTACCTAACAATAGAGTAAGAGTTACTAATCCTGCATTATGGGTTACTGGAGAAGGAGCTCCTGATTTTGCTCCTAGTCAATGGACTCATAGTAGCGAAGAACATGAAAGTTATACTGATCCACATATAACTTTTAATAATTTGTATAAGGACTAGTATGGCTAGAAACTATAAAAAGGAATACAAAAATTACCATAGTAAAGATGATCAAAAAAAAAGAAGAGCATCTAGAAACAAGGTAAGAAGAGCTGCTTTACGTAAAGGTAAAGTAACTAAAGGTGATAAGAAAGATATAGATCACAAAGATGGTAATCCTAAGAATAACAAAAAAAGTAATCTTAGGGTAGTATCAAGAAGTAAGAATAGATCCTTTCCTCGTAATAAAAAAGCAGGAAAGAAAATTGTAAGGAGAAAGAAATGAAAAATTTAATAATTGTATTTGTATTAAGTTTAAGTTTAATAGGTTGTGCTGCGTCACAAATATCTTTAACAGCGTCTGCACCAAAAGGTAAAGACCTAGATATTACTATTAAAACTAAAGAAAAAACTGAGTAAAGGAGAAACGCCATGCCAATGGTTGGAGATAAAAAGTTTTCTTATACTGACGAAGGTAAGAGAAAAGCTAAGGCACATGCTACTAGTACAGGACAAACTATGCATGTTGGTTATAGAAAAGGTGGTGGAGCTTTAAAAGTAGACTCTCCTACTGGTAAGAAATGTTTATTTGGTATTAAAAAATAAATGGCTATACCTACATTTAAATCACAGTCAGTAGCATTATCTACTACGAATAGGACAACTATTTATACAACTCCTAGTTTATCTCGTGCTGTTATTACTTCAATAATGATAGCAAATGTAGATGCATCTTCTGCTGCTACAGTTAAGTTAGAGTTTTATGATGCATCAGCTACTACTCACTTTGCACTTACAGGAGCTAAAAGTATAGCTGCAAATGATTTTTTAGTTATATCTGATTCTCCTATTTACTTTGATACAGGAGATCTTTTATCAGCAACAGCAGGAGCAGCTGACGATATAACAGTTACTGCTTTTGTAGAAGAGTATTCAACAGGATTCTAAATGTCAAAAGAACTAACAGAAAAACAGAAAAAATTTATAGATGCTTTATTTGGTGAAGCAATGGGTGATCATAGACTAGCAATGGACATAGCAGGCTATAGTCCTAACACTACCTGGAGAGATGTTACAGCTAATCTTAACGAAGAAATATTACAAGCTTCAAAAGAATATTTATCCATGCATGCACCTAAAGCAGCAGTTGCAATAACAGGTATCATTGATGATCCTACTGAGTTAGGTAATAGAGATAAACTTACTGCAGCAAAAGATGTATTGGATAGAGCAGGCGTAGTAAAGCAAGAGAAGATAGAAGTAAACACTCCATCTGGTTTGTTTATACTGCCTTCTAAAAATGAAGAAGAAGAAGTAGATGGAAATTGAATATAAAAGAAAACTAGGTTCTACTGTTCCGTTTGGTTGGGAACTTGTAGAAAACTCAAAAGACTTATTAAGAAGCATACCAGAACAACAAGAATTATTAGATATAGCGAAACAACATGCTAAAACATCTAGTCTACGTGAAGTAGCTAAATGGTTGTCAGCAAAAAGTGGTAGATCTATATCTCATGTTGCTCTATTTAAAATGCTAAAGAAGGATGAAAGTGAACGAAATAAAAAAGCAGCAACTATTAGATGGGAACGAGTTAAAGCCAAGACAAGGGCAGAGACGCAAGAAGACCTCATCAAAGAAGCAGAAAATTATTCGAGCCAAAAGGAAGCCACCAGTTAGAGCTAATATAGTCGAGACTGATGATGATCTACAAGTTATCGAAGAAGAAAGAGATATTGTATTTCAACCTAACAGTGGTCCACAGACAGACTTCTTAGCATCTAATGAAAAAGAAGTTTTATATGGTGGTGCGGCAGGTGGAGGTAAATCCTACGCTTTACTAGCAGATGTGTTGCGATATTGCAACCATCCTAACCATAGTGCTCTTCTACTTAGAAGAACAAACGATGAGTTAAGAGAGCTAGTGCAGAAGAGTCAGGAATTATATCCAAGAGTATTTCCTGGTGCTAAGTGGAGTGAAAGAAAGTCTTTATGGACATTTCCCTCTGGTGCTAGAATATGGATGACATATCTTGAACAAGATAAAGACGTTCTAAGATACCAAGGACAAGCGTTTACTTGGATAGGTGTAGATGAGCTTACTCAATATGGTACACCATATGCTTGGAACTATTTACGTTCTCGTTTACGTACTGTAGATAATGATTTACCTACGTATATGAGAGGCACTACAAACCCAGGTGGTCCTGGTCACATGTGGGTTAAGAAGATGTTTATTGATCCTGCTGCTTATAACTCACCGTTTTGGGCAACAGATATAGAAAATGGAGAAGTACTAACTTATCCAAAAGGACATGAAAAAGCAGATAAGCCTTTATTTAAAAGAAGGTTTATACCTGCTAAACTTACAGACAATCCTTACCTTTCTGAGGCAGGAGAGTATGAAGCAAACTTGTTATCTTTACCTGAAGTACAAAGACAACAATTACTAGAAGGTTCTTGGGATATAGCAGAAGGTGCTGCCTTCACAGAGTTCAATAGAGATATACATGTAGTAGAACCTTATAGTGTTCCTGCTTCATGGAAAAGATTTAGAACATGTGACTATGGGTATTCAAGTTGGTCAGCATGTTTATGGGTAGCAGTAAGGCCAGATAATAAATTAATTGTATATAGAGAACTTTATGTACAGAAAAAAACAGCAGAGGAGTTAGCAGACTTAATACTAACTATTGAAAGAGAGAACGATGATAAGATTTGGTATGGTGTTCTTGACTCATCTTGTTGGCACAACAGAGGACAAACAGGTCCTTCGATTGCAGAAACAATGATATTAAGAGGGTGTCGATGGAGACAGTCCGATAGAAGTAAAGGAAGTAGAGTAGCAGGTAAAAATGAGCTACATAGATTATTAAGAGTAGATGAAGAAACAGGAGAAGCAGGGGTTGAATTTTTTTCAAATTGTGTTAAACTTATATCAGAATTACCACAAATACCTTTAGATAAAAATAATCCTGAAGATGTGAATACTAAAATAGACTACGACCACGGATATGATGCACTACGTTATGGTATTATGTCCAGACCAACTCCTAGAGGGTTGTATGACTTTTCCAACACCGATTGGAAAAAACCTTGGAAACCTGCTGATCAGGTATTTGGATATTAAATATGGCTGAAGAACAAACTACAGAAACAGAATTAGAAATGAAGTTAGATGATGACGAGAAAATGACATTATCTACTTATGTTAGAAATAAGTATAATTACTCAAGTGACTCTCGTTACTCACAAGAATCAAGATGGATGGACTCCTATAGAAACTATAGAGGTATCTATGGTTCAGAAACACAATTTACAGAAACAGAAAAAAGCCAAGTATTTTTAAAAGTTACAAAAACAAAAGTTACTGCTGCGTATGGTCAAATTATTGATGTACTGTTTGCAGGACAAAAATTTCCATTAGGAGTTGATGCAACAAGATTACCAGATGGTGTAGAAGAATCTGTACACTTTGATCCTAAGAATCCAACTCAACCACAAGATGATCCTAACCAAGGTAGTTTATTTCCACCAGGTTCTAAAGAAGAAGAGCTAGAGTTAGGAGCATTAAAAGAATTAGCAGATGACTTAGAATTAAAAGAAGGTGCAGGCGTTACTCCTACATCTATTACATATCATCCTGCAGAAGAAGCAGCTCGTGCTATGGAAAAAAAGATACTTGATCAATTAGAAGAATCTTCAGCTTCTAAACATTTAAGATCAGCAGCATTTGAAATGTCTTTATTTGGTACAGGAATACTAAAAGGACCATTTGCTCAAGACAAAGAATACCCTAGATGGGAACAAGATGAAGAAGGTAATGGTACATATACACCTGAAATCAAAACAGTTCCTAGATTAGAGTTTGTTTCTTGTTGGGATTTCTATCCTGATCCTGCAGCTAATAATATGGATGAGGTAGAATATGTGATTCAGCGACATAAATTAAACCATGCTGATATGAGGGCACTAAAGAATCGCCCTCTGTTTGACGAAGATGCCCTAGACGAATGTATCGAAATGGGCACTAACTACACCAGACAATGGTGGGAGGATGATTTAGATGACTACGATTCGACAAATGTTAGCGTTGATCGCTACGAAGTCCTTGAGTTTTGGGGCAACATTGATAGAACAGTTGCAGAAGACGCAGGCTTGGATATACCTAGAGAATACGCAGACGTGGATTTGGTTCAAATCAACGCTTGGGTTTGTAACGACAAAATTTTACGGTTGGCGTTTAATCCTTTTATGCCTATCCGTATTCCTTATTTTGCTGCTCCTTATGAGTTAAACCCTTACTCTTTCTTTGGAGTAGGCCTAGCAGAAAACATGGTAGATACACAACAGCTAATGAATGGCTTTATGCGAATGGCTGTTGATAATGCTGTTCTATCAGGTAACCTGATATTTGAGATTGATGAAACGAATCTCGTACCAGGTCAAGACCTAGAAGTATACCCTGGTAAGATATTTAGGAGACAAGGTGGAGCACCTGGTCAAGCACTATTTGCTACACAGTATCCTAATGTATCTTCTCAGAATTTGATGATGTTTGATAAAGCAAGAGCCTTGTCCGATGAATCTACAGGCATTCCGTCTTTCTCACATGGTCAGACTGGAATACAAGGAACTGGTAGAACAGCGGCAGGGATATCTATGCTAATGGGTGCAGCTCAGATATCTATTAAGACAGTGGTTAAAAATATAGATGACTATCTATTACAACCACTAGGTGAATCTTTCTATGCCTTTAATCAGCAATTTGATTTTGATCCTGATGTACAAGGCGATATAGAAATAAAAGCTAGAGGTACAGAAAGCCTTATGCGTAACGAAGTAAGAAGTCAAAGACTATTACAACTTATGCAAATTGGTTCTAATCCTGCACTAGCACCTTTTGTAAAGTTCCCAGTAATACTAAGAGAGATAGCACACTCATTTGATCTTGATGCTGAGAAGTTTGTAAATGATGAAAGAGAAGCTTTAAGACAAGCTAAAGTTATGCAAGCATCTGGAATGATGCAAGGACCACCACAACAACCACCAGGAGCAGGAGCACCACCTCCACCAGAAGGAGGAGGAACAGTTCCACCAACTAGTCCTGCAGGTACAGGTAATAGTCAAATAGGTCCTGGCGGAGCACCTGAACCAGGAATGCCAGGCTTTTCAGGAAGGCCACCTAGTGAGGGAGAAATACAGTGAGTCCAGAAGTAGCTAGAAAACTATTAGTAGTAGCTAATAATAAACAATCTATAGATGCTTTATTTGATTATGCAGAAGAAAGAATTAAGTCTCATGTAAAAAATCTTATAAGAGAAACAGACCATAACAAGATAATACAAATACAAGGTAGCATACATGAGTTACAAAGATTTGCTACGTTCAGGGATGAAGTAATACAAAAAGCTAAAGAGGGAAAAAATGGAAACATTACTAAATAAAAAACCAGGTGAAGGAGAAGGTGACGGTTTAAAAGACCCATCTATAGTTAGCCCAGATACTGCTGAAAAAAAACAAATGGATAGTGCATTAAAAAAAGGGGTTAAAAAAGCATCTACAGGCGGTCCAAAAGGTTCTATTGATATAGAAAAACTATTAAACCCAAAAAAAATACTTGCTGCAAACGAAGGTGCAATGCCTGTAACCGAAGAAGAATTTACACCTAGTGATTACTTTAAAACTGAAATGATGAAGCAATGGTTATTTGCTGAAGGTAGCACAGGTGATAAAGACGGCCAAGAAACTAATCAAGCATTTAAAGGAATACATATAGATTCTTATCCAGAGTTTGCTGAAGAAATAAAACAAGGCACATTAACAGACGAACAAGTAGCAGAAATTATGTATAGACAATATACAGGTCAAAATGTTTCAGATGGTAAGCCTAGTAAATTTAGAGATTTAAGCCAACTAGAAGATGTAAGTCCTGAAGCTGCTAAACTATTATTTATGGATGCAGGTTACACAGGACAAAATGCAGGAGCTATTAAAGACTTACAAAAATATCTAAAAGTTAAAGAAGATGGTTTACTAGGGGAAGATACATTAGGAGCTATGAATGATTTTGATGCAAAGGAATATAGAAAGTATTTAGGAACACTAGATAGATACTCAGGTGAAAAAGGTAGTAAAGTATATAATAGATTTTTTACTGAAGAAGAAAGACAGCAATTAGGTTTATATGAAAAAGAATTAACTGCTATGGCTAAAGGCGGTTCTATAGATATACAAAAATTTATGGAAGGTGGCCTAGCAGATAATGCTGATGATACACCAGGTGCTACAGAAAGTGAAGTAGCTGATGATATACCTGCTATGATATCTGAAGGTGAATTAGTAGTCCCTGCTAACGTAGTTCGTTACCATGGTTTATCTAAATATGAAAACATGCGTAAAACAGCATTAAACGCTTTAGATGAACTAGAAGACAACGGACAGATAAGACCTGTTGATGAAGATGGCACACCTGTAGTTAAAAATGTAAAAGAACAAACAGATGAAGTAATGGCTAGTAAAGGTGCTACTGTAGCTAGATATAATGAGGGTGGTTCTCCTAAAATAACAACAGGTGGTCCTAGAGTACCCACAACTCCTGCACGTAGAGAGTCTACTATAAAGTATGATGAACAAACAGGTACAGGTAAATATAATTACACTCCTGAAGGAATAAATAAGTGGTTAGAAGATAATGTGATTATGAATGTTCAAGCAGTAGGTTTTGGTAATTCTGGTAGAAGGTATAATTCAGAAACAGGTATGATTGAAGAGTATAGCTATAAGAATGCTACACCAGGAACTGAAAAAATTACAGGAACATTTAAACCTGAAGACTATTTTGCACTAGAACGTGTACAAAAAGAAACTACTTATGGGGGATACAGTCAACAAGAAAAAACTTTAAATGATTATTTTTCACAAGATTTAGAACCTGTAACAAAAGGAACACTTACAACACCAGAAGGTAAAGATTATAGAGTAACTAATCCTAATACAAAGATAACAGCTACAGGTCCAAGAACTACAGGCATTGTAGGTGGTAATTATACAGGCGTTGATTTAGAAAATATGCCAGGCTTTGGCGTAGATAGATCAGGTAGCACTCCACCAAAACCAAGTACTGGAGAAAAATTGTTATCAGGCATTACAACAGTTGCAGCACTAGATAAGTTATTTAATAATGGTAAAATTACAGAATCAGTTTACAACTGGAGTAAAGAAAATATATTTGATCCTTTAGGTGAGTTTTTAGGTTTTGATAAAGCAGCAACAGCAATTAAAACAGGTCCTTTAGCAGGATCTTCTATTGTTAATGGACAACTTACATTAGCTGATGGCACAATGGATATTATTACCTCTTTAGGTGGTGCAGATACTGTAGGTAAGGCTATAGCTGACGGAACTGTAATAAGTGCTAACTCGTATCTTCAAGGTATACCTGCAAACGCAGAAATAATTACTAGATATGGTACTGGTCTTAGTGATGCAAGTCATTATGCAGTTTTTAAAGATGCAGATGGTGCAACTCAAACTGTAAATATAACAAATGCACAAAAAACTCAACTAGAAGCAGGTAACTCTATAGGTGGTAATGTAGTAAGTAATGATGGATTATTTAGTTGGAAAGGTGGTCTTGCAACAATAGGTACAGCTCTTTCTTTATACGATCTTATAGAAAATGGACCAAGTGTCGCTAATGTAGCAGGAACTGCTGCAGGTGTAGGAGGTATGATAAATGCAGGTGTATTTGGTTTATCTACAACAGCAGGTTTTGGAGCAACTGGTCTTGGTGGAGCTCTAGCAGCGTATGCAACACCTTTAGCATTTGTAGCTTTAGCTGCAGGCTTAGTAGATGCATTTAGTGGTCCTCCTTCTAATAAAGTTGCAGAGGCAGCTATTAACTTTGATAATCCTGAATATAAAGAGTCTGATATACTAGTAGGTGGTTTTTGGACTAAAAAAAGAAGCGATGATAATATTGACGCAGTTACACAATTATCAGCTAGTATTGGATCATATGTTTCTTCTATGGAACAAGCATTAGAAATAAATATAGGTGGAGAACTGTTTTTAGATGTAGGAAGTACTAGAGGTCTTCGTTATGGTTACGTTGATGGATATGATGAATTAGGTATGTATAAATATCATAAAAAAGATCTTTATTACGAATTACTACATGGTCAAGCACAAACAGGTAAAGGTTATCGTGGAGAAGATGCAGTAACAGATCTTATGAATGACATACAAGACGATACTAATGTAGTTGTAATGTTTGCTCTTGCAGATAAAGCTGCAGGAGGAGAAGGTTATGCTACATA
>Ga0181417_1000591_pt1 | contig 11841 bp, 20 predicted proteins | sample 40SPOviralmetaG_FD_130142 | JGI IMG/M metagenome (GOLD analysis project Ga0181417, IMG submission 130142) | Marine viral communities from the oligotrophic San Pedro Time Series (SPOT) site, San Pedro Channel, CA, USA - 40 SPOT_SRF_2013-02-13 | ecosystem: Environmental > Aquatic > Marine > Strait...
AATTTTCTAGCTTTTCTTGAACCACTTCAGTGCTTCGTTATATGTTTTAGTGTATCTTGGTGGCTTACCGTCATATTCAAAGTAACTATAGTGATAGTGTTCGTGAATTTCCTGTAATGCCGTTATAAACTCTTGTTCGTCAATCATATCATTTCCAAACATTTCCAGTTGGAACTCTAGTTCTTCTAGTAATTTTTTCATAGTATAGTTGTATTATAGTATTCATGGACTTCGTTTATTGCCTGTATGAATTCGTCTTTGTCTGAAATTCCTTCATTTAGACACTCTATTTGGTGACCTATTTCAGTCATCACCCATATAAAGTTATTATTTGGTCTTGGTTTTGCTGGTGGAAGCTTAGATAATTCGTATAATTCTCTAGCTAATTTACTTACTTTACTCATAATTTACTTATTTAATTTGTTTATTAATTTTTCTAGTTTTTCAACTAATTCTTTGGCATCTATTTTATTGTCTTTATATTCTAAAATAGGAAACCTAATTTCTTCTATCCTTACAAATCTTAGTGTTTTTTTCATTTTTACCATGGTAGTATAGTTTTTTCAATATAAGTTAAACCTTTTAATTTTAGCCAGTGAGATTTACCAAATTTGTATTGGTCAACTCCATCTTCGTCTTGTCCAAGGTATTTAGCTTTAAAACCAAATGAGTTAGGTAAATTTCCAACTGTATAGCCTTGGTAGTAAGTATTATTAAACTTAATAATATTGTCTTTTAAGAAATTAATTTTAGTCATAGTATATATTTTTTTTCAGTTACATATTAAATATCAATTTGAGTTCGTGTTAAGCTTGTAAAAGTATATTAACTGTTTAGTAGTATAAAAAGTGTTGTAGGTATAATGTTACTTCTCTCTATTCACAAGTAAAAATAGTGACGTTAGCTAGTAAATATAGTTATAATAGTAAGCAATTGTCACACTATTCACCGAGTGTCAATATGTCTCGTTAATAACTATGTATGCCAATACGTCGTATTATACCATTCCGGCACGGTTTTTGCTATACGCAAATGCTATACATTTGCTATACAGCATCACCTCGCTGTTGAGTGGCTCTGTTGAGGCTCGAAGCGTAGGTGTAGATAGCTGGTAGCTAGAGAGTCTACTTTAATTCAACTCTCTCTATTACTACTTCTCTTACATTTGAAGGCATTCTAGTACTTTGAGACCAGTAACCTCTCTTCAACCAACATGGCATGATGTTTAGCTTAGGTAACATTACTTTTAATACTTCATCATGATTGTAAGTTACTTTTTCATTTTTGTTGTTGACAAAAGTTATTATCTGGTTGCGACCAAACCAAGACTTTCTTACTACAAAGTTACTTCTTGTTATTGGTGGAAAGATTTCTTTAAGTTCTTTCTTACTTAGTTTACTGATTGCTTCATTTAATTTTTCGTTTGACATAATTTTGATTTTTAATTATTATTATTATTATTTTAGTTACACTTATAGTATCAATTGTGACTCGTGTTAAGTCTGTAGTTACCAACCACCAAATGTTATTGTTGGATTGTTAAATGCCAGGTGATAACATATGTTAATGAATCCGAATATAAATAGTCCTGTTAATCCTATCATTACCGTGTTGATAGTATAATGTTTAAATTTTCTTTGCATAATATAATTTTTAATGTTCACTTATAATATCAATTCAACGTCGTGTTTACTCTGTAATTGCTATACGCCATGGTCCGTAGTAAAAGGCCAATATCCTACAGGATTTTTATATATACTATACACAAGGCCTCGATGTACTACTACATAAAACATGAGAACCTCGATTGTAAACGATAAAAAGCAAGGGGGGCTGGGTTTTAAAATAGTGTTTTGTTTTACAAGGGTAACACGGTATGACTATGCGTAACCCTTTATTTCAATATTTGCAATATGACATTAGCTACTAGTATATAATAATAGACCCCTAGCGTCACATTATTAAAGTTTTAATATTATAGGTAATAATATATATATGGCACAGAAATTATCACCAACAGCACGCCGAGCAAAGGCAGCAAGAGACAAAAGATACGCAATGTCTGAGTGGGGTAAGTATAAAAAACGAACCGCACAGAAGAAAAAGTGTAAACCTGGATATGACTATGACCATAGGCTCAAAAAATGTGTAAAAGCCTCTAAAAATAGAGCCGGAGGAAGAGGAGGTACTAAAAACGAAACAACCAGAAGACGTTACGGGTACTAAAACCAACAATTTTACACAATTATACTAATTTAAAAACCAAAACCAATGACATTTTATTACAAAACTTATTCGTGGAACAAAAGAGACACGGAAATTTCAGAAAAAACCATCGATCTTTGGCAAAAGCTAGTTGAAAAGAAAAACTGGCGAATTGTTCAGCTACCAAACGGATTTTTCCAAGCAGAATACCAAGACTTAGAAGATAAATGGCAAGATGTTACCCGAAGAGAGACAATAGAGGGTGCAGAAGCAGCTATTGATGGCAGCATTGAACACTACACAAAGAAATTGGATTATTTAAAAGGTCCAACAGTAGTCAAAACATTCGAATAATAACCACTTAAACACAAATTTAATCAAATGGAATATAATAACCCAAGTGAGATAGTAAAAGATCTGTCTTTCGGGACAGAAGCAAAAAGTAAAATCATGCACGGGGTTGATAAACTAGCAAATGCAGTAAAATCGACCCTTGGTGCTTCCGGTAAATGCGTTATATATGAAGACGCTATGGGCCGGCCGGTCATTACAAAAGACGGTGTAACCGTTGCGGAAAGCGTAGTCTTATATGATCCGGTCGAAAACATAGGAGCGACTTTAATTAAGGAAGCAGCCAGAAATACAGTAAAAGAAGCTGGCGACGGCACAACAACAGCAACAGTGTTAGCGCAAGCATTGTTACATTTAGCATATGCGAAAATCGATAGCGAAGGGGTGCGTAATATTAAATTAGGTATATCCTCGGCTCTCGATAAAGTGACTAAGCACTTGCAGGAGGAAGCAATTCCCGTCAAGGATGACATGTTAAGATCCGTGAGTGCTATTAGTTGCAATAATGATGAAGCTCTAGGAAAGATAATATCGCAAGCCTATTCGAAAGTAGGCAAAGATGGTGTCGTTCTTATGGAAGAGTCCGAGACCCATGACACATACGTTAAATTCGTAGAGGGCACACGAATAGAAGGCGGACTTAAATCGCCACATTTTATGACAGACAGGGATAAAGGTAAAGCGGTGCTGGATAATCCATATGTACTAATAGTTACTTCACCAATACCAAATATCCGTAAAATACAGAGTGTATTGGAATTTGTTATTAAAAAGAAAAGGAGTTTATTAATCGTTGCGGGCGTAGAACAACAACCTATGGCGGCTTTATTAGCTAACAAGGTTAAAGGCAATATAAAAGTTAATGTTGTAGATCTGCCTGGATTCGGTCCAACTAAACAAGATACAGTAGAAGATCTTGCGATACTTACTGGAGCTAAAATCATAAATGAAGAACTCGGAGATGATTTAGACCTAATACAACCAGATGTACTTGGTGAAGCTAAACAAGCTATAACCGATAATACACATACAGTTCTTCAAACTATAGATCAAGGTGAAGTTTCTAAAGAACGTATTAAAAGCGTTGAAAAGAAAGTAAAAAAAGAAAAAGACCCGTACTTTAAGAAGAAGCAACAAGAACGTTTAGCCATGCTAAATGGGCAAGTTGCAATGATAAAAGTCGGCGCCGATTCTAAAATTGAGCTAAAAGAAAAGAAAGATAGAGTTGAAGACGCTATATATGCAACTAAAGCAGCATTACAAGAAGGAATAGTATCTGGAGGTGGAGTTGCGTTATTAGATGCTCATTATAGTATACAACCAGAAGATGAAGGTGAACGTATTTTATTAGAGGCAATTAAATCTCCTTATAAAACTATTTTAGATAATGCAAATCTAGAATATAAAGAAACAGGCAAAAAAGGGAAAGGGGTTAATGTTGTATGTAACAAATCAGTTAATATGATAAAAGCAGGTATTATTGACCCTGTGCTTGTAACTAAGACGGCTCTAAAGAATGCAGTTAGTGTTGTTAATACTATAATTTCTGCAGATTGTGTAATTTCTAATATCAGGATAAACAATGCAAGCAGTTAATTATTATATAGTAATAGAAAAAATAAAAGAAGCGCCGAAGAAAGTAGGTGGCTTAGAGCTTACGGAAGATCAAAATAAAGACGTAAGATATGCTAAAGGCAAAATAATTTCTGCTGGTGATAAGGTAGAAATGTTAAATACAGGCGATGTAGTACATTATGATAAACATGCTGGTCATGGAATTCAATGGAAAGATGACCTATATTACGTATTAAAGTTAGGTGATATAGTTTTAGTTGAATGAGACTAGAGCCTAGTGACATAAGAGAATTAAATTTATTAAAGTATTATAGGCTCATTCGCAAGTGGGCCTGTAAAACTTATGGCTTAAAAGACGCTGATTTAGAACTTTTAGTCTATTTAGATTGCAAATCTCGATTTACACGTAATGAATTTATAGAAGGCGCGTATACGTACTCGTGGGATAAAAACCGATGGGAACGACTCCGAAAAGACGGATGGATAGATGTATGGCGTCATCGTAATAGAACAACTATAAAATACAGTATATACAAAACCTCATTTAAATGTAGTCAACTTATATCTCGTATATACAGAATTATGCTCGCGCAAGAAGACTTACCTACTAGCGAGCGTAGTGTATTTTATAATAATAAATCATATACTGATAAAGTCTATAACAAAGCTATAGACGATATGATTAAAGATAAGGATCGATAATGGGCTACAAAATGAAAACTAATATCCCGGGGCTTCTAGGATTGAGCGAAGAACACTCAACAATTGACACCCCAGTATTTGAAAAAAATTTAAGCTCTAAAACGTGGGGATGGGCCGATATGGATAGAACAATTACTATAAACAAGAAATTAAACGATCAACAAAAAGCAAATGCGGTAGAACATGAAAACGAGCATGTACTGCAAATGAGGAGCGGGGATGCTTGGTTTGATGGTAATAATGTTTATCATCACCCTGATAAAAGCAAACCAATACAATCATACAAAAGGGTTGGAGATGGAATAATGGTAAAAAATAATATTATACCTTTGGGTCATCCTGAAAATCCTGTTGAAAAAGATGTGTATCAAAAAACAGGAAAAACCCCAACAAAATTAAGCTAACTATGGCAAGTAAAAATGCACCATCAAAAAAGAAATCATTAGGCTACTATAATGAAGTAAGAGATAAAAAGAAAGAAGGAGCAGCTGCTGGCGGAGGTATGACTAAAAAAGGCGTAGCTAAATATAGAAAAGATAATCCTGGCAGTAAACTTAAAACTGCTGTTACTAAGTGTGACGTTAAAGCAGGTACAAAAGCATACAAAAGACAAAAAGCATTTTGCAGCAGATCAAGAAGTTGGAAAGGTGAAAGAGGAAAAGCGGCTAGAAGAAGATGGTGTTGCAGTAGACACAGATAATATGTATAGAGAAAAACCAAAGGGTCTTGGAGACTCAGTAGAAAATTTTACTACAAAAACAGGAATAAAAGGATTAGTAGATAAAGTATCAAACGGCTTAAACATTCCATGCGGATGTGAAGGTAGACGCAAAGCTATGAATGTTTTATTCCCTTATAAATACAATAAATAAAGTAAACGAGCAAATTAACAAATCAAAAAAACAAAAAATGGGACAAAACAAGCCAGGCTTCTACATGAAAGAAGACCTAAAAAATGTAACAAAAAGTATGGGTGATCGCCCTGCGTTTAGAGAAGGTGATGGATTTTTCAGCACATTAAAAAAAGTAGGCAGAACAGGCACTAGACTTTTAGGTGATGTAGGTGTACAAGTATTAGATATGTTTCAACCTGATCACGGTAGTGATGATGGAGGAAGAAGACCACCAGGGGCAACTAGCTACGGGGATAAATTAGAGCAAAAACATTTTGAAAATACGCACTATGATAAATCAAGAAAGTTAGTAAAAGAAGGAAAAACTTATTTTACTCTTGCTAATTATCTAGATGATGACGGTGAAGGAAATGCTAGAAAAGGATTTAACCCTTCAAAATCTGGTAAGTAATTAAAATAACTCCAGTATTAAGCAAATCAATTAAATCAAATTAAATATAATATTATGAAGAAGTTAATACTAAGTCTTGTAGCCGTGTTGGTTACAAGCAAGCTACTGCTTATTGCTATAGGTAGTAATATGACAATTGAAGCTTACTCCACGATAGCTACGTTTTTGGGAGCTTTTGTGGTAGGGTGGACTATTGTTGCTTTATATAAAACAACTAAATATGTTTTAAACCATGTTTAAGTCAATAGCAAATTTAGCTATAGCTATATTATTTAGCATAGCTATTCAAGGACAGAATAACATTACAGGAATATGGGCTCAAGATAAAGGTAGCGACTATTATACTGTAATATTAAATAACACTAATCAAGGTTATATTTTTACAAATTTTTCATTTACTGCTCAAGATGTAGTTATTGAAAATTTTATAGAAGAAACTAATACTTATGTTAAGTCTGTTGTACATAATCCAGATAATGGTTGGAGAGTATATTGTGAATATAGTAATATTGATAATGATACGCTAATGGTTGTTTATAGGGGTGATTATAATAAAACACATAAATTTATAAGAAAAACAATAAATTAAAATGCCAAAGAAAAATCTTAGACAAAACACGGGGTTTCAATTAAATCCAGCCATGAAAATGGTAACTAACGCAACTGGTAGCCCTAGTGCTTCTGAGAGGTTTGCCGCGAATAATCAAATTATAATGGATGATATTGCGCAGAAAACAGATAATTTTGCAAATATGGTTATTGATTCCCGCTCGGGAGCATATTCAAAAGTTGTGAATAATCCTGACACCGGTCTTGGCTATAAAACAAATACAAATAAACAGTTTGCAGAAGGTACTAATAAAAAATATCCATATTTATTTAGCGCTTTTGATCAAGATGCTAATTCAGATAAAAATGTTTTATTTTCAGGACCTGGCTCGAGTGATAGGGGTGTGGGGCATGTTGTAAGAGACAGTAAAGATGGGACAGTCATATCGGCTGATTTTACAACATCTAATAACACGGCTAGAAGAGATAATTATTTAAATGAAGCAGATACACTTAGGAAAGAGTTTCAAGGCAGTACAGATAAAAAAAGCTTAAAATTATATGAGCAAGATGCTAAATTTTCATCTGATACATATGATAATATAATTAAAAGCGTTAGATCTGGTAATATTCAAGGAGCACGAGAAGCAATTGATCTTGCTAAATCTCAGTATAATAGCGGCGCAATGGTAAGCCCTTATGCTGGATTTAGAAGAGAGAGGTTTTTAGGTAAAATTGGCAATACATCTTTAGGTAATTCTTTGAGCATGCTTGATTTAGCAAACAAAGAATATGCGGGTGGAATGAATCTTACAAATTACATAGGTAAAAATGCTACTGATTACGGCATAACAGGTTTTAATATTAATAATCAAGTAAAGTATAGAACTAGAAAAATGATTTCTGGATTTGATGATTTACAAAACAAAGCTGAATCTGCGCAGAATTATTCTAATTTATTTGCCAAAGCAGGGGTAAGAGGGAAAAGATTCGAAACAAATAATAAAATCTTTTTTGACAATCTTAAGAAAAAAAATAAATTTGACACAAAATCTGGTAAATAATGAGTAAGATATTATCTAAAATATTTGGTAAAACTGGCGGGGTAGTTATAGACAAGCTTGCTGGTGTTGCTGATAAGTTTATCCGAACTAAAGATGAAAAAGCTGAGTTCGAAAAAGAAATGACGCAAATATTTATAGAAGCAGAAAAAGAAATGCAAAAGAATGTTACCGAAAGATGGAAAGCAGACTTAGAGCATGGAAACTGGTTAACTCGTTCAGTTAGACCATTAGTATTAGTATTCTTAATTGTAACTACTGTATTAATGGTTTTTATTGATTCTGGTTCTATAGCTTTTCAAGTTGAAGAAAAATGGACTGATTTGCTTCAGCTAGTTTTAATAACTGTAATTGGTGCATATTTTGGCGGACGATCAGTTGAAAAAATAAGAAAAAAATAATGCCTAGGATTAAAAATTTACAAACAGACAATACTATTACTGATGATGATAAGTTACTAGGTACTGACGCTGGTACTGGTAATACTAAAAATTATAAAATTGGTGATATTAAAAACTATATTAAAAAAGCTAGGCTATATACTCATCATCAAAACACAGCTTCAAGCACTTGGACAATAAATCATAATACTGAAACATTCCCAAATGTTAGCTTAAAATTCTCAAGCAGTGATGAAATCTATGAAAATGTAGGTGCATTCGCTGGTGTAAAATACAACAACAACAATACTATAACAATAACTTTATCAGCTGCGGAAAGCGGCTACGCATACTTAAACTAAAAAACAATGGCAATACCTTTTTTAAATCACTTAGACTTACGAAGTGTATCAGAATTACAAAACGCAATTCTTCATAAAACAACAGAAGCTTCGGCATCAAATGTAGAAGGTAAAATAATTTATGATACAGGAACAGACACATTAAAATATAGAAGCGCAAGCGCGTGGATTTCATTAACAGGGGACACAAACACATTTAGAACTGTTCAAGCAGATGGTTCTGCAATTGGTGCTACTGAAACACTAAACTTAATTGGCGGTACAAATATAACATTATCTGAATCAGGCGGTGCTATTACAATTGACGGGGCTGCTGCAATGCAATTCTTTTTAGAAGACGGAGATGGAACTGAGGTTACAATAAACCACAATAAAGAAGTTAAATTTGTTGAAGGTGGCGGAATTACTATTAACTGGACAGATACTTCTACGGGCGATGATTCTGACCCTTACGATTTAACATTTACAAATACAGACAAAGGTTCTTCTCAAAATATATTCAAAACAGTTGCAACAAACCCAGCACATAGTGGCACAACCACTTTTGCATCAACAAGAAACCTTGCGGCTGATAGTAATAATGATACTTTAAAATTATTTGACGGTACTGGTATTAAAATTGAAGGTGCTGCTGAAGACGATATAGTTAGAATAAGAATTGCAGATGGTGGTGTTGATACAACACAATTAGCTGCTGATGCTGTTACTGGTGCTAAGATTGCAGATGATGCTATTAATTCAGAACATATTACTGATGGTTCTGTTGATAACGCACATTTAGCTAATAGCTCTATAACAATTAATGGTTCATCTATTTCATTAGGTGGCTCAGTTACAACTCCAAATGACGATGTTAGTGAGGCAAATTTAAAAAACAGATTAGCTGGGTTTGATTCTGGTGATACTGTTTATATTGGGGATGGAGATAATGATACAGTAGTAGTTGTTAGAGGTACACTTACGGTTGAAGGTACTACAACAACTGTAAATTCTGAAACATTAACAGTTGATGACAATAAAATAGTTTTAAACTCAAATTCAGCAAATACGCCAACAGAAGACGCGGGTATTGAAGTTGAAAGAGGTAATGAAACTAATGTTGAATTAAGATGGGATGAAGCTGATGACGACTGGGAATTTACAGCATTTAATCATGCCTCAACCCCAGCCCTTACTACATATAAAATACCTAGAACATTTGCAACAACTATCGGTGATGGTTCAGCTACAGCAATAGCTGTTACCCATAATTTAGGTTCAAAAGACGTAATAGTTCAATTATTTGATGTAAGTTCATACGAAAATGTTTATGCTGATGTTGTAAGAACTAACAACAAACAAGTTACACTTACATTTGGCGCTGCCCCTGCAAGTGGAGACATTCGTGTACTTATTACAACAGTAGGTTAATAATATAAAAATAAAATATAGCGGTGCTTAGGTATCGCTATATTCAATACAATTAAGTAATATGGCAATACCATTTCTTTCTGACATTAGACTTCCATCCGCTGGGAAGGTATATTTATGGACTGGCCATAACGACAACTTTTTAAAATATGATTTGTGGCAAGCTTCGGCTTCTGCAGGTATGACTATCAAAAATATTGCCAATTCTGGCAGTATTATTTTACAAACAAATTCTACAACAGCTTTAACGCTAGACTCTTCTCAAAACGCAACTTTTGCAGGGAATGTTGATTACAAACCTTATACAATGCCAAGTACTGGCGGCACCGCAGGTTGGTATAAAATAGGTACGTTATCAAGCTTTGGACAAGGTGGAAACGTAGCTGTTATAGAAATAGAAGGACATCAAGGTTATAACGCTGCAAATAACCAAGATTATTGTATCAAGATATATTTCAAAACATCAAATGGTAATGGCGGGGGACCTAATAATCAAAATTTTAATTCTTGGTATGAAAGAACAGGGTTAAATACTTCAGCTATAGAAATAGTATGGAAAACCTCAGCTACTAATGTATATGATTTATATATGTTTGTTCCTACTCATTCCCAGTACAGTTTTTATAAAGTAAGAAAATCAACAGGTACATGGACACACTCCGCGGCTTCAGCTAGTGACCCAGGCGCTAATAGTGTTAGTATTTTAGAATCTTTAAATATATTTAATGTATCTGGAAACTTAACGGTATCAGGAACAAGCTCAACATTTAACACTGGTAATAGCGGCACGTTTATAACTAGTGACTCCAGTAATTATCCAAGATTTACCATGAGTGGGGCTTCCGCTCAAATTGGTTTATTTAGAGCTGGTAGTAATGCGGGTGGTATGTATATAGGTGGAGCAGGTGACGGTTTTCGTTTGTATACAGCAGGTTTTTCTCAAAAACTATTAGTAGACCAAAGTGGTAACGCAACTTTTGCAGGTGATGTTACAACAAGCGGAACTATAAATGTAAATAGATTAGCTGGTGGTACACCTTATGATAATTTTAAAATAACTACAGCTGACATTGTAACAACTTTAGAAAGAGTAGAAAATACTGGTGATGCTAATAGTGGTTATGGTAGACTTGATTTTAAAACTAATGCAGCGATTGGTCATGGGAATGCGGGTAGAGGCGGTTTTAAATTTATAAATGGTGCGGGTAATGATATTTTATATTTAGACAATAATGATTCATCTGCAACTTTTGCAGGTGCTGCAACTTTTGCAAGTGCTTCACGTAATATTACTGTTACTAGTGGTACAAATATACGTGGTAGCAATCATTTATTTTTACAAGGTGACGCAAGTTATGTTCAAATAAAATCACCTAATAACTATATATATTATGATGCTGTTGCCCATAACTTTAGAAAAGAAGATGGAACTGCAGCTTATTTAGTAATTAATGCAACTAATGCTACTTTTTCTGGAGATATACATGTAGGTGCTAATTATATTGGTAGAGACGGAGATAATTATATAGGTTTTGTAACTGACAACCTAATTAAGTTTAGAGTTAATGGCGCCACCCAGGTAAAACTTTCTGATGGGGTATTTACTCCACAAACTGATAGCGATATAGATTTAGGCTCCAACAGTGTTAGATTTGCAAATGTGTATGCAGATACATTACATGGTACCGTTGCATTATCTTCCGAAGCAAGTAACTTAGGCTCTTTTGATGACAGAGATATGGCCCCAGAAGATATGTCTTTTAGTGATGATTTAAAATTATTCTTTGTTGAAAAAACAGGTATAGAAGGCGGTACAGTCGGGAGCAATTGGCAAGATGCACTATTTATTAGTTCTTATGTTGATGCTTCAGGTGGTAATCCAAACCTATTAGCTTTTGATAAAAGTGAAAAGAAAATATATCACTATCAGGCTAGCGCAAC
>Ga0181417_1000594_pt1 | contig 11827 bp, 6 predicted proteins | sample 40SPOviralmetaG_FD_130142 | JGI IMG/M metagenome (GOLD analysis project Ga0181417, IMG submission 130142) | Marine viral communities from the oligotrophic San Pedro Time Series (SPOT) site, San Pedro Channel, CA, USA - 40 SPOT_SRF_2013-02-13 | ecosystem: Environmental > Aquatic > Marine > Strait...
ATATTTAAAACTCTTGGTAAAGGCGAAGGCAAATGGTTCTAGTGCCACATTGATGGTTCAACAGGTGATTTTCTACGGCCACAAGGAAGGCGACCTGACCCGATTCCCCGAGCCGACGCGGGTCCTCAAGTATCCACACATTGCGATGACTGGTCCGGGTCAGAGGGGGTATGTGGCGAGTGCTAGTAGTAAGAGTGCGGACGATTATGCACCATATAAGGCATTTGATAATAATACTTCCGGAGATAATGGGTGGACGGCAAGTGGGACCCCGTATAGTACATCAAATGGTTCATATGCTGGTGGAACAACATACCAAACAACTGTAACCGGTCATACACCTACAGCTGTAAATGGTGAATTTTTACAACTTGAATTGACTCATAAAATTAATCCTACAAAGTTCAGAATAACTTCTTATACAGGTAACGGTTCAACTGGTTCTGGTCGCCAACCTAAAAATGGAGTTTTTGCTGGAAGTAATGATGGAACTAATTGGGTGTTGTTAAAATCTTATACTAACCAAACGTCTTGGACACAAGGAACATTTGTTGAAATTACACCGGATACGAACACATCTACTGATTATAAATACATACGATTGATTGTTACTGATGTACAATCAACTACCGATGGAACGGTTACTATACACGGACTCGAAATCTACGGCACAGAAGAAGATACAGGCACCCCTGCCATAGTGGGTGGTCCCTTCGCGGGTAAGGTGGCGAACTTTAGGGTCTATGACCAGTACTTGGGTGACGAGCGGATCCAAGAGATTTACGATGCGCAAAAGGACGAGTTCGGGCACAAGAAATCCTCGATGACACTCTACAAAGGTCGCGTAGGTGTGGGCACGACTGAACCTGAAGGCGCTTTGACGGTCTTGGATGAACCCCATGCTTTGGAAAGGTTCCCATCTTCGAATTTATCGGCTGATTATTCGTTTATTGAAGGTGAAGGATGTATTAAGATAAGTTCTTCGGGATCTTCGGGATCTTCGGGTGGAGGTGGGTATGGAGGTGGAGGTGGATCAAGTGGGGCTGGATTCAGTGCTTTCGACGGACTCACCTCAACGCGTTGGTCTTCCACACCCACCAGAAACACCCGAGTCTCCGAAGAAGTTGATTTCGGGGCATGGCTCAAGATTCAAACCCCCGAATCCATGAGTCTCAAGAAGGCTGAGATTGAATCGAACCCTGACTGGAGGCAGGTTGGGGGTGATATTCTTGGGTCGACGGCCAGTACCCAGTTTGGTAAATCAGTTGATTGTAATCATGATGGTACACGCATAATTTCTAGTGCGTATCAAACTTCTTCGTCTCCGGTAGGTGAAGTGCGTGTGTACGATTGGGATGGTTCTGCGTGGACCCAAGTTGGTAATACTTTAGCTGGACCACAATCTTCACCCACACAAGGATATTTTGGAGAAACTTCAGTAAGTATATCAGGAGATGGTACTATAATAGCCGTTGGGTCAAGACTAGAAGATCCTGATCTTGATACCGATAAAGGTACTGTTCGGGTGTTTTATCTCAATGGTGCGGTATGGACTGTTCTACCAGATTCTGGTTCTGAAACTACTAACATAACAACGGGTACATCTGCGCTTCGAAATGATATTTTCGTGGGTGTGGCTAACTCCGATAACCTCGGTTTCCAAACTAAACTTTCGTATGACGGTAAAACTATACTCATGACCGCACCAAACTTTGATGATTCTAGTGCTGGTACAGATACTGGACAGGCTCGTATTTATACATATTCGAATGGTGCCTGGTCTAAGAAGGGTGACTTCTTAATTGGTAGTGCAAATGAACACCTTGGATATTCAGCTGATATGTCTGAAGATGGAAACTGTATTGTTTTAGGTGGATACGCTGGAAATAACGATAACGCATGGATCTATATATGGGACGGATCATCGTGGGTAAACCGCGGTGCTTCGGGTACAAATCCCGCTTTTACAAGAACAGACAGTGACCAATTCGGAAAAAGTTGCGCTATAAGTAATGATGGTACGGTAATTGCATTTGGTGTATTCGAGGCTGATATCGCCGATGGTGCACTCGCTGATAACACTGGTATAGTACAGGTATATCACTGGAGTGGTTCAGCGTGGGTTCTAAAAGGAACGCTCGTGAATAAAGATAACACAGATGATACTTTTGGTTCGGCTGTGAGTCTATCTGGTGACGGAAAACGGTTAATCGTGGGTGCTCAAGATGATAGTACAACTTCGGCTAATAACGGTCGTTTATATACGTTCGAGTACAATGGTTCTACGTGGGTGAGAAGAGAACCATTTGCGAGTATAGGTATTAGTTCCGGGGTCGGTGATGATACTGAAATAGGGAGAGTGCGGACGACTGTTATTTCTAGAGATGGTTCAGTTATTCTCTCGGGAGAACGTGGATTCAACTCTGGCAACGGGACTGATTCCGGTCGTGTCCGTGTATTCTCAATGCCCTCGAACATCAAGAGTATTTGGGGAAGTAATGATGATGTGAACTGGACGAAGATTACCACAGCCCCTACCCGTGAAGAGGCAACTTCGAATGTTGCGGGACTCGCGTTTGGATATGATGACCGCCTAGAGTTTAAGAACTTGGATAACCCCAACTATTACAAGTACCACGCGATCGTCGCGGATGCGTTCACCCAACTCAAGGAGGTCAAGCTCTTTGGGGTCCGGAACCAGGGGTCGAGTACCCTCCACGATGGGACCTTGACCCTCACGAAGAAGGTCACAGCCCCCCAACTCGAAAGTACGGGAATTATCAACATGAAAGGGGACTACACGGAAATTCGAGCCAACTCCAATGTGGTGACATGTTTCGACCGCTCCAAGAAGCTCATCAAGTATCCGAGAGTGGCTTTGACGAGTGCCCAGAGTGCACCCGTGACTGAAAATGGATACACAGTTACGGTTTCAAATGAAACTACTAACAAGGGAATTGGTGCTTTTGATGGTGCCACGGGAGCAAGTAGTGCGACATTATGGTATTCGGGTACCTTGAGTCATTACAGCACGAGTGATGGATCGGCGGTAACCTCCGGAACAAATATTGCACCTCGATTAGATACTAACACAGATTATGGTGAATGGATAAGTATCGGATTACCTGTTGCTATTAAACTTACATCCTTCCATTTGTGGCAACAATATAATGACGTGAATCACTTTCCTCAAAGTGCTACCATATACGCGAGAAATGAAACTAATGATCCATGGGTTGAAATTTACAGGTATGATGGTAGAACAAGAACACAACGACCCGACATACCGGAAATTTTTGATGATGTAAACTCATATGATTTTTATAAACATTTTGCCTTTGTTGGTAGACGGCGAGTACAGGGAATAAATGCTACTACGGGTATATCCCTTGGTGAATGGAAACTTTTCGGCGTCCCCGAATACGACCCCGAGGCTGACGGGGTGGACGTGGTGGTCAAGTCGGTCCCCAACGTTCCCAACACGGATTGGTTGGAGGTCTACTATGATGGACAAGATTACTCAACTATGCCGACGACTGTGACGGATAAATCTGGGAATAATCACACTGGGACACCCAACGGTGGTGTCGGGTTCGATACGGAGTACAAGGCGTTTACGTTTGATGGTTCGAATGATGGTATTTCGACAACCTCAACGGCAACATTGTCTAATCACACCGCATCTATGTGGATAAAGTTTGAACAATTCAGTGGATGGGCGGCTGCATATGCCATAAGACCGGCTTCACTGGACAGAAATAATGCCTTCCTTTACGCGAACTCGGATGGTCGTTTCAGATTAGAGGCTTTGGGTAATACTGGTCCATATAAGGATTATACATACAATTTTCAATTTGGTAAATGGGTTCACCTAACGGTATTATTCGAACATACGGGTCTTAGAGAGTCTAAGATATATGTAGACAATGTGGAACTTGTTCCCACTGGTACAGTAAGAAGTGACACCGATAATATTACTATAACTGGAAATACTACTGTATATATAGCTTCAGAACCTACTTACTATTTATACGGTTCTGTAGCGAACTTCCGCCTCTTCAACCAGGTCCTGACCCAAGACGAGATCTACCAACTCTATGCCTACCAGAAGGAGTATTTCGGGCATGGGGACCTGTCCATGACCCTCAAGGCGGGGCGTTTGGGGATTGGAACTTCGGAGCCTCAGGCGGCTTTGGATGTGAGAGGAACGTTTCAAGGTAATTCACCTTTACGATTTTACGTTCTGTCTGGATTCCACCCAAGTTCAGCGACAACCCTCAATGTCCCTTTTGACGAACATCTCAAACGCGGGGGGCAAATTGTATCATTTACTGGTTCTACTACGACAAGTACTAATAGTATTGTTCCATGGAATTATCACAATGAATCGAACCAATACGAAATTATGGTTTACTGGAACGCGCAACAACAGTATTTCACATTTTTCGGACAGGGAACGAGCACCTTTGGCCTACCGTGGAAAATGTTCGTAGTAACAACTTGATTTTTTCAACCGATCACCCACCCCATAAAAATCACCCCCAGTCTCACGATTGGCCTACGGCCAAGTGTGAATTCTTTCCTCACCTTATAATAACTATGTCGTACTACTCGAACATTGTCAGTATCGTTCAGTCCAACGTCGTTTCTAACGTCACTGTGGCTGAATACTCTAATCTCTCAGTGGACGACCAGGCGAACTACTTGGAGTGTAACTACTACTCCTCAAACAGTGTGGGATACTACTCGAATCTCATGGTCTATGATGGAATCAATGTATTCTCCAACATTTCCTCGAATGCCTATAATGAATTGACCCCTGAGATACAGGGTGGATTTACCCCGGTGATTGAATACTCTAATGTCTCCACCACGGATAGTCCCCACCACTATGTCAAGGTGATCACACACTATTCAAACCTCGTGGTTTCTAATGTTGTGACCTACTCCAACATAGACTCGAATGCTTACGCAAATTTGGTCACGACCCGACCTTCATTCACAGTTTTCAGGAAATATGTCCCCTCCGGGTACTTTGAAATTTCGGTCCAAGAGTACGCTGCAAAGTCCCTTGAGGAACGGGCAGAATATGTCGCTGAGACGATTCCAGAGATGATTACTTCTAATTTACAGGGGTTCTATACGCTTGTCCCAAGTCCGTAGGACTTGTACTCCACTCGTTCCAAGTGCTTCGCACTTGATCCCTCCCCCAAACTTCTTACAAACTACTTTTGTCCTAGTTTGTAACAAGTCTCATTAAGTAACGACTTCGTCGTTTGGTAATGAATTCTTTTCCTCCCTTATATTAAATGGCGTTCGATCCACCAGACGGCATTCTAGACATTGGGAATGCCACACTTCGGGTGGGAAAACTTGAAGTCGCTGAAACCTCAGGTCTGAACCAGGGTCTCCAGAACATTATTAAGAATGACCTACTCATAACTGAGAATACGGAGTACTCTATAAATCATCATTGGGGTATCAAACTCCCTACAACTTGGGTCGCCGAATTTGAAGTTAAGGGTCATTCCGGAAAATATATAGATTTTAACTTTTATAATGAAAATTCAGCTTCAAACGCTTTAGGATACAACCTAACGTTCATGGATACCACCATGACTCTAAGGTATGATGGTGGAAGTGCCCTCGGTGGTGGAGCGGCCACGATCCCCACTATCGTTGGTGCCTACCGAAAGGTTAATATCTTCTTTGAAAGGGGTGTGATCTCCGTCTCCATAGATGGAACTCGGTACCTGTACTTCAAAGAATCTGATGGTTACAACCAAGGTCTCGGAGTTGCCTCACGTGTCGTGAGCGCAACTGGCTCAGCTTTTGTGAACCTCTTCATAGAGCAGAATGCCTCAAACTCAAAATTCAAAAACCTTAGGATCGTTAACGGACGATTCATCTCAGATAAAACGAGTAACATCGCGTTCATAGGTGGTAACCTAGGCGTGGGTGTGAACTCCCCCCAAGAAACCCTCGATATCCGTGGGAACATGCACTTCAATAGGGTTTCCAATGTGAGCTCCGTGAGTGTAGACTCCAACGTGGTCACCGAATACACGGGACCCCACGATCGACCCCTGCGGAAGTACCCGGAGGTGTCTTTGACTGCTGATGATAATTTATCTACTTCGGGGTACAAAGCAAGTGTGAGTAGTTTACTCACAGGTAACAATGCGTTTAATGTATTTGATGCGACCGGAGCTACAACATATTGGCATTCGCAATACCCTTACTATACGCACGTGACAGGAACATACAACCCCGGACAGTCGTCCAGTGGTACTGGTACACCTTCAGGTACTCTTCCAACAACCCAACTTATTCCCACTAGTCGAGGTGGTGACAGTCACCAAGGAGAATGGATAAAATTACAAATGCCTACAAGGATTAAACTCGAAGAAGTTCGTGTCTATGCGAGTAATCGCGCGAGTACAAATATTTATCAAATGCCCAAAGATATTGCTATAGCTGGTAGTAATGATGGAACTAACTGGTACCTGGTTGATTCGGGTACGTTACGAACGGGTATCAGAGAATCTTACGGAATGGCTTCTTTACCCGTAACGACATCTTCCTATTATAGTTATCTCGCGTTAATCGTAAAAACTATAGATAATCAGGGTGCTAACTATTCGGCAATTGAAATTGCAAACATCGAATACTACGGCCACGAAGAAGGCAGTGGCTCCCTAGACACCACCCTAAAGTCCGTGTACAACGTGCCGGCGACCACGGGGACCCAGTTGGAGGTCTACTATGATGCGAAGGACTTGGCGGAGATGCCGAGCACCGTGACGGACCTTTCCCCAAATACAAATACCGGAGCTTTGTCAACATCTCCACCCACATTGGATACGACTGATGGTATAGAATCTTTCAAGTTTGATGCGTCTTCATCCCAAAGAATAACGAGTACTATAGATACATCGTACTGGGGTACAAACAAACTTCATTCAGTCTCCTTTTGGTTAAAAGCTGATACAGTGGGCGGAAAATTTAATATTTTCCAGATAGGAAATGCCGCCGCAAATGAGGTTAGTGCATTTTGGATTAGCGACGGTTCCGCGGATTCTAATGGTGGGAACAGTTTAAATTGGTGGTCTTATGGTGGAGATTCTACATTAAAAACTTCTTCATTTTCGTGGGCTTTGGATACATGGTATCACATAGCCCTGACTTTTGACGGTTCAACTAAAAAGTTGTACGTGAATGGTAAATATATCGAATTCTCAGTAAATAATACTGTACCGACCGCTAATTTACCAACCGGTATTCCTGCTTCGGCTTCATTATTGGTCGGATCCTCATCCGTGGGTGGTGGAGGTGATTACTTCGACGGTTCCATCGCCAATTTCCGTGTATATGGAGCAAAAGTCCTCAATGCTGGGCAGGTCCAGGAACTCTACGATTACCAAAAGGATTACTTTTTGGGGTCCAAGTCCCAAGTGACCCTGTACAAGGGACACTTGGGCGTGGGGGTCACCGAACCCTCGGGGCAATTGGAACTCGCGGGAGATGAGCGGATTCAAGAGTATCCTCCTAGGTCCTTGACGGGTTACGAAACGTTGGTTGAGGGACATGGGGTGTTTTGTGTGTATTCGACTGATGACATGTCTCAGATTGGGGCTACTGGGTATGGCTCAACTAAAGCTGCGTGGTATGCTTTTATGGATGGCAACACCGCGTCGGGAAACCAAGATGAATGGGTTAGTTCATATGATAGAGATGATGGTACTTCTGGTACTATATATGATATCGGTAGCGGAGACTCGGCAAACTCGTATAATACTGCTCGACGAAATAGACAATTGGGAGGTATTTACGGTGAGTGGATTGTATTCAAATCTCCTTACCCCATAAAGGTGCAGTCTATTGACATAACTGTAGACCATACATGGTCCCAGGAAAGTGCTAGAAGATATACAGTTTTAGGTTCGAATGATGGTAATACCTGGGAAATAATAAGACATGTACAAAGTGGAGATGGGAATGGAACTACTTTAGCCGCGTCTACATCACCCACGGCTGGACTTGTTCAAAATGGGTTGGTAAATTCTACAAAATATTATACTCATACGGGAATTGTTGTAACACAATTAACTAATTACCAACATTACCTTCGTATACCTAGAATACGTCTTTTCGGCACCCCCGGCCCCACGACCCTCGATAAGGGTTCGCTGACTCTAGGAAGGTCCCTCGATGTTCCCCGCATTTCGCGGTACGACGTGGATACGGAAACCCCTAGGCCGGAGAAGTTGGTGTTGGATTATGATACCACCGTGAACGACTCACCTACAGATATCTCGGAGAAGGGGAATCATGGGGTGTTTTATGGTGATGCTAAATACTCCGCACCGGATAAGGCGTTTAAGTTTGATGGGACGGATGATGTGCTTCATGTTAATGGAGTAACGGGTTTACCTACGGGTGATGCGATTTACACTCTTTCATGCTGGGTAAATGTGGATGCAACTCAAACAACGACCAATCCATCTGTTTTTTACTTTGGGAGTTCTTGGGCTACTAGCCAATTAGCAGGTATATATTTTCGTGATGGTAATAAAGTTGCACACGATATAGGTTCAACGAATGTCTATACAACGAATCCAACATTAATTGCGGGACAATGGCACCATATAGTCGTAGTTAAGCGGGGAACTGGGAATATTGTGGCAAACACAGCCTACCAGGGAATATTTGTAGATGGTGTTGAGATTACCCAACTATCAATAAATGGTAGTCCGAGGTCACAAACACTCGGTTCAAGCCAACAGATATCGGTCGGTCATTATTTTTATGGAACTATAGGTAGTGGCGGTAGTGATGGTTTTGTAGGGTTGGTTTCAAATCCAAAAATATACTCGGTCGTCCTCGAACCCTCGGAGATTAAGAAACTGTACAACCTCGGCCGAACCGGGCGGTCCATGGTCATCAGCGACACGGCCGTCGGGATCGGGAAAGTCCCTGAAGCTCAGTTGGATGTGAGGGGGAACTTGAGGGTTAGTGGACATGCCTTTCCTGAAACGGTGGCTCCCAGATACTACACATCGATAAAAACTGGGAGATTCACGAGTGCTTCAAACCCTATTCTTACCGGATTTGATAACGTTGGCGACGGACACTCCGAGCCTATGGGTTGGGAAGTGCACATCAATTTCAATATAACACACAGTAGTGATATAGAAGTTTATATGGACGGCTTTTATACATCCAATGCTCCAACTACACATAGAGCAATCGTAGAACATGGAACGCGACGACAGAGACAAGATAACGCAGGTACGACATTTTACCATGATAAATTTTATCTTGGAAGTTACATAGCACATAGTCACACATCACTATATTCGGTTATACGAATTCTTAATCCACACAGACAACATTCTTCTATTCATACGCCTGGCACTTCTACTGTGCGATACCACGCATGGGGGGAGACTGTGTATGTCCATCCAGGTGTTGGGACTACTATCGATTATGGAATGGGAAATTTGAAGGCGTCGGGAGCTGATCAAAGATTACACGGCATTCGCTTGGTGGCTCAAAGTGGGGGACTTACTGGAGCCTACACGATTTTCGCGATAAAATAAATTATGTATATATATAAATGGATCGTGAACCCCTTCGTTCGACACCAGGTGTCTCCAATATATGGATCGGGTATGTTCCAGACACGTTGGAAGTGCGTGATACTTTTGAATACATAGGTGATTGGTACGACTATCAGCCCGACCTGACATATAAAGTTCTCCCAAAGCATTTACACAAGGATGCATACAAACTGGTAAAAGGTGAAGAATTCGTCCAAGATGACGATAAATGGTCCGTTCTTAAAGTGAAGTTATTCCGGTATCTCCGCGAAGAACGCACGAGACGTCTCGCAGCCACAGACTTTTTGATGGTATCCGATTTCCCCTACCCATCAGAAGATATACATACAGCATGGGTTACGTACCGTCAAAAACTCAGAAATATGACAGCTACAACATCACAGGATTTACTTGAAAATAACCAGTTAGTAGTCAATTGGCCCACACCACCAATTTGGCCCGCGAATGTGGTCTAAGTTACAATCGACGCAGTCGATTGTCCCTCCCCATTCTCCCACGAATCTCTCAGGTTCGTCGAAGTATGGTATCTAACCAGTGAAGTTCTATGAACTTCCCAGCTTAAAAATAAACTCTCACTATATTATAAAATGTCTGGTGGTATTGCCCAACTCGTAGCCGTCGGAGCCCAGGATGTGCATCTCGTCGGTCAGCCCGAGGTGACTTTCTTCAGGTCCACCTACAAACGTCACACTAATTTTTCCCAAACTGTCGAGCGTCAAGTCATCCAAGGCAACGTCTCCAACAACGGTATGTCCACCGTCCGCTTCGAGCGCAAGGGTGACATGCTCAACTATGTCTACCTCGTTCCTAATGACGGGAGCGCGACCCAAGCTGTCGCTGACTGGAGGACTGTAATTTCCAGGGTTGAACTCATGGTGGGAGGCCAGGTTATTGATGAACAGGATTCTACCTACTCTACTCTCATCGCACCCACCCTCTCCGCGACCTCCTCTTCCAAGTCGGTTGCCGGTGATCTCTATGGTGGCTCTACCAACGAGCGCTTCTACCCTCTCAGGTTCGCTTTCTGTGAGAACTGGCAGACTGCCCTTCCTCTCATTGCCCTCCAATATCACGACGTGGAGCTTCGCATCACTTGGGGTGCCTCTGCGGCCAGTCATAAGTGGGATGTATTTGCGAACTATGCCTACCTCGATACCCAGGAGCGCGAAATGTTCGCCGCTGAACCCCTTAACATGCTCATCACCCAGGTCCAGAAGGCGGTATCATCTGGTTCCAAGATGCAGGAGCTGAACTTCAACCACCCCGTCAAGTATCTCACTTCGGCGGACAGCTCTGCTCTTGAGATCCTCAACGATGATAACAAGCTCAAGCTCCAAATTAACGGTACCGATGTTGCCGACTTCAAATTTGCCAACCCTAACTACACTTCAGTTCCTCTCTATTACCACACCTCCCATGGTAACTCTACCCCCGCCACCAAGCTCTTCACGTATCCTTTCTGCCTCGAGACTGGTAAGCTGCAACCCACCGGTACCCTCAACTTTTCTCGACTTGATTCGGCTCGTATCATTAACGATACTCGGTCGGTAAATAAGGATATTTATGCCGTAAATTACAACGTGCTCCGTATTGAAAATGGTATGGGTGGCCTTTTATATTCTAACTAATTAGTAAAAGATGCTTTGGAAAATAGTTTTTCTTCTCTCCATCGTTTTTGTATTGACGTACGATCCTAAGTCCAGGACACTTGAAACCTTTGTCGGTCAGCCCACAACGCCAACCACACAGAAATCATGTGAAAATGCGCATTACGAAGCCGTCCAATTCGCTCAGACACCATACGAGTGTCCCACACCTGGTAAAACCAAAATGGGTGCCGTGATGTAGAATACTTAAAAAGAAGATGTTATTTTTATTTATAAATGATTCCCGTTACGAAAGACACTCTTTTGATCGTCGCCACCATCGTATGCGCCGTAGCACTCGTTTTCCTTTTTAAAGAGTTGAACAAGACTAAAAAGGATATTGATGGGTTTAAGAATTTTTCAGCCCAGGTCGTCAGGCACCTCAGCGCTCCCCCCGAAGAACCATCTGTTTCTGAGACAGAGGAGGAAACCAAAAAAAGTGATGTAAAGGAGGACGAATAAACATATCGCCTTATTATAACTTGCGAATGCGCAATGAAGAAGTACAAGGCGATTGCAATACCGGTTAGCTTTATCGACGGGAAACCTCGGTTTCTC
>Ga0181417_1000602_pt1 | contig 11709 bp, 14 predicted proteins | sample 40SPOviralmetaG_FD_130142 | JGI IMG/M metagenome (GOLD analysis project Ga0181417, IMG submission 130142) | Marine viral communities from the oligotrophic San Pedro Time Series (SPOT) site, San Pedro Channel, CA, USA - 40 SPOT_SRF_2013-02-13 | ecosystem: Environmental > Aquatic > Marine > Strait...
TATATTTATTATATATATATAAATAACACCATGAAAAAATAAAATAATAAAAAATCTATAATAATTAACGATGTGTTACAAGATCAGCGAAATGTCCAAACAATTATTAACAAAATTATTACCAACAATATCATATTTTCATTTTCACTTGAATTCTCAAAACCTTCTGATGTTTTCTTAATCTTATCCATTTTTTTTCTGGTTTCTAACATAGCATTTCTAGTACTATTAGATCTAGCTATTGCTGTTGCCCTGTCTCTCGCATATCTACCCCTTACCTGTGATGGGGTAATCCGCTGGGAAGTCGTGGGTGGTTTGGGTCTTTGATGTCTATATCTATATGGTTTATTTCTTATTCTTTCCATATGATATGATTGAATTAATTTTTTTCTCTTATGTTCAGGAAGACTACTCATTTAATATAATATATATATTAAATTTATCTCCTTTTTGATCCACCCTTCTTTTTTTTCTTACGCATTGTTTTTTTCACCTTTGGTTTACTAAAAAAAGGTATATGTGCATATTGTCTATATGGGTCAAATGGGTCTAATGTTTTTATATGTTCACGGTACATACGTGAACGTTCATTTGAATTTGGATCTGCCGAGCGTCTACCTACATTTTTTCTTAGTAATCCAGTTTTTTGTTTATTTTGCCTTTGCCTTATCATATTTTGAATAACCGTTGCTGCTTGATTATCCATTAATTCATAATCAGGATCGCTTGGTCCGCTAGATAATGAACTTAGATCTTGTGGTTTGTGACGTCCGCCACTATTTACTAAAAGTTGTACGATATGGTGACGAAGTCGTAGATTCTCTTCTGTTTCTGGACGAAGTGATGGTATTACACTAAATGCAATATCAAGAGGTGTATTACCATTCATAGCTTCTGGAAAATTAGGGTCAGCACCCCAATTTAATAATAAATCTACAATTTCTAATCTTAATAATAAGACAGCCTTGGTCAAAAATGTATGGCCATCAAAAATGGGTGATCTATGGTTAAGATTAACTAAATTATTATCAATGAAAAGGTCTATCAATTCAACATTATTGAATGTAATAGCCTCAAAAATTTCTGTGTCATAATCTTGTGCATCTGATGAACTTGAATTACTATTAAAATCCATTTAAGTATAATATATATTATATTATAAAAATGACGGAACCATCTATTATAGAATACTATAGTGATTATCCTAAAATTGTAAGTGTTATTGATAATCTAAATAAAGAATGCGAAGAATTAAGAAAAATAAATGAACAATTAAAAAAAGATATATTAGATATATCAAAAAAATATGATAGAGAATTAAAAGAATGTATGTCACTTAATGAACTGAAATTACTATTGTTACATATCGCCCATGATAATAAAAAGAAAAATAAATTTGGATGTTTTTAGTGTGTTAAAAAAAAATAAATAACATATTTATAAAAATAAATGTTCAGACATATTAACGTTGAGAAATATGATTTAGATTGGGATTTACAAAAAGCTTGTTTCTTTAGAGATTGTTTAAAAACAATTTTTAAATTTTCTATTGAAAATGATAAACTAGTCCATAAAAAGATAATTTATGATGAAAAAGAATCTCAAAAAACTACTAAAGAAATTAAGGTTGATCTGAATGATATCATATACTTCACACATATTGTAATGCCTAGATATATTAATAATGATCATTATATGTTTAATAAAGAAAAGAATGAATGGATTGAAAAAAGAGATAATGTTAACGAAGAAGAAAGAGAAACATGGATGGATGATAATCCATTTACTCCAAATATTGATCCAAGGCCAGCAAATGCTTTTAAAAATTTATTTTCAGACATTGAAAAACTTAAACTTGTACTAAAATGTCTTTATATATTATTAAAAATAGAAAAGAGAAATGTGAAATAAATTATTTATTCTTGTTTGGATGTAGATCTTCTACGGTTATTTTTTCTTAAAGACCTACGCGCTGACTTACGCGCTGACTTACGCGCTGACTTACGAGCTGATCTACGAGCTGACCTACGCGCTGACTTACGAGCTGATCTACGAGCTGACCTACGCGCTGACTTACGAGCTGATCTACGAGCTGACCTACGCGCTGACTTACGAGCTGATCTACGTCTTCCACCACCATGTAATGGGTCATATAAATCTCCCATATTGGGTTGTTTGTATACATCTAAATAGTTTTGACCTATGTAATTAATAGGGTTATCTAAAATATCTAATATTTTCCTATCTACATCCGTTAGCTCCACTCCTCCGTGCATCGGATACTGTAAAGCATCTAAATATTCCCTCCACTTACTCAATGGGAAAAAATCCATCTTAGTTTTACCATGGTGCCAAACCGTTGCCATGAATACATTAAATACTTGTCTTGCGGCAGATTTCCCCCGTTTACGTGCTTCAAAGCGGACTGTCTGTTGAGATTGAGGATTGAGAGGGACATTAGACTGTTCAAAGAAATGCGTAGAAAAATAAAGACTTAGCATATCCATAATAGCTTTTTTTACATCCCTGGTATATCCAGTCTTACTGTGTAATAATTTATTTATTGCAACAACATCCTTATATGAAGATAATTTAGCTACGGCCTCTGAGTTCTGTACATCAACCCATTTCATCTTTTCATAATCTGGATCATCCGGAGAGCGACTTGGTAAAGCCATTCTCTCATACCTTTGAATCTCAGCTAATTCTGCCTTAAGATGTTTAATATTTTCCCTTGCGGCATCCTTATCCTTTTTTACTTCAGCAAGTGAATGTAAAGTTAATGCCTCATGTAAACGTGCCATAATACTTTCTTTATTAAAACTCATTGCCCCTTGACTAGGCATAGGACTAGGTTCTAATTCTGGTTCAGGTTCTAATTCTGGTTCAGGTTCTAATTCTGGTTCAGGTTCAAGTTGTATCATACTTTTAAGGCGTCCTTGTCGTTTAGATGCTGCAATAGCCGCAGCTAAGGCTGCATCTTCTTCTGCGGCATTCCGTGGCTCTTGGTGGGAGTGTATAGCACTTGGCATACCCATAGACGGATCCACCGCAGCAGCCGGAGCACTTGGCATACCCATAGCAGGAGCCACAGCAGCAGCCGGAGCACTTGGCAAACCCATAGAAGATAATTGTGTTTGTAATTGGGCTATTTGAGCTTCAAGGCCACTAGTAGGGATTCCTTCACTTCTAAACATATCTAATGTTTGATTTAGGTCAGAAAGTCGTTTTGATAAGTCCGGTGAATCTCCCACAGCCACACTTGACATAGGGGATTGCATAGGTAAAGGATTATATATTCCATGGCCTCTTTGAGTCCATTCAATCGGAGGGAGACCAGGACCTGGATCCAATACCATAGAGTTTATTTTTGGAAGGTTTTGTATGTATTCTATATTCATTCCTGCTGTCCGTAAATCTCCAGAATATCCAACCCTTTGTGCTATAGTGGGGAGACCAAGTATATTTCTTATAACATCAATTTTTTCTTTATTTAATATTGTTTTTGTACGGGGGATAACGAGTCCTGGGACACCCTCAATAGGTTCCATTGCTATAATTGTACCTTCTGATATTGATCCAGGAGGGTAAAGATGCCGAGTCTCGGGTATGTTGTGTAAATCTATAGTTTGTTCTCCTATACCAATACCTGGTTGTATTTGTATGGTAATACGGGGTTGACCTTTGTTTATGGCAACTAAAACCTCATCTGTATCTTCTACCATAATAGAATTATTCATAGCATCTTTTAATTTCAATGTATCTATTAGTTCTTGTATAGCTTGTTCTTTCTTTTTTTTTAATCCAGTTCCACCCCACTTTTGTCCATACTCTCCTTCATGTGTGTCAAACATAATCCCCTTCTGTGCTTCTTGATCTTTAAGATTGAAGTATTGATCTTGGTTATCACCATTTGATACAATGAACCAAGGGTGGGGACTATCTGTAAGGTCGGCCATTAAATTTATTACATCTTTAGTTGTATAACGGTCTGAATCACCGATTTGTACTATTTGATCAGCACCTAAAAATTTACGGGCCTCTATTAGTTCCACTGGTTTTAGTCTCGTGACTAATGTATCATCCCAATCAAAAAATATAGCTTTAGACATTTATATAGTATTCATAGAAAAAAATATGTTAACCTTTAAACAAAAATATCATATTTACATTATTTCTTTTTCTTTCATGAGGTGATTTGTATTTCTTCCGCATCCATCATCCTTCGTATCAACCTTTCTTCGGTTGTGTTTTCTCCAGTCCGCGCCGTAGTATTGTAAGCATGGCGGACATCTTGCAAAGATATACCCTCCATTTCTGCTGTAAGCCTTTGTAGATGACCATCACGCATAAAGTCACCTACAAACTTATCCTTATCCCTATCTCCAAAACCATACACTGTACAGTACACAAACTCTTGATTACTATAAGGGTATGACTTGATCCGTATACCACCGATGTAATACTTACTAGTATCATGTATCTCTACGAGTCTATCTGGTACGTGTAGTAGGCCGCGGACTGGCATATATGAAAGACGTGACCATACTTCTCTATTCATTTCTGGGACGTGATCGTGCCTGGTGAATTTCAAACCAAGACGCATAGGCATGATCTCATAGTACTTGCCGGGAAGCGAAGTTAGTTCATTGCGGTCTATGAGGAAATTTTTGTTCTTTTGGTTTGCTCTTGTGATGAACTCGTCCATGGAGTGTAAGACATATCTGAACTTGTACTTGTGCTTCAACACTTCGCTGACGATGATCTGGATGTCGAGGGAAGCTTCTGAGAGTAGCGTTGAGAGGATTGTGAAAAATTCGGCCGCCATTGTCTGCGAATAGTTTTTCTATCCTTACCAAAACTATTCAAATTTTCTGGAGGGGGTAATGAATTCTTTAAGGTATCTTTAGAAAAATTTGAAAGTCGCCTTGAAGAATTTCAACAACACTAAACATAGATACTCAGAGAACCACAAACACTCACAAAGATGCCCACAGTTCCACGAAACAAGCTCCGCCTCCGCCTCACGGAGGAACACCCTCTCTACAAGAAGAAGATCAACGAGAAGAAGAAGAGAATGATAATGAAGAAGCTCTACAACCTCCCACTCACAGTGAAGGTGAAGATCTTCAAGATGGCAGTTGCCTCCAACATGATCATATGGGAAGAGGAAAACAAGGTCCATTTCTACGATGCTCTAGAATTCATAGATTCTGGACACGACGAAGATCCATACAGAACATACGGACAAGGTAAGGTCCTCCATCCTCCGTGCGCGGCACCTCCGAGAGGGATTGAGGAGAATGGAGAGTGGCATCCCGATCATTACTGGGATACAGATGAAATATGGGCGCCGGAGGATTGTGAAGGGTTTGAGTTTAGTCGGGTGCCTTTATTCACACCAATTCCACTTTGTTTGAAGGCAAAAGCACTAGGGGATCCAGCGAAAGATCAAATAACTCATGTTCAAATACCACCTTCCGCTGTCATACCAAGTATCATTGGAAGGAGAGAAGGCCACTTTAACAGATTCGTAGACGCCCTCGGAATGCCGCATATCCCATCTTCAGAATATGGTCTCTTCTGGTACCACAAAAAATGTAGGTGCTTCTTGTGTGACAAAGTGAGGTATACAGCGTATAAGAAGGCTCCTTGGAATCTTCCAGAAAATGACAAAAAAAAGGTTGAGGGTAAATTCTGGGAACCGCGTAACGGTTCTTCAGGGGATTGGCGTGACGGCAAATGTTGGTGTTCTATGGACTACGCATTGAGAACAGATAACTGCCGCTTGTCTCTACCTGTTTACTGGCAATACATCGTAGAGTGGGATGAAAATGATGGTTGTCCCCCTTCTGAAGAACGCAGAGAATGGGAAATATCGGACCGTTACAAGTAGAGATAGAGAAAGATATAAACATCATATTTTTTGTTTAAATTTGAAAAACAATAGCGATAATTCTAAAAACACGAATACAGAAACACTCAACGATGGCTCCTATGATCCCCCGCCCCAACATGAAGATGGCCCAGAAGATCGCCACCCTCCCAATTGAAATCCAGTTCCAGATCCTCCGCCTGAGTCTCATCTCCAACTTCAACTACACGAAAGATTATCCCGAATGGAAACTGGATCATCAAACTAAGGGGTTATATTTCCTTTCTTTCATAAATGGTGCAGGCGACTTTCAGCGTTCCGCCATGAGAGCACAGATTGGGCAACCATATGAAGTTAACGTTTATTGGAAAAACCCACAATCCCCTCTGCTGAGTAATGTCCACCCCAACTTCAGCGTAGTGAAACCATGTTCACGATACATCTCTACTGTGGGATTCCATCAAATGAAAACAATCCCAATAGAGAAAATGGGGGTTGTGTACCTTTTCACAAAATGGAAACAACAAGAAAAAATGTCTGATAGTCACATAAAAATGATAGAACCCTTGATAGAAAGCAACTCTTGTGGAAAGGTAAGAAAACATATCCTACATGGAGATATACCCGATGAATCATACGATAATGCCCTTTCAGGGGCATCACCATTCTGGTTCTATAGGAACTGTCGGTGCCAAAATTGCGACGGTGTCAGAAAGTTAGGATATGATCAACTTTCAGCTGAAGAAAAAAAGAAAGTAAAAGTTGTCACGAAGGAATACAAAAAGGGGCTTAATCCCACAGCACGAATGTTTGTCCCCAAAGATCTGTCCACAATCTCAAGAGGTATGCAGAAGATTTATAACGCACGATAAATAGAATGATATAGTTCATAAACATAATATTTTTTGTTAAATTTGAAAGATATCTTTTTATTATCATAAAACACCAAAGGTTACTCCTAAATGCGGGTTATCTCTGACTCACCGATCCAATACCTTGATATTGACGTTGGTAACCATCTGCTGGAAACCTACTTGACGAAGGATAAATTTTCTGAATGTACAATGGAAGGAACCATTTTACCCTATATAAGTTCTCTTGATAACCTCTTCTACAAGGATGGTTTTACGGGTAATGATGCTTTACACATTGACCGCAATGATCCAGACAGATGTGTTTCTCCTGAACTCGTGAGATTGAGAATCAAAAACCAAACAGAGAACGCTGTGGCGAGGCTGCGAAAGAAACCGGACCCCGTAGTTACAAGGGGGATAATAACATCAAGGAATTATGTCACTGAGTCAGCTAGATTATCAAGACTACAGTTTATGGCGAAAGTCCTCTCAAAACAGGTCAAAGAATATGTTCGCGTTGATGAAATAGAAGTTCCAGGTGTAAACATTCCCCGGGGAACAAGATATCACGGATATGATGTGAAGTGGAAAGGTATGGAGATAAAGTTTTCAAGAAGTGCATTTACAACTTAACCATCAGGTTTCCTCTCAATAAATCTAAAAACAGTAATTCCATATATTTTTTACATTGTTCTAGTATATCATCACTAACTTTTCCTTCTAAAGATTGAAAGAAAAGATAATGTTTTTTCATTCTCATGAGAATTTCATCGTTATCCATTTAAAAATGTATTAGAAATTAAGAAAAAAAGATGAACTTACTTGAACTATCAGATGATATACTTGAAAAAGTACTCATAGAGCTAAAATATATAGAAAAACAAAAATATTATGATAAATGTAGAGTATGGTTAATGAAAGAAGTATCAAATCTTATGGATATAGGGTATTACATTGAAGTTGAGAAAAGTTTTAAAACACTCAATAAGCATGGACATCTTTGTGAAATATCTGATACAAACTTTAATAGAATAGTCTTACTCAATGAACTTAAATACTATTTTTTTAAAAAATTCCAGTAACAACCCTACCATCTCTTTTATAATTAATCTTTTCTAAATTAACAAATCCATATGAATAAGTATTGAATTTTTTTAGATCATTGATAACTCTCTCGGTTCCAAAAAATGGATGACCAATTACCTCTCCAATAATTCCATGTCCGAGGGTAGCATAGGTAAAACCTTGTACAATAATTGGGAAGCGATTTTGAACAACAACTGTGTAAACTCCTTCACAATTTCTTATCTGTGGAGGATTGAGGTTAATTGGAAACGTCCATTGATAGTTTTTAGTATCTACTATTGGATGATAAGGTGTTAGTGAAAGACTTGTTGCCTTATTAGAGACAGTTGAAAGTAGTTCTTTACCATCATAAGATTTTGTAAACACCAGGCATTCTACAGTGCTAATGACAGTTTCATCTACATTATTAGGGTCACATGTTAATACTAAGTCCCCTTTTTTAAGGTCTTTTATTTGTCGTATTGTTTTATCAGCCATAAGAACACCACTGGAACCAATGCAACACCCTCCACCAGCATTATTATAAACAGACATACTTCTTAGAGGAGACCTTGATACAGTTTGTTCAGGAAAATAAACTCCACCACCCCTTGTCCTTACGGGAGGAGGTTGTCTTTTTACAATATCTGGTTTAGGTGGAGGAATAGCTTCAAAAACTGTTGAGAATCTATCACATAGTCTATCAAACATTGGCGATTTAAAATTCCATATACCTTTATCTTTAAAATTATTACATATTTCATTGGTGTATGCACCCATTAAAGAAAGAAGATAATGTCTCCCCCAACGATCAAACCAATTTTCTTGAACCCCACGAGTTGTAATATTAAGTGCTTCTTTTATTTGACCTTCAAAGTCTTGAATTATATTCTGAATATATACGTCTTTAGAAGATATATGATATTCTTTCAGTGTTTTACAAAAATTGTTAATATAATCTTTAACTCCACTATCACTACATGATTGCATTCTAGAAGCTTCTCTAATAGAATTAATAGCACCATAACGAAATAACTGTCTATTAACCATACCTACATTAAATGTGTTATGATTTGTATTAAATGTCTTGCCATTTTCAAGTGTAAGAGTTACATCAGAAAAGTCCTTAGTACTTGTTGATTCAGATTTGTATCTACTGAATAATATTAATTCTTCTGCGGAAGAAGTATCTATATCAAATACATAATTCTTTGTTTTACCATATTTTAGTGAATCAATTTCTATTTCTTGAACATCAGAACCATCTTCAAAAAGAGCACCATGTGAAAGATTGATCTGAAGTTTAGGATAAGATATAGCAGTTGTTAATATATTACTAATACCATTAATAAAAACACTTCCTAGTATAGAAGCATCCGGAATAAAAGAAAATCCATCTCCACCCGAAAGGTTAGATATATTTGCAAGTAGATTTGAATCTAGATTATAACCGAAACCATAGGTTGTAATTGGACATTTAAAATTTTCTGTTTTAAAGTACCTTTCAAGAGTTGCTTCATGGCCTCTCGGTGGCTCAATATTAGGGACCCCATCAGTCAATAGTATAATACCTTTATTCTTATCAGTTGGAGATGTTTCTTTAAGGATATCTAAGGAAGCAAGGATCCCCGCCCACATATTAGTATTAGCGATAGGCTTCAAGCTATCAAGTTGTTGAGTGATAAGCGATTTATTTTCTGCTGTACATGATTGATTGGTGACAATGGTTTCAGCATGTGAACTGTATGTTACAATTGAAATATTATCATCATCTTCTAGACTATATAGAATAGTTTTAGCTGCTGAAATAGTGAGTGAAAGGACAGAAATACCATGGCTTATTTTTTCATTCTTAGCACCTTTGAGAGTAGCTTCATCAAACATTGAATATGATACATCAATACAGAGAACAATATCAATTGGTGGTCTCTTTTCAATTTCTGGAGTATTAACAGAGACAACCAGTTTCCCTTGAGTGTAGTATTGATCTATTGTAATTTCATCAAGTTTACTCTTATAAGGTTCTAACATTTTTTCACATAATCTTGAGTCTACTTTTAATTGATCACTTTGAATCTTATCTCGGATAGAATCAATACTACGTTTAAGGGCTGTATTATCACTAAGCATAGAAGGATCAAGATATTCACGTGTAATAGGTGATTCTTTTTTTGTAGAAAGCCATGTTATGATACTTTCTTTTTCATACGTATGTCCCGCTGGATCAGAAACAGGATTTTCTAAAAGTTCTCCCGTGATAGGACAATAAAAATCAGGGGGGATAAATATTCGTTCTTGTTGTGGTTCTGGTTCTGGTTCTGGTTCCATGATTGATTAACTTACTATTACAATGGTTATTGTATTTAAATAATAATATATTACAATATATTATATTACAATATATTATAATATGGGTAATTCAAATTCAATAAGTAATGAAGAATGTGATGCTAAAATTAGAAAAATGGTTGCCGCGGGTGAAAAAACAGGTAAACAGGAATATATAAAAAAAATGAATGAAAAAAAAGATATGATATTTGAAGTACTGATAGAGGGTTTAAAGTCGGGTGAATTTAAAGAATCAATTTTTAGAAGATTAAGGCGAGATAGAGATAACTACATTACCAACATCACTCAGCGAATAATGAAAGGGACTATTTCTGTCCCTGATAATGACGATCCTACAAATGAAGAAAAAGAAGAATATATTTCTAGAATAACTAATAATATAAATAGAGAAGTTGATGATATTATAAGTAGATTTGACAATGAACTTACTAGTGAAATTAGCAATAGTAAGATATCTCAAATGAAAGGGGATTGGGATCAAGGAATGGAAAAATTATTAAAACTAATAGAAAACGACGAGACCTTCAATTCCAATGCTGCAACTAATAGTGCTAAACTTCTAGGTGAGATGTTTTATGTATTGTTAATTAGAGGTGACCTTGCTAAAAGGACGTTTAATCTGCATAAAGGAGTTATTTATAATCCACCTTATATAGATGGATCAGCTGGGGAGGGTAATGCATTAAACGAAGAAGGTTTTGTAAATAATCTAGAAGATAATGATGATGAACATAAATTTTCAAAGATATTATTGGTATTAATAATCATTGTGTTATTTCTCCACTTATTTACAGATTTGAAGATATTCTAAATTTGAATATTTTTTGAAAGAATTATAAAACAAGAAAAAGATGGATCACAGCAATCGCTCTTCCAAATTGCGTCAAAGTCTCATCAATGCTATCATAGAAGAGTTTTCAAGGGTTGATCCTAACACGGGAGATATACCCGAACTAGAAGATTTATGGAAGAGAGTAGGAAAGATATACGATGAAGATACGAAGATGATTATGGAGGCTATGGAAAAGAAAAAGAGAGATGTAAAGATCAATAAGATTCCTGAAGATATGAGAAAAAAGAGTATTGCGAATTATGCTGACTATTACGAACTCAATGTTAAAAATGTATCAATCTATGATGTGTTTTGTAGTTCAGCTGGTATTAAGGGATGGGCTACAGAATATGGGGAAAACGTAGACCTACTTACTTGAGAAAGCTGGTCATTAACATTTGTTCATCCATAATTAAATATATATATTCCCCCCATTTTTTATATTAAATTTGAATATTTTTTGAAAGAATTATAAAAAAAACTAAACAAAGATGTCTCAGCGATTATCTTTCAACCTTTTCTCAGAACCTACGATCTTCCCAGACGACCATGTCGGCGGAGCCGCTGGCAGACGCACCGCAATTGACAGCGGGACTTCAGGCAAACCTGCAGATCCTTCCCATATCACGTTTGATGATTTTGATAACCCTTATTCTATCATCAATTTGTATCCTTACATTTTCCTTGTTCTATTAGATATTGTCTTCACCTTTCTCATCTGGAAGAAATCAAGA
>Ga0181417_1000605_pt1 | contig 11684 bp, 14 predicted proteins | sample 40SPOviralmetaG_FD_130142 | JGI IMG/M metagenome (GOLD analysis project Ga0181417, IMG submission 130142) | Marine viral communities from the oligotrophic San Pedro Time Series (SPOT) site, San Pedro Channel, CA, USA - 40 SPOT_SRF_2013-02-13 | ecosystem: Environmental > Aquatic > Marine > Strait...
AAAATAAAGAATGCCATATAGGAGTATATATATTCCATTATGACCACCTTTGATTTGAGTGTTTTAACCAAGTTGAAAGACAAGTTTGATGCGATTTCCTCTTCCATAGAAGAAAAGCAAACGCAAATAGAAGCACAACAAACCGAATTGACGGAAATTGAGGGCACGATTCAAGGTCTAGAATCTCAAAAGTTGACCCTTGAACTGAATAGGAACGCTTTGCAAGAAGAGAAGCAAAAGTTGGAGCAGTTATACGAAGAAAGTAAATCCCAATATGAAACTGTCAATTCTTCCGCTCAACAATTGTTGGCTTTATTAAATGACGAATGAATTTAAGCACAAATGATGATTGGTAAATATATTCTATGAATGATAGATTACATTTACTACCGGAATTCATTCAGCAGAAGATACAATCGTATTTATATTTCTCTGGTCCCGTTGCACAGGACATGAACGTTATCAACAATATCATAAAGAATTATGAAAGTTATTTATTGAAAAACTTACTGCGGGTGTATGTGTTTCGGAAGAAGACCTTGTATTTTCGTATTGTGAATTACTTATACCAAAATATGATCCATGTACGGGTTCAACAAATCATGAATGGTTATGAAGAGTACCCAATGGATGAAAATGTCACACCATTTATGATACATGTGATGAGCCAAATGACCCTCATGGAGAATCAAAAATTATACATATACCTTACCCGCGTCCGGCGGGCTTCGTTTTCGCTTTCCTAGTTCTGTGCAATCTTTTGTTTTGTCTTTGTCTTTTCCTTGTTCTTTTTACATTCTTCTTATTTTTCTTCATTCTTTTGTTGTGACGGATGGTTCTCCGTTTACCGCCCGCCATCAATCGTTGTCGGACCAATAGTGTTGCTTTTCTTGTGAGGTTATTCCATGTACCTTTAACAACCTGTTTTAACACCGATTGTCTCGTTTCACATGTTTCTGGTTTGTCTTTTGATCCTTGTTTCTTTTCCGGGGTGCGAAATACATGGATGATTATATCTATTTCTTTCTCTTCTTTTTTCTCTTCTCCTTTATTTGAATATTCGGAACATTTCTTTTTGTCGGGCGATCCTAATGATACAACGACACATTTTCCAGAAGATGATAGGGTGATTCTTTTCAAAGCATCGCGCAAAGACTTGACCGCATTGTCGTATTTTTCTGAAATATCGTTTGACAAATTATTTTTTGTAATTTTAACTTGTATTCGTATAACAAATACAATTTGCTCATCTGGAATACATTCCATTATGAACGCTTTTAATCCATTGTCTTCCATTAATTGTTTTATTTCTTCTTCACTTTTTTCTTTATATGCCAACTCTTCTTTTAATTTTTTAAATTTACTGGTGACGTTTGGTATTGATATCATCTTTTCGTAAACTTCCTTTATGGCCTCAATATTTGCCTTTATTTCTTTAAAAAACATTTCATCTTCTCTCTTTTTCTCTTCTTCTTCGTCTCTTTTCTTTTTGTCTTTTATTGCCTTTTTTTCATCTAGATCCTTAATATTTGGATTCAAATAGTCCACCGAATGAATTGTATAGTTGCATTGAGATGTGGTTTGGTCAGTTTCTCCCTTAGAAGTTTTGTTTGAATTGACTTTGGACTTCGCTTCGTCTTCTATTGACATGGTTTTCTTCTTATGGTAATAACAACTATTGGGTTGAAGTAAACAACGAAGCACTGATAATTTGGAGTTATAATCCTCTGATTTTTCCGTCAAGTAAATGTATTTGGAATTATTCTGACAAAACACAAAGAACTTTGACAAATTTTCTTTGCTTGTAAATACCTCACAAAGTTTCTTTTTATATTCATCAGCACTGATTTTTGGTTTCTTCAAATAGTCAGCAAGAGCATTCTGATTTGCCTCAAATTTGGGTTTGTGGAAAAAGTGATTTGCTTTGTTTGTTGGATATATTTTGGACGGTTTCATTTCATGCAATGTCTTATCTGTTGTTTGTATTGCTTCATCCACAAACAAAAGACCTTTTATTTTTTCCTTTATTTTTTCTTTCTCATTGTCTTGTGTGTTTTTTTCTTGTAATTCCAATTCTACCATAAGTGGCAAGTCTTTTGTTTTCAAGATCATAGAGTATTTGATGGGCACTTCTTTGTTTCCAGGCTTTTTTACTATTTCCACAGGATAAAGATTATTTCCAATCATAGATCCTATAGATTGTATGGTGTACTCTTCTCTTTCTTTATCGGTTATTTTAAAGTGAAAGCCCCTTGTTTTGTTCTGATTTGTTTCTGGGTATTTCAGATCAGTTGGAACAATGTGTTTGTCATAGTATTTATAATCTTTCTTCACTTTGCTGATATAATTGATGTTTACATTTATCTGAAATGATTTCATGTCTTTGCTCACAAGTGGAAACATATCGCTCATCATGGGTTGTTTCAAGACGTAAAAGTTGAAATATTTTTGGAGCAAATAAATACTCATGCGATGAAAGTAGGTTGTTATTGACTCCTGCTGTCCGTTTAAATTTGCGAGGTTTGAAAGTTCTTCAATTGTTTCATTCACTATTGTATTTGAGCTAGAAAAAACCTTAAATAAAAACTGTTTTTTGGTTTCTGTAAATAATTCCTTTCTACTGTTAAAAACATATTTAATAAATTTATTTCGCAAATCCTTATTATTCACATCTACTGCTTTTACCAAATCTTGAAAAGAAGAACTTCCTCTAGAACTGACCAAGTCCATAGCCATGATCTCCGATGTTCCTGTAGTTGAATTTCTATCTTTCACAAGTTGCTGTTCGTTCAAAGTGTAATCATACTTCTTGTGTTTATCCATGAATTTTTGAATTTCTTCATCCAGTTTTTTGCTTTGTTTTTGGGAAATTTTGAGTTCTTTTTCAAATCTACTCAACAAAGCAGGCATTGTTTTGATATTCTTGTCCCGCGAAAAATCTATGGAATAGTTGCTTTTGGACGCTTTTAAAAAGACAATAGATTCAAATGGCTTTTTTTTTATATCGATGTCTCCAGAACCTTTATTTCTTTTGGCTTCTTTATACTTGATAAATTTATCCTTGACTTTATTGAAAAGTCCTTCAAATTCTCCAGGTAAATCGTCCATATTTTTCTCGACATCCATTCTGTATACCCAATTGTTGTTGGTTCCATCATTAAGCAACTTATTGTATACCTGGTTATCATCTACTTTCCCACCAAACACAACAAATAAATGGGATTTCAATGTGTGCTTTTTATGGTACTCTAAAAACTGCAACAAGAGGGTTTCTCTGTATCTCAAAAATTCGTGTTTGTTTTTGCTTTCTTCTCCTGATTCATCCATGGATTTTTTAACAGAGTCGTTGAATATTTTATCTGGGTTAAATCCAAAATGATCATCCTTTGCTAGCATACATTTCTCTTCACTATGATCGTCTTCACAACGTTCTTTGAAATTCGCCAATTCTCTATGTTGTTTCGTATCCTTTTCCGCAATCGCATGTGAATGCATAAGAAGATTCAGTTTTTCTATAATTGTTTCATCAAACATGTGCTTCACTTTCACAACTTGTTCGGATGATAATATACTGACAGGTACTATACTCATTATATTATCAGGACATTAAAGTTTGTTACTTTAAATAAAATTCTCTTTATACAACCCCTTGTTTATGTAAAAGTCCTTGTCTTCACTTTTATTCGCGCTTTTTTGCTTTTCATTGCGTGCTTTTTTCAACAAATGAATCGCATCATTTATTTCTTTTTGCGTTATAGGCTTATGGTCTTTGTCTTTTACCCTTTCCGTATAATTATGAGGAATGATGCAAAATTTGCTATTGTCATTAAACAGGTAATCCGCAAAGACAATGAAAACACAAGTTAAAATAAGGGCGGTGACAATGTCGCGCGTCCCCATCCACAGAATCGCAAATACCAAGATCTGCCGACCGAGTGTATATTTAATGTATTCTTCTTGCGACGTACTCAGTTCCAATGTGATATACTTAGAGCCAATGTTTAAGGTTAACATGATTATTCCCGTGAAAAACTTACTGCTGTTTAACCGATATATATGCTCCATGAAGACGGCCATAAAGGAGTTTGCCTTTGGCTTTGATTTCATTGATGGTTTTTTCAAAGCCTTTGCTTTCATATATTATATCCAAATAATTAAAATTTAGAAAAAATTTTATCTTTTTATTTTAATAAGTATGAGTCCTTTAGCATTTTATGCTAGTCCCATTGATTTTTCTAAAAATGAAAAGGTAGAGCAAAAACTAAACGACGCCAAAAAGTCCAAATTGAATCTCAACCTTTTGAAGCAAATGAGCCAACCCCAAGAAGAAGACATGAAAGAAATTCATGAAAACGTGGGAAAAGATATGAAAGAAGAAAACGAAGAAACGCTTGCAAACTTTTATAGCACGGAAATGGAGAAAGACCTCAAAACCAAAATTTCCGAAGAAAAACACAAAAAGGACCTATATCAAAACGAAAACATCAAAACGGATTACCTCATCAGCAACCATATTAACGTGGACCAAGTTGATGGCAGTGTTGCGAAAAATCCACATCAAAATGATATATTGCTTTCCAAACTCAATCATATCATTCAAATGTTTGAAGAACAAAAGGACATACGCACCAATCAAAAAAACGAGGAAGTGGTCTTGTACTGCTTTTTAGGTATTTTTGTCATTTATGTCCTTGATTCGTTTGTATACATTGGCAAATACAAAAGGGATTAAGATTAACCCACTTTTTGAAAAACAAGGACACATTCGTAAGGACTCAACGCAATGGATTCTACCTTTTCCATGTGAAATTCGTTGGCAACGTTTTCAATATATTCTTTTTGGTAAAAAAATAATGTATGTATATTCTTTCGTTGCTTCTTCCTTTTAGGGGGTTGAATGACCTCGCATAGTGATAATGAAGAAGACTCGGAAAACTCTTTGAATTCATGAGAATAAACCGTTTGAATACGCAAGGAGCTATTTTCCCCTATCTTTAGGAACCCCTTTTTTAAATCTTGTTTTGAATGGTAGCATTGGAAAAATAAATATCCTTTCATCATTAACCATTTATGGCAGTTGTACATGAACGATGGTAAGTTCTGGATATAATACAATTCATTGTCAATTACCGAAATATGAGTAAAAGTATTTTCATCAAATACAAAGGGGTTTTTCTCGTATTCCGGTATGTATTGGTAAGTGTTGTCCGGGTATTGGTAATTACATAGATTCACAATGGCCTTCGATTGAGACAATGACGTGGTTTTGATGTTTTTCTTCAATAGTTCATTCATATGTCCGCGATGTTTGATACCAATACACAGGTGGTTATTGTATACGTGATTTACATATGTCAACAGCACTTTGCAAATGCCCATATAATAGGCTTCTTGGTAGAACAAATCGTCATAATAAAACCCATAAAAATCATCATAAATGTCGTCATACTTGGACGCATCTTTATAGTGTGGATTTTCGGTGTCTTGTCCTTCAAATGTTTCCACGCCGTTTCTTGTTTGATAACAAAAGAAGATGTACAATAAAATCAATGACACAATCAGTATTTCATAAAATGTCAACATGTAGTTTGTCTCTATAAAATGAGTCTATATTTTTTAGAAGAATAGAAATACGATTTACATGTATATTTTTAGTATTGACATACATATATGTCCCTGATTGAGATAAAAGACAAACGACGAATGTTCAAAAAGACGACCTTTTCAAACTACAAAAAAGGTGACGCGACTAAAAAACTCGTCTTGTCCATGTACTACGGAAAACTAGAGGAGTCCTTCTTTTGGACTTGTGAAATGTTGTGCACCAATATGATCATTGAATTATGGAATGTTTACATGGTGATGATGAGTAAATACATTCATGTGTACAACCCCAAGTTGCCTTTATACTTGAACAAAAAGTTCCATGATTTCAAGAGCATCGCATCCCGCGAAGGTGACGACTTCAAACTGCGAAATAATCCGGAAATAAGAATGTTGTTTTGCACCATCACACTGATTTTATGTTATTCCCAGAAGTATACCATTTTAGACGACTTGACCTACAAGTTTGATTTCAAAATAGAAAATCTCTACGAGAATCTTAAAGCCCCAAATGTGCATTACATTGAGTATATTTATAAACCATCCGACCCAAAAGATTACACCATCCCTTTCAACGAACTCATCTATCACTTGAAAGAGACCAAAAACAAGACGGATATTCACTTTTGGGTAAATTGGATCATTCAATATGACATATTGTGTCGCAAAAAAAAGAAAATTGTCTTGTGTCAACAAAGAGATATATTTATGGACAAAAATGAGAAATTGTCCAAAAATATTATATGGATTATTTGGGATATTATCATAAAACTATCCAAAAAAACATCCCATGAATCATTGGTGAGCTCTATATTTGAGTTGTTCACCGTCCGGTATGCGATATCCTATAATAAAAAGCGAATTCATATGATATATCATTGCATTGAATTATTGTTATTGAATAACAAAGTAGATCAAAACATTGAACTCTTTAAAGAACGCGAATTACTGGGTTCTTTAGAGCAAAACATCAGTGTGATTTTTGAACAAATAAAAAAAAACGAAGTCACTCATGATGAAGAAAAACAAGCACCCAAAGAAACAAAAATGGATTTGTATAAAAATATTTATAATAATTTATAAGTATAGTATAATAGATCATGAAAACCATCAAAGAAGAAGTGAGTGAGGTGTATAAGACCAGCAACAATAATTCTTCCTTTAACAAAAACATTTACAATTTTAACAGTAAGTTGAATAAAAATGTAAATGGACTCTTTTCGCCAAATAATACAATTCAGGCAAACAACAACCGCGCAAATAAGCTGACCCCTCCTTCCACACCATTGACTTCATCAAGTAATATGATGCTGTATGTGTTTGTTGCGCTTTTGGGTGTCATTATTGTGAGCGTGATCGTATTCAAAGACAAAATCATAGAGATGATAAAACCGTTCTTTCTGGATGACGAGGACGAAAAGGAAAAGGAGGACGCAAAGAAAGAAATGGAGAGTCAAATTACCGAAAAAGAGGAAAAGAATATTGCGTTAGAAGAAGAAGTGAAAACATTGAAAAGTTCCTTGGAAAAAGAAGACAATGAAAAAGTGAAAACAGAGACAAAAGCCAAAGAGACAAAGGTGGAGAAACGCGAAAACCCCCTTAAGCAACAATATAGCGCGTCGCAAATCATGAAAGAAGATGGATATTGTTACATTGGCACCGATGATAACATGCGTCACTGTGTAAATGCCTATACCGGAGATATATGTACATCCGGCGACAAGTACCGCCGGATTGACGACTGTTTGATACCTAAATCGGGCGAACAAGGGTGCCTAAATCGTTGAATAAAAAGGAATATCTGGATCAAACCACAATTCATCTTTGCCACCGTATATTCCTGAATTAGTGGATTTCTTTTTTAACCGCGGTTGGGGTGTGCATTGTTGGCTTGCTCGGAGAGCCCTTATTCTTGCATTTGATAAACTTTTGTATTTTGTGGACCCCGCAACAGCACGGGAAAAAGAGGATTTTTTGGATTCATGTAGCTTGTTGTTTGTTTTTAATACTTTTGCCTTTCTTTTCATCGCATAATCCAAATAGATGGGATCATTTACACCAAAAGGTACATTGTTTCCTCTATCCCTGCCTTCTGTAAAAGAAATGCCTAGAAATGTTGTTTCCAAAGAAGGGTCAAAAAAGGTTTGAAGATATGCCAACTCACCGGTTTCTCGGGTCTTCAAAATACGCAGTTCTTGTAATGCCTCCCGTGGTGCGGTTGGATCCGTCAACCAATCCGTATCGGCTGAATCTAATGCTCCATCATTATTGAAACTTATTTCGGTCTCACACGGCATACGCGCGTCATCAAATACAATACTAGTAGTCATTGTATACTAGTATTATATTTTATCTACTTTAATCGGAATTACTTCAGAACCCAGGTCTTTTTTTAACTGTTCCTTGTTGTGGTAATCACATTGGCATGCGTGGTCCTCGGGCATTCGATGGTTCATGCAAAAGCATTGCTTACAACTTGCGCATTCAAATACGAACAACTGCTTTTTAGAGCAGAATACACATTTCTTTTTTTTGAGTGGCGCCATATTTGAGTTTAATCTATAATTTGTCTATCTATTAAGAACCCGGCTAAATCTTTCAATTTTTATGGTTCTTTCTTTTCTTCCTCAACTTTCGTTGGATTGACCACTTGACTGAGTCCGTGGTCGGTTTGCGTCGTCACAATGTTGTCGCCTTCAAACATCTCTTTGCGGATGTCTTCCATGGATGCGTTAACACCCAGATTCTTTTCCGTCGTATTCATGTTTTCAATGCCCACCAACTCGCCCTTTTCATTGATCGTTTGCGTCAGTTTGTTTCCGTGTTCCTCCGCGGATTTCATGTTTTCATCCATCGCACTCAGCTTCGCTTCTTTCACACGCATGTCAAAGGCGGTTTTGGCCTTTTCTTCGTTCTTGTGTTTCTCATGCATGAGCTCGTTAAGCTCCTTTTCCAAATATTCCACTTTCCCCGTCTTATACGCATCGGGATGGAATGGAACCCATACACCTACTGGTCCCACATATACATCATGATTTGGATCCACTTCGCGCAACATCTTACAACGAAGTTCGGCTTCTTGTTGACTAGGGAATACCCCGCGAACTTTAAGGCCCCGCACGGAAGTTTGAAACTTGTACTCGCTCGCATACGATTCTTCCAGTTTTTGTTCGTGGGTATCCATATATTGAGAAAAGTCATCTTCTACGCTTGTGCGCATGGTTTCCTTTTCGGCTTCCGCAAATTCTTTCATTTCGTTCATGACTTCTTCGTTGTTTAGGGAATACTTAAACGCCAAGTAATTGGAATACTTTGTGAGTAGTTCTGCCATTTTATTGAAATGATATTGCTTGGTAAATTGCTGGAACATATAACGTTCCTTGTCTTGAATCACCTTTTCCGGAGACACGAAAGAGAGGCATGCGAATTTTTGTTCAGCGATTGGTTTATCTTCGTCGAGTAAGTCTACGAGTTTTGACATTTTTAATATATTGGTTTAATCAAAACTATTTATATTTTTTTTCTTGTTATATATTATAATTTTAAAACCCCACAATGAACGTCAATTTTCAAGAAGTGTTAAAACGCATTATCAAATACTTAGTAGAAGGTTTTATGGTTGCGATTGCTTGCTACGCCATCCCCAAGGCCTCTTTAGACTTTTTTGAAATCGGTCTTATTGCTTTAACGGCCGCGGCTACCTTCTCTATCTTAGACACCTACGTACCGTCCATGGGTGAAACGGCGCGCACGGGCGCGGGCTTCGGTATCGGTGCGAACCTCGTGCGATTCCCTGGTGGCTTTTAAATCCTTAAGTAAGTCATATCCTATAAATTATTTATAAATAAATATCATGATAAGTGATATTTATTTACGCAAGAGTAACACTATACAATATACAACATGGTAAAAATACACCACATAATGAAGGGTATCGCGATCATTTGTGTCTTTACGTTCATTATCACTAATCATAAATGTTATAATAAAACCTCATAATGTCGGTATATATTCCCATCCTAACTCTTCGCATATTTTCTTCCAAATTTCATCTTGTTCAATCTTCTTTTGTTCCTTTAACATGGGGAAATGAGGCAAATAACTCTTTTCATTCAATAACTCGCATAATTTATACAAAGTGTAGTAATAGTTTAGGAAATTGACGCGATCTTGTGGGCAAAATTTCGCATATGGTATTTGAATGTCAATAAACAAATTGCACAATGTTTCCTCTAATTGGGGGTTCATAATAGGGGGCTTAATACCCAATTTGTCTTTAATGAATGTAATGTGTTCGTAGTATTTGTTGTATCCTAGCTTTTTAAGGATTTCCTTGGTTTTCTTGTTGGTTAATGTAGACATGTCGATCCTCTCTTTTTTCACTTGCTGTTTAATGGTTTCAATGATGACTATCGGGATGTCGGTGGTTTCTTTGGCTTGAAACTGGGCCAAGATTTCCTTGAAATGGTTGATGCGCCGATACGCATAAAAGGAGATCTCTTTAGGGGGTTCTTTGTAAGTCGGTTTATCATTGTGAATCAAATACTTCATAAACACATGACACTTGTTACATATCAATATACCATCGCTGGTGGACTGTATCATTTCCCCTTGGTTACATTTTGTGCATAGGTGGTGATTTTCATCGGGGCACCAATACTCGTTGCTGTAAATGTCAAAGTTATTCTTTCTCATGTAGGTTTCAATGCATTGGTTGTATTCACTGTGATTAATCTGCTCATTTTTCCGGCTTTTATCAAAAAAACGATGAATTAGTGTCTTTGGATTGTTGTTGCTTTCAATGTCCTTTTTTATCTCAAAATAGTGGAACAAGTCGTTGTAGTTTTCTAGAAAATAGGCGTTCATTTTAGTTTCCAACTTTTTGATTTTGGATTGGTATCCTTTTATTTTTTCCATGTAGGAGACGTGTTTGTCTTCTTCATGGGTTTGTTCCATCTTTTCTTGATATTCATCCACCTTTGCCTGATACTTTTCAATCAACGCCATTTCTTTATGGGCGAACTTATTCATTTTATTTGAAAATAACTGATCCACCGTATGTCTTTCTCGTTGCATATATTTTAATTTATGTCAGTTTTTTATATTTTTAATATGAGATATTAATAATGAATGTAGATTTACAGAAATACACCCCTAAAGAATGGAGCAAGATGGTTTTTGTTTTAAACGCAATTGATGACGGTTGGTGTGTGAAAAAGAAGGAGGGGTTGTATATATTTACAAAGCGTAAAAGTAAAGAAAAACAAGTATACGAGGAAAAGTATTTAGAGAAATTTATACAAAAGTATTTTAATTTAAATTAATTTAGGAATTTCAAATTTTTTTTTCTTTTAGTAATGTATAAAAAAAAACAATGGGAGGTGGTCTAATGCAACTCGTCGCTTACGGTGCTCAAGATGTATATCTTACGGGTAACCCGCAAATTACGTTCTGGAAGGTGACTTACCGTCGCCACACGAACTTCGCCATGGAATCTATTGAGCAAACTTTCAACGGCCAAGCCGACTTCGGCCGCCGAGTGACCTGCACGGTCTCCCGCAATGGTGACCTTGCTTACCGCACGTACCTTCAAGTAACTCTTCCTCAAATTGATGCTAACCATGCTCGCTGGTTAGATTTCCCGGGCCACCAACTCATTGAGAACGTGGAAGTGGAAGTGGGTGGTCAACGCATTGAGAAGCAATACGGTGACTGGATGCACATCTGGTGCCAACTCACCATGGACAAGAACCAAGAGGCCGGTTACTACAAGATGGTGGGCAACACCACCCAACTCACTTTCATCACCGATCCTTCGTTCGCGGATGTGGATGGTCCTTGTGACTCGGAAGCTCCTCGCCAAGTGTGCGCTCCTCGCAACGCGCTCCCGGAAACCACTCTTTACGTGCCGCTTCAATTCTGGTTCTGCACCAACCCGGGCCTTGCTCTCCCTCTCATTGCTCTCCAATACCACGAAGTCAAGATCAACCTTGATCTCCGTGCCATTGACGAGTGCCTCTGGGCGGTTACTGCGCTTTCCGGTGGCGAAAAGGCGACGAGTGCTTACTCGAACTCCCTCG
>Ga0181417_1000610_pt1 | contig 11616 bp, 13 predicted proteins | sample 40SPOviralmetaG_FD_130142 | JGI IMG/M metagenome (GOLD analysis project Ga0181417, IMG submission 130142) | Marine viral communities from the oligotrophic San Pedro Time Series (SPOT) site, San Pedro Channel, CA, USA - 40 SPOT_SRF_2013-02-13 | ecosystem: Environmental > Aquatic > Marine > Strait...
GATGAAGATGAAGAAACCGATTTTAATTTATTTGATTTTAATTTATTTGTTTTTGATTTATTTTTATAATATTTTTTCGTAACTCCTTTATTTCTATTTGTATTTTTCTTTTTTCCATTTTTTATTTTATTTGTTCTATTTGATTTGGTTTTTGATTTATTTGATTTTACATTGACTAAAAAATCGTTATATAATCTAGTATCCAAATCTTCAAACACTGGGTCCACCTTGAGTAACTTTGCTAAATTCGTTTTGTTATTATCAAATTGCATTGATTTTTTACGAATATCATCATCATCTCTTGAATATAAATCTACTTTGGTTTTTTCTCCATTTGAAATCATTTTTATACTCTTTTGTTTTATACTATCATTATCAATAGAAGACGAATATGTAAGCAATTTTTGTAATCTTTTTACTTTTCTATTTGGATTATTATAAAACATTTTTCTATATATTTTGTGAATATTTTATAATAATATATACTTTCCAGAATTCGTGATTTTAATTTTTACATTATTTTTATCTAATTCTTTTTTTATTTCACCTTTCTTTTTATAATATTCAAATCCTTGTAATGCTTTTTTATATAATTCTTCATTTTGTTTTTCTTCTTGAAATGTAATTTCACAATTGTGTTTTCCAAATCCATTATATTGATTTTCTAAATAAGCTAACATACCTTCAATTGAATCTGCTTCATCTGTATCATCTTCTATTGTTTGTGCGCACCATAATCTGTAATCATCTACTGATTTCAAAAAATTGTTAAATAGTTCTTTCTTTTTGGAACTCATTTTGTTGGAACTCATTTTGCTATATTTGCTGTTAATTTTTAATGTGCGAATAAAATTAATATATGATTCATTTTTTTATAAAATAATTTTATTATAATGTGTTTATTTTATTATAATGCTTTATAAAAAAACAACTTAAATATATACTCAATTATATATATGGACCACTCTTAGCTCAGTTGGTAGAGCATTCGACTGTAGTAGTAAAATAAAGTCATCGAAATGTCACTGGTTCGAATCCGGTAGAGTGGAACATTATTCAATAATTATTTTTTATTGAAATACTTATTGAAATACTTAAAAAATATTCACTTCGCTTTTAATATTGTTTTCTATATCTGGGTCTATTTCTGATTCTAATATGGTTTCATCATCATCAATATATTTGTTTTCCATTTTTTTCTGAATTTTGGTTTCACGTTTTTTATATTCTTCTAATGCCCATTGTTTATAACTTTTGTGATTTATATCTGGATAGTCTTTGTCAATTGTGTAACAAAAAGGCCAACACACTGTTCTAGTGTATTTTTCTTTATATTTTTTATATTCATCATCATCTAATTTATTCTTATTTTCTAAACATTCTTGAAATACTTTTCGCTCCCGTTTTCTATTTACTTCCTCTAAATCATCATTTTGCTTGTCCTTAAATGGATCCATAATTCCAGCAATAAATTCATTCAAATCTTGTGGGTTTTTTAATTTTTTCCTATAATCATTACAACATAACCAATATATAAACCGCTTAAAATTACTCTCTTTCATTATTTCCGCATTTTCTATTTCTTGTAATATCATTTGGTCCACTATGGAATACGCTGATTTCAATACTAATATTTCTCTAATACAATTTTCTTTTTTTTTATACGCTTGATTTATATCAAAATTGTCTATCATTTTATTCGTATTTTTGTAAGTATTTTAATAATTTATTTCGTTTTTTACAGTCTTCAAATTATATATTACTTTCTTCTTTCTATCTTCTATTCGCTTTATGATGGAAAATATATTCGTATTATAAATTATCGGATACATCAATCTAATATATTTCGGCACTATGAACTTATTTGTTTCCTTTATTTCCTTTATTTTACTTTCTACATTGTCTATTGTTTTTATCAATATTGTCTCAATATTTGTTTCATCGCTATTTGCATAATAATTCCCTGATGTATCCTTCTTATACGGATATAATAATATGGTTCCCGATTTAAATTCTACCGATGTTTGTAGTTTGTCGTATTGATGTGATGATATTTTATGTGCCTCTGACCTCGCATCCAACTTATAAAAATTCACTAATGCCAATAAAAATGATATTACTCCGTTTACTGATGAAATTAATATTACTCCCCATACATAACTATGTATAATAGACGCTAATACTGACGCAGTGGTTGACAACATTATTGCTGGAATCATTAAATAATTCAATTGTGTTTCTACATACGCTTTTGATTCCATATAAATTATTTTTTGACCTTTTAAATAACTCGCTAATATGTCTAGAGAATTTGAATATTTTTGCTGTTCGTCAAAATAATTCTTATTTATAAGCTGCTCTATTTCAGCATATTTGTATTTTTTATATGGTTTATCATTATATTCTTCTTCTAATTTAATGATACTAATATTATCATTTTCACCTCCATATTCACTCTCACTTTCATATGATTCTTCCCCCATTTTGGCTTGAAAACACTTTTTGTAATTGTTATTATAAATATTTGTATCTCCTTCAATTAATAAATCTTTTTTCATTTATTATCTATAATTATAAAAAATGAAATATTTTTCTGTATTTTTTGTTATATTGGCACGTTTATGATTAACCGAAAAATCAATATGAACCACGAAGATTACGGATATTTTATTGATATTGAAACAAATACTTCTAATTATTTCCCTGATAATCTAAAATCTATGAGCGAAAAATATAAAATACGTTCTATTAAAAATAATTATTATAAATTTAATAAATTTAACGTTATTATTAACGTTAATATTATGACTACTATTCCTGAAATGTATGAAAATAGCAGTGATAATAGTATCTATAAATCAACAATGCAATTTTCTTATAATAAAATTGCAATAGTCATTTTATTATTTGTTATTTGTTTAAAGTGCTATTACTTCCTTCATAACTTTGTGTAAATGATAAACAAAAACTTATATTCATCTCATTCAAATCCAATATTCGTCCATATTCATCCATCAATTGGATTCCTAATTTTTCTATTGTCATCGGATTTGTATATTCCCTAGGTGTTGATACTATACTTAACATATTCGCTATTTCAAAACTAAATGAAAATGTCGTAAGCGGTATTCGTGCTAAAATATTTTTATGTAAAATAACTGAATTGAACGCACTATAAAAATTACTTGTGCTCTCATTGTTTGAATTATGATCGTCTATTGCCATATAAATATATTTCGGTCCTGTTATATTTAATAATCCTTCGCTTCTTATTTCAAAATTATTGTTATTCTCATTTGTTGATACATAACTACCGTTTCTGAATCCTAGCATCCATCCTAATTTTCTTATTAAAGCATTGCTATCTGGTTGACAACTTCTATTTTCATTAAATAATAATTCTACTTGATTTACAATACTTGATGATGAATCTATTGTAAAAAACATTTTTCCTGTTCCTGAACCTTCCGCATCTACATCTACATCAAAATTTATATCATTGAATAAATTCATATCATCAATTATTAAATCATTAGGCGTATAATTTGAAGCATTATTTAACGCATTTATAATTGCCGTTCTACTATAATTTCCATCTGGTAACTCAAATAATGCTTCTTTTACTCCTACACCTGACACATCTATTCTTATTGTAAAAAAATTATTGCCAAATACATTTGATATCGCATAAAACGTTGTGGGGAATTCTATTGATGATAACTCCATTTTTGTCACATTCGCCAATTTAAATGATAAATTTATATCAAAATTGCTTGATGATTGCTGAAAGTTCTCTCTAAATCTTGTATCTACATTTAAATGCTTCTTTAGTGTTCTCTCTTGTAATATATCTTTTCCTTCTATCATTGGTTTTTCTATGATATACGGATGAGGATTCATTATTTCTTTTACACTTTTGATATTTTCTTGTAATTTTATTTTTGCTGTTGTTATAAATTGTAGTGTATCTTGCTTCAATATTGGTGTCAATTTGGGATTACTTAATAACTTCTCTCGTAATTTAGTTTCCTTTATTTCTATGACATTTGAATCAAAGTTATTCGGTAATTCAAATATATCCTTCAAATCATTTATTGTATAATTTCTTATATCAAAATTAGGGGGTTTTGACGACATATTATTATATTATAGTTTTATTTTTATATTCAACATTTATTTCTATATTTTTGTTTTTATATTTAAATATTATTTATCTATATATATAAACCTATGTTTGCTAATAATAGAACTAGTATTAAAGAATTATATCGTGCTCCTCAAGCAATTTCGGTAAGTAGCGACGGAAATAGTGTCACCTTTGAAAATAAAGTCGTTTCTATAGGTGATGTCACTAGTCAAACCGAAGTGGAACCTGATGTGAAATTTAATGTTGTCGGTAAAACGAAAATTGATGGTGAAGTTAAAATGCCTCAAAATGTTCTTATTGGTGGTGCTGTAGAAGAAGTAAATGTAAAACTAAAAGTAGAAGGTAATACAACAATTAATGGAACTATCAACACGAATGAAATTGTTATCGGTTCCGATTATAGATTGAAAACAAATATAAAACCACTTGACGACACTTTTGTCGTAGACCATTTAAGACCTGTTGAATATAATAAAAATAATTGTGATAAAAAAGAAATCGGTTTTATCGCCCATGAGTTACAAAATGTTTATCCTGATTTTGTTTCCGGTAGTAAAGATTGTGAAGTAATGCAACATGTAAACTACAATAATATTATTGGTATTCTTGTTAACGAAATACAAATGCTGAAAAAACGTGTAAATGAACTTGAATTGAAATAAATTAACTTTATAGTTTTTATATTATATATTAAATTTGAATAAAAAATAAAATTGAATGAAATTTAATGCTTTTTGTGTTTCTTATTCATTATTAAATTCTCTATTGAAACACATAAGAAAATGCACTTGGCTAAAATTAACGTTCATCCAAGAGACAAAGATATCCAATTCTTTGAAGAAGGTCACATTTATATTATTTATAATAACCCCAAGGTGAAATACACCTCTACTACTACTTGGGTCCATAGTTATTTCGAAAAATTTGATGCCGATAAAATCATCGAAAAAATGATGAAAGGTAAGTCTTGGAAAAAAGGTCATAAGTATTGGAATATGACTTCGCAACAAATTAAAGATTCTTGGAATAAAAATGGGTCTGAAGTTTCTAATGCGGGAACAAAAATGCATTATGATATTGAATGCTTTATGAATAACTCTAATTTAAATAAAACAAATTATAATCACAAAGACTTATATGACAACTATTTTGACAGCATTATGGACGCAAGTTGTATTCCATTTGATTCTTCAAATAACGTGCCAAAAGAATGGCAATATTTCATCAATTTTGTTCGCGATTTCCCCAGTATGGTTCCCTATAGAACCGAATGGACTATATTTCACGAAGAACTAAAAATCTCGGGTAGTGTTGATATGGTTTATGAAAAATCGGATGGAACATTGGCTATTTACGATTGGAAACGATGCAAAGATATTTCCAAAATTAATAACTTTAATAAATTCGCTATTGTGGCACCTATTTGCCATTTGCCTGACTCCAATTTCTGGCATTATGCTTTACAATTGAATATATACCGATATATTATACAAGAAAAATACAATAAAACTGTTAGTGAATTGTGTCTAGTTAGACTTCATCCAGATGCCAAAGAAAATAATTATGAACTTATTCCTGTTCCAATGTTAGACCAAGAAATTAATGATATTGTTGCTTTACGAATGTGCACTTTACAATTTTGAAAATAAATAATATAAACATAACTCTGTAATAATATTTATATTATCTATTAGAATGAAATTCAATTACCATAACTTTAATTCTCAATTTTTTTTAGATTTTAAATTAAATTTAAATTGTCCCGCACAAAAAATATTTGGAGTATTTTCAAGTGTTGTATTTGGTTTTTTTATAAAAAATTATTACTTTCCAAATTATTATTTTCCAATTAATAAAACAACAAAAGAAATAGAACAAGTTGTAGAAAAAATCATACCATACGAAGAAAAATATAATAAACAATTTGATGATTTGAAGTCATATGATGAATGTGATATTCCTAGTGAAATTTTAAATCAAAAAATTGCTTCACTAAAAGATAAATATAAGCATGATTTGCATAAACTTAAAGAAGAATATTCTGAAATGATGTCGTATTATTATAATAGTAATAATGAATCTGATGATGATGATGATATATATGATGACGAATATTATACACTTTTAAAACATAAAATTATTAAATTACAATCATTATTGAAAAACGAAAACCAAATCAAAACGAATGCTTTGAAAGATTGTTTGACTGATATTAAATCTTCTTTGATGAACTCTTTACAAAATAATTTTATTCTTGAAAACACTCCAATTGGAAATGTTGTTATGGTTTATAATTGTAAAAAAGAAGGTTTTTCTTATTATTCTGATAAATCAATCAGTAATAAATATTTAGAAAGTGTTTGTAAAAAATATTGTATTCAATTTAAATGTAAAATGTTATTTAATGATGTTTTTATTAATGAAGGCAAATTGTCTAACTTTAAATTTCTTAAAAACGAAGTAAAAAATAAAAATAAAAAAAATGCAAAGTTGTCATTTCGTTCTTTTAAAGAACAATTTCCTTTATTTTAATTGTATAGTATATATAAGATTATTATGCCTATTTCAAGAAAACCTAAAAAATATATTAATAAAAAGACACGAACTAGGAAACGTGTTGTGAAAAAACAAAAAGGTGGTATAAAACTAACTAATCCATTTAAAAAGAAACAAAACTCTAGCACACCTAGTGTTTCAGCAGATGCACCAACAACTAATGCACCAACAACTAATGCACCAAATGTTTCTGAAAATGTTATACCTACTGTTTCTCCCAATGCACCAACAAATGTTGTCCCGACTATTTCTGAAAATGTCATACCTACTGTTTCTCCCAACGCACCAACAAATGTTGTCCCTACTGTTTCTGAACCCGAAGAAAACAAAAATAAAGATAAGGTAAATGATGATACCAATACTGATTCCGATACTGATTCTGATTCTGATTCCGATACTGATTCTGATTCCGATTCTGATTCTGATTCTGATTCTGACGATGATGACGATGAAGTTGATGAATCAATGAAAATTATAGAACAATTCTTGGAAGCCGATTGTAATAATGCTATGCTTAAAGATTTAATGTTTATTGCAAAAGATATAAATAAATTAATTCTTGAAATTTTACCTCTTTTTGACGAAGAATTAGTTGATATTATTATCATATTTTTAGCCAATTTTAATACCAGATTTGCAGAAGATGAAGATTTCCGTAATCAACTTAATGTCGCCATTGAAAATGTCATTGACACTATTATTAATTCCGGCATGGATGCTCTTGGAAGCGGTTGTGGTGTAATTGTAAAAATTTTAACAACAATGGCCCAAGCGGTTCCTGGTGCTGGTGCCGTTATTTCTAGTCTTATGATTGCTAACAATATTGCTGATACTGGTACGCTTATTAGTAATTCAGGGAAAAAAATCTCAAAAGCTTCCGACGATTTTACAGGCAAAATGTCTGAACTTATGGGAAAAATAAATGACTCTATGCCTAAAATAGATAATTCAAAATTCAACTTCAAAGATGTATTGGAAAAGAAACGACAAGAAGCTAGAATGCTAAAGGGTAAAAAAGAAAAGAAAAAAGAAAAAAAGAAGGAAAAAAAAGAAAAGAAAAATAAATCTGATGAAGAAACTAAATCTACCGAACCTGCTGAAGAGACTAACCCTATTGATAAACAAGAAGAAGAACCTCCTAAAAAGAAAGGTTTTTTCAGTAACCCGTTTACAAGAAAAAATAAAAATAAATCAGACCCTAATCAAGAACAAAATCCAAATGAACCTAAAAAGAAAGGTTTCTTCAGTAACCCTTTTTCAAGAAAAAATAAAAACACATCTAATTCCAATCAAACACAAAATTCACCACAAATTGCAGAACGAACACAATAATAAATTTAATAATATAAATATGACTGACTATTTGTATTATTTATTATGTCTTATTCTGTAACCACTTCAAATATCCATTGCTTTTCACTACATTAAATGATGTTTCCAAATGCTGATGAGCTATTTTATAAATATTCTTATTATGCTCGTCTAATTTATTTAAATACTCATATATATTTGTTCTTGTTTCTTCGTCATAATTATCAAATAACGGCGGCACAGGTATTCCCATTTCTTCAAAATTATATTCCATTTTCGTTACACTATTGTAGTATTTAATCTTATGCTTATATTTTTTTCTTATTATTTCAATTTCATTTTTTATTTATTTGTTATACATTATTTATTTTGTTTTGCCTTTATAAATCTAAATAAAATACTCTATAAAACATATTGTTCTATCTTCCCATTTTAAATCTATATGATTAATGTCGTATTTATTATTTTTTAAAAACGCATATAACATTGGTAACTCATTCAAGTTCATATATCTCTCTGTATTTCTCGCGGACATTATAGAAAATAAGCATTTGTCTTCACTTTCTATAACTTCTTTATCACTCAACTTTTCTCTATAAACTCTTCTTACTAAACTACATAGTGGTCCTTTTGGATCCTGACTTATTGTTATTATATTTATGTATTTTCCTGTTTTTGTATCAAAAAAAGGTTCGTATTTGACCGCATATATTTCTCGCAATGACATTATAATATTATCATAATTTATTTTTAATATTTTTATTATTATGTTTATTGTTTCTTATTTAATTTTCAAATTTGTGATTAATATACACGCATATCTATAATTGTGTTGAAATCGTCTATCAATTTAATTTCTTCTTTTTCATTGCAATTTTTGTCTTCCATTTTCATCAATTCAATCTCTCTTTCTTCTTCTTTTAAACTATTATATTCATCCGTTACTTTTGTATAACTATCAAGCATTTTTTCATCTATATATAAATATTCTTCAATTATATTTCTGTTATAATAATTAATAATTAGTGTCAAAAGTTCATGTTTACTAAAATTGTCTTTGAGTTTATTTAATGTGTAATACAGTGGTGGTTCTGCGAATATTTCTTCAGAACATTCACTCTCATCGTCATCTTCAGAACATTCACTCTCATCATCATCTTCAGAATCAAACATTTCACAAGAACACGGTATTCTCGCTAATTCCTTCCTACAACAAGGACAACTAAATCCATTATGTGCTACATTTGTTAAGAAACAATTGCTATGAAATTCATGACCACATTCAGTCTTTATATTATTACTATCATTTTTCATTACTTCAAAACAAATGGGACACTCTGACATTTTGTATTACAATCTATATTGTTGATATTATTTCCTTTATACTTACTCTATTTTAGTTTCATTTTTTTATTTTATAAATTAGTTTATAAGTTGGTATTTCATTTTATACTCCTTATTTAAAAAAATGAAATACTTTTATACTATCTATGTGATTGTAAATTTATTTGGTTTGTAAAACATAACGAAAATGTATAGCCTCTTTCTCCCCCACGTGTTCCCCCAATTTGACGCAAAGTTTATTGCCAATGTGTTCCAATATAAACACAACATCGGTATCGTAAGTCGTGTAGATATTGTCTCAAAACACGCCACCCATAATTCCGCATATATTCACTTTGAATCTGTCAACCTTCATTTGTTCCATGTTCGCTACCTATTTGAACGCATAAATGATGGCGAAAAAGCAACACTGAACTACCAAGGTAAGTATTACTGGAATATTCTAAAAGATACCAGTAAAGGTAAGAATTTCTCTGTTTCCGAACGCAAAGAATGCGTTGATGTTTGTTCTTCTGATTCTTCTCGTTCGCATTCTCCTGTGTCTATGAAAGACAACAAGTTCTTCTCCGATTTAGTAAAAAATCATGGAGCTATTCAACATAAACAATTGGACGTCATAAAACAAAACGATATGTTCAACACAAATACCCGTTTCCAATTATTCACCAAAGAAGATTACAAAAATATGGAGGAAATTGACGCCGCTTTGGAAGAAGAATATTACAATCAAGTATTTAGCGAGGAAATTGACAATTTTGACAAAGTTTATTTTGATATGTAGTTTGTAGTTTGTAGATTGTATAACTTATATTGTAAAACTAATGAATTCTTTTTTACTAAAAAATGATTACTATTTGTTTTCTTTTTTATATTACAAAAATAAAGACAATTATGAACTCTAACAGTAACAGTAAGACTATCGCAAAACCAAATCATTACTTAAACATGTTTCAATTTTATAAACAAAAATATTCTACAAAATCAAATATCAATTTTAATTTTAATTTTGACACCAATAGTGACAAAAAAAGAGGCACCAAAAGAAAATTTAGTGAAGCATTCTTATAATTACAAAAATATTTAGTTTTATTTATTGTTTCCAATTCAGATTATTATTGTTTTTTATTTACCTTATTATATTATAATATATGTCATATCTTTCTTTTGAAAATAATATAATTGAAGCATCTGGAAATCTTATTTTGAAATCTAATGGGGACACAATTGATTGCTGCGGTTGTAATCTTATTAATGTTTCTAATATTACTTCTTCTGGTTCAGGAAACTCAACCTCATTTAACAGCGATGTTGACATTTCAGGAAACCTTACTATTGACGGTTCTCTTATTATTCAAACTGGTGAACTTACATTGATAAAAACTAAAGACCTAGATATTAGCGACAATATTATAGGTCTTAATCGGGGGAATACTAGTAAAAACACATCTGGTATGCTTATTAATTTTGGTGATGCTTCTAATATTTTTTTCGGGTATCATAAAGATGAAGATGCTTTTGTTATTGCTGATACTAGTTATAATCATGATGACGTTTCTAGAAATATTGTTGTTGATAAATATGTTGATTTAAAGGTTGGGAAATTTGAATCCAGATTTAACGATGATAAATGCGCTAAAATTGAACATAACCCATCTAGTTGTTTTCTTAAACTATTCCATAATACCTCTGACGGTTCAAATAATCAAGGCTTATTTGGTTTTACAAAAGACAATAATACATTGTATATAAATAAAACAGGTGCTCCTGGTAGAATTTTTATAAATGCTGGTGGTGGTGTGACATTAACTATGGATGGTATTAATTCGTTTAGTAAACAAGTTACCGCTCCAATATTTTCAACCAGTCATGGCAAAAATATGATTCAGACAAAGATAGATGATAAAGAAAATATGTCTGAAACCTATATACAAATTAACCGAATGAATACAGACCCCTCATACAATAACAATTGCAAACTAGGTTATACTGATACGTCAGATAATATATTTTATATTATTTCGGATGCTAGTAACGAACATATACAATTAAAAAGACAAATTAATGGTGATGGTGGAGACCCATATTTAAATATTGGAATGGATGATGGTAGTGGAGGATATAAACACAAATCTAACGTAATGATTGAAGCACCTTCAATAAATACTGATAGTATAACTAGTTCGACAAATACAGATTTAACATTTACAACGCCAGATAATGACAAAGATATTATTTTGCAACCACACGGAACCGGGAAA
>Ga0181417_1000613_pt1 | contig 11591 bp, 4 predicted proteins | sample 40SPOviralmetaG_FD_130142 | JGI IMG/M metagenome (GOLD analysis project Ga0181417, IMG submission 130142) | Marine viral communities from the oligotrophic San Pedro Time Series (SPOT) site, San Pedro Channel, CA, USA - 40 SPOT_SRF_2013-02-13 | ecosystem: Environmental > Aquatic > Marine > Strait...
GAGCACTCGGTGGAGTGTTAGGACTGGAAGATTTTTCATAGTATAAATAACCTTGAATTGTTCGTAGACCAGCTGCTCCTGCAGAACCAGAACCTGAAGTAATAATTCCAATCGGAACTTGTCTTGTAAAAGTTTCTCCAGTATCAGTAATAGTTACTTTTAGTAGTTTTGGAGAAGTACTTGAACTTGCTGAACTTGCATCTACAGTAGCGCTTGAAGCAGTCAAACTTGTTGCTCCAGTAGTAAATGTTACATCTGATTGTGAACTACCATCTGCCTCTACAAGAGAGAATGTTGGAGTTCCTGATAAATTTTGTAAAGTTGCTGATACAGTAACATCTTGGTTTGAACCTGCGGGATCTAAATTACCATCAGAATCAAAGAAGAAGTTTATTGCACCATGACTAACTTGTATATCTGGAGATAGTATTTTTGATACTCCAGTTACTCCTCCTGTTGCACTTGTTGGATGAAAAGCTGAATTTAAATACTTTGATTTTCTTCCTTGTGCAGTTAGTCTTTTTATTCTTACCCAGTAATAGTTAGTTCCCGCACCTGCAACTGTATAGGTAAAAGTTGTTGCATTACCAAGTCTAGGAACCAGTATAGTTGCATTTGCTCTATTATTATCGGTTGATACATGTATCTCTACATCATCACTTTCATCAACAAAGTCTGTTGGATTTGTCCAATTAAGAATTACACTTCCTGGTTTGTTTGTAGTTGCAGAAAGTCCTGTTGGTGCACTTGGAGTTGCAAGAGGTGCTGCTTGTGTAGCTGCTTCTTGTCTTAGTTCGTTTGCTCTTGAGGCACGAATAGTATACATACTATCATCGTACTCTGTTGCTTTTATACTAACAGAACAATCAGGATTAAAGTTTAAGTTATTAATTCTAAATAATTTGCTTGAAAAACCAAAAGGTTCATATGTTAATGCAATAACTTGACCGGCTTTTAGCAATAGTCCTTTTGGTCCAACTTTAAAACTTATTTCTCTACTAAATCGTGAAGAAATTAATTCTTTTTGTGTGCCAAGTCTAGCATTATAGTAATTTGTTATACCTGTATAATTAAAGTTTCCTGTTTTTACAACTTTTCTGTCTGCTTCTAAGAAATTTTTATCAAAGAAAGAGACACTTCGTGATGACCAATTATTTTGAGGATCTGTAATACTTGCTTTAATTGTATTTTTGCCGTTTCGTGCAGAATTATCTGTTAGACTTATACTTCCAATTATATCAGTATTATCAATATATTCAGGATTTACATTCCAGTCATAAGTCTGTGAATTAAATGTAGTGCTAGAGGTTGGTGCGGTTGCTTGAGTTTCTATGTCTAATACATATTTGCCTGACTCATATGATAATATTCCATTCATATGTGATAAGAATACATTCATATTTTCAAAAATTGATTTTGAAGTATCTATAATAAAGTTTGTTTGATGTCGAGTTACAAAACATTGTTTGTGGTGTTCCCACCCCATGTATCTCCAATATTTTACAAAGTCTGAATCATATATTGAGTAATCTGGTGCAATTCCTTTATTTCCGATCATATCAATAGTAATAGCACTTGGACCACTACCTGATTCTTTCGTAAGATCAAAAGTTCCTGCACTTATATAAGTAACTCCACCCGATGTTCCACTTTGATGAGTAGGTTTAGAAGTTAGATATCCTGCGCCTGATTTTTGATATAAATTTTCCTCTGTAACTATGTATTCATCATCAGCATACGCTATATGTTTTCCATACAGTCTTACAAATTTACCAGATAATTGATCAAAAGTTACTTTATTTGTAGAAGTACTAGAAACTTTTGCAGAACCTAAATGATTACCGCTTCCGTCTGTTAATTTATAATAATCACCTACAGTTATTCCTGACGTTCTTGTTCCTAGTGTGAGAGTACCTCTGACTTCGCAAAGTTTTGCTGAAGAAATAAAAGAAGCTAAATCGATGTCATTATTTACATCAAGATTTTTACCATATCTAATATCTTTCATGTAGTCAAGTAATTGTAAAGCTGTATTTGTTACTGCGCGAGTATCTCCTTGAGTACCTGAAATATCAAACTTTATAATTCCTCCGTCATACTCTGCTTCTCTTAGAGTTCTAAAAGGAGATTCTATTTCGATTCTTTTTTCACTTGCTACATAGCTAGTAATTTTTCTACTTTCTCCGCTATGATTTAATGTAATTGTTGCTCCAGTAAAGTCAGCGTTATTATTAAAACCATCAAAAGGTTGTCCTGATCCACCCATATAGAAATTTCTACTTTTGTATACATCTATATTAAGTACATTTGAAATACTTCCGATTGCAACATTTCCATGATTTGCTGAGTTATATTTTATATTTTTAAGAGTAAGAACATCTCCACTCCAGGTGCCTACTGCATGATTATCTTGTAAATGTGATAAAGTTGAACAATCATTTACTAAAAAACTGTATAAAGCTTTTCCTGGTTGATTTGCAAGTTCATCTGTATATCCTGCTTTTAGTAAATCTGAAGCTTTAGTAGGGGGCGATGTTGAGTTATCAACAACAGTATCAAAAGTAAATTGTATTTCATTATTTCCATTTACTCCAACAGCTGAAGGGGATTGTGCATATAAAGCAAAGCTTTTATTTGTTATATTTCTGTGATTAAAAGTTCTCATATGCCAGTATTGAGCGGCACCTGTTTTCTTTAATCTTAAATATGTTTTTGTTGGTAATCCATTGACTGCATCTAAATCTGGTGTTTGATCTAGTAAAAATCTATAGTGAGATGTTCCGTCATTGTTTGTTAGTAAGTACTTGTGTAATATTCTAAAGCTTGTATCTGAAGAAGTTCCTTCTACATTTGTTGTAGCCCAAGAACTTCCATCTGTACTTCTTTCTACAGTAACTGTGTCTCCCTCGTTAAAATTTGTGTGTGCATCACTTGCACCTATAACTGTATCTGGTACATAAGAGTTATCAAAGTTATAACATTCTATTGTTCTTCCTCTTACTACGTATTCTAGTTCAGGTATTTCAGTTGAATCTGCTGAGATTACAAACGCATTTACCATATATGCAGTATCTAATAATCTGTGATCTGGACTCCAATAAGGAACATCTGATTCATAATAATCATTTTGTCTTTTAAATCCTGTTCCTTGTGCTTGAGTTACAAGCATATTTGATGCTAACTGAGAGTTTGATCCTTTATTAAAAGTAAAGGACATATTATGTGGGTGAGAAATACTTCCATGTTCTTGATGTTGTAATCCACCTGCGTCTGCACTTTGAGCAGTTATGCTAGGAACAGCGGTCTGTGATACATTTGCAAACCAGTAAGCCGCTTGTCTTTGTAAGTTTCTATATATACTTTTTATTTCATCTGGGTCAGTGCTGTCTTCTACAGCTTCTAAGTACATTTGGCTTAGTGGAGAAACTCCTGCATAATTTGTTAAAGCACTTGCTACTCCAGTATCTGCTGCTCCTCCTAAAGTGTCTCCTCTATCTGCTCTTCCATAACATTGTAGAGCAGCTTCATCTCTTTTTAAAGTTCCATCTGCATTAGTGCTAGTACTTGTTGCTCCTCGTACATCTGCATCATTTGCATCTGTACATATTAAAGGAACCCCATCAATATATAAGTTATATAAACTGTGTATTTCTCCCTCGCATATTGCATCTGCAACATATACTATTTTTGAATTATTTGCATCTGTATCAGCAAATACTGGTATACCAGGAAGTCTTTGCACTCCGTATACAACAGGTAAATATTTTCCCTGTAATCCTATATTTAGATCAACTTCATTGTCTATCTCTTTTTGAACTTCTGTTGTAGTCATTTTCTTACCGCCAAGTAGTCCAGCAAGACCTCCTCGTTTTTTCATTTTATAAACGATTTCAGTTTCGTAAGTTTTATAGTTTGCGATTGCACTAAGAGTTGTTTCTGAGTGCATAAATCCTAAATCGTCTGCATATTCAGGTTTAATAGTTAGATCAGGATCTGATTCTCCGTTTAAATTTAAAGCTCTATGTGTATCATCTGTTGTTAGTCGTCCTCCGACTTGAGACCAGTCTCCCCAGTGACTTGTAAGATTCCATTTTACATTACTTGCAGTTGGCCCCTCACTTATTGAGCATCCTGCAATAATTCCTTTAAATATAAGAATACTAGAGTTTCCTACTATATCTCCAGTTTCAGGATCTATGAATACTTTGTGAACGAATACTTCTCGGTTGAGAAAAGAAGGGTTGGCCAAAGAGTTGGTTTCTTTTTCGTTTAAAACAGCTTTGATTTCATCTGATTCTAAAGATATTGTTACACTTACTCCTGAGTCTGTAGGATAAGTTGTATCGTCGTCTGCGTCTGATCCTGTAGTAGCAAAAGTCATTTTACGATTATCACTAGCAAATCCAGTAATAATATACGTTACAGAAGTTACTCCTGTAGAAAATGTGCCACTATTTTTTGTTATTTTTACTTTGTCTCCTTCACGAAAACCAAAGTCTACTAAGTCTGTAGCGTCTGCATCATCATGAAAAGTAGTTGCTACTGTAAATGCAGCACTGCCAAAGTCTCCTGTTATAGATAGTGAAGTTCCAAGATGATCTCCTGAAAGTGTAAGAGCCATGTTTGTTGCTCTTGGTGAGGTTGTTTCTGAGTACGAACCAATAGATTTTACTCTGTTTGCTCTATATATTTGAGATCCATTTGATTGATCTTCATGATCTGTGCTTTGATCATTAAAACTTATATCACGACTTGCATCAGTAAAGTAAGCATACCTATTGGCATTAGTACGAAATGTAGACATTTGTTTTACGCCATTTGCATCTGTTTCAATAGGAAATGGACGCTCAAACTTTATAAGATGAGCATATTCAAATTCAGAATTACTTACTAAAACTTCTTCAATAGAAGTATTTATACTACGTTTAGTCATTAGGCTTGCGCCTCCTCTAAGTTAAGGCTAAAAGTGTATAAGTTATTAGTTCCAAGTGAGTATTCTTGAACATCTGATTTTTGTACTACACGGAACATAGGGTTTCCATAGTCGATTGTTGAGTTATCTGTTACATCTTTTTCAACTGGTGGAACAACATATAATCTTCTTTCATCACTGGTATTTAGTGCAGTATCACTGGATAATTTATTCGTTGAGTCTGCGACTCTTACCACTTTATAAATTTTATGATGATTGGAATTTCCAGAATCTGAGAAATTGAACATATCCCCAGGACGTAATCCACCAGTGAGACCATCCATCCCATCTACTAAAAAATTTGAATCGCCACTAGTTATAGTCCCTTGAACTGAAAGTGTTCCACTTGTTGTAGTTCGGGTTGTGGCATGTTGTGGTAAGGCAACAAAAAATGGTTTAAGTCGTCCTCTTTTTTCAAGTAAAAAGTTGTAAATTGGTTCAAACTCATCGCGAGTCATAGGGTTATATGTAATACCTATACTCCAGTGATGACCAACTATTGATCTTGTAGTTACACGACCACTGTTTGTTCTTGAAAATGATACAGGTTGATTTGCAGTAAATTTAACCGACGCAAAGCCTGGCCCAGCTGTTCCACTATTACTATTTTCTCCAGCTTCTGTTATTTTATAATTAGGATCTGGTAGTCTATTTGCAAATGCACTAAAAGCCATTAGCCTCCACCTCCATAAACATCAGAATCTACTGATTCTAAGAAGCCTTCTCCGTTATCGTTTGCTGCTTGTCTGATCATTGCTATAATGTTTCCTTGTTGTTCGTTGAGCATATTTTGTACGCTTGCTCCGTCTACTGCGCTAATATTAAAGTTAACGTTTGTTTCTCCACCACCGAGTGCGTAGTTTGGCGTTATATCGATTGGTGCTGCAGGAGTAATAACTTCTGGTCCTCTTTCTCCGACTGTTATACCTGTATCTCCATCTGCATATCCTTTTCTTCCCATGGCTGCACTTGGAGTAAAGTCATTTGCATTAGATCCTACCCCTCTAGATCCTCGTAAGTATGCAAGTTCTCCTCCTCCTGCTTTTTGTGATACATCAACTGCGCTACCTCTTTTTCCAATAGTTAAATTTGTAGAAGGAACTTCTGGAGAGCCTGCTCCAGATCCTCCACCATATGAAGTTCTGGAAATTACTGCTAATTGTAATGCTCCCATAACTGCATACATTTTTGCTAAGAACATTCCTGCAGGTCCAAGACCTATTGGAGGCGGAGCAAGTGCTCCCATTATACTTGCTGCTGTATTTGCTATTGTTACAGCCATTTGTACTTTTTTCTGTGTTTCAAAAGATTTTCTAGCCATAGCATCTTTTTTCTTTTCTAATGCTGCTATTTTTGCTACGGAAGCTGCTGATTGTCCATCTCTTTTCTTTTCTGCTGCTATTTGTTTATCTATTTCAGCTGTTTGTCTATTTGAATTTGCTGCTAGTATTTGTCCAACTTGTCCAAGTGCAGTAGCTGCAAACTCTGCTGTTGCAGCTGCTTTTGCCATGCCAACATCTGCTTTTGTGAATCCTTCTAATAGATTTCCATCTTCATCGAATAGTTTTAATTTAATATTTTCAAGAGCTAATCCTAATTTTCCAAAAGCTTCTGTCATGACTAAAGCTCCTTGTGTTATAGTGCCTACAAGTTCTCCCTCGGGGCCCAGTTCCATCATTGTTCCAATAAAGCCTTTTACACTTGCTCTCATTGTTGCAATTCTGAGTTTAACTGCAGATTCGTCAGCTTCTCCTCTTAGTTTTTTAGCTTTCTCTTCATCAGCAACTGCAGAATCCACTAAATCAAATGCTCCTCCAGGTCCTTCTAAGTTGCCTGCTGCTCCTTGAGCTGATGATTGTTTTCTTTTTTCTGCGGCTGAGGCTTCTAGTCTTTTTGCTTCTTCTAGTTTTGGAAATATTCCTTCTGCAAAAGCAACACTTGCTGAAGCTACAACATCTAATACAGATTTTCCTGCTTTTTCTACAGAGTCTATAAGGGACTGTTCTACTCCCATTTGTGCTTGTTTGACTTGTTCTCCGATTATTTTTTTACTTGCTTCGTTTGCTTTATTAAGAACTCCTATAATTTTATCTGCTTCATTTTTGTCAAGAACTCCTTCTTTTTGTAATAATCTAATTCTTGCCTCAACTATTGCTTGTTCTGCATCAAGTACAGCCATTTTTAAACTTGAAGTTTTTAATTCAAAATCATATTTATCTTTTGCTGCTTGTATAGTAAATCTTGCTTGCTCAGCAGCATCTAACTCACTACCCATTCCTCTTCCAACTCGCTCTAATTTTAGTTGCATTTCTGCTGTTTTTCTTCTAGCAGTGGCTAATTTTTCTAATGTTCCTGTTCGTTCTAATAGAGTTTGATTTATAATCTTCTCTTGTTCAAACTCTGCTGTTGCAAGTTTTAAAGTATTTTCTCTTTCTAAAGTTTGAAGTTCTAATAATGCTCCTATTGCTCCTTCAGTTTTCAGTACATCCAACTTCATATCCTTTATCATCTGTTGTCTTTTAACTGAGTCCTCTTCTCCTATTAATTGTTTTAATTGACTGTCTGTTGCTTTTGCTTGATCTCTGGCATTATCACTACTAATTTTTGCTACAGAGATTTTTGATTGTCTGATTTTTTTCTGAACGTCGAAGTCTTTTGCTAAAAGTCCTGAGTCTAGTTTTGATACTTTTGAAAGTTCTTTTTGGAAAGATACAAGTGATTTTAGTTGACTTTTTTGAATAACAAGAATTTCTTGTTGTCTTTGGTACTCTTGACTTTGATCCTTTAATATAGCTAAGACATCTGCGTGAGTTTTTGCGTTTCTTGCCGCTTCTCTATTCTCTTGATTAAGTAAAGCAAAAATATCTCCTCTTTCATTTTGAATCTCTTTTAAAAGTAAAGCTTCATATTCTGCACTTATTGCTGTATCTGCTGCTGCTGTTGCTAATTGTCGGAAAGTGGCTGTTACTGCGTCTACGTCAGTTTTAGGTAAGAATTTTGTAGAAAATTCTAATGCTGAGTCTTTTGCTCCATCAATAGCAGAAGCAAGAGCTTGTTGAGCTCTTAATTGTTCTGATATTATACCTAACAACTCTTTGGCAGAATCAGGTTGTTTTATCATTTCTGCTGTAATTCGTTTTACTGAATGAAGTTGTTGGTCTCTTACTGTTTTCTGAGCATTTTCTAATGAATCTTCATTTTTAAGAAGCATATTTAGTTTGCCTCTAGCATCTTTTTGTTCTTTTGTTGTTGCTGTAGTACTTCTGATTATTTTTCTTTGTTCGAATATTAGTTCATTATTATCAGCAATTCTTCTTCCGATTTCATTAAACTTTTTACCTAGTCTTTCTGCTTCGGATGCTGCACCTGGTAAGACGTTTCCGCTCAATTGCTCTATTTCATCTGGAGAGAAAGTTTTGAAAAAATTATCAACTGTGTCTCCACTTCCCGCTACTTGTTGTACTAATTTTTCTATGTTTTGTTCTGTTTCAGTAAAAGCTTTTGAAGATACACTTTTAAATAGTCTAGAACTTTTAATCCAATCTTGAAAAAGGGTCCGGTTTGCATTATAGTCATCAAGTTTTTGTTGCAATTTAATTACATTTGTTAAACTCTCAACGATTGTTTTATTTGTTGCAATGTATGAATCTCTCTGCTGTTTTAAAGTAGCATTAACTTTTTGTCGTGTTTCATTTTGAATTCTAAATTTTTCTTCTAACTTATCTGTTTCTTCTGCTAAAGATTTAGTTGCTTCTTTTAGTGCTTTGGATTCCTTGGTAGTAATCCCCATACCTTTTGCAATCATAGGTAAGAAAGGAGCTATTAGTCCTAGTAACATCATCCATGGTCCCATTATCATGAATAATTTTTGTATTCCTTGACCTAATAATGCTGTTCCACCTTGAACTCCAAACATTACTTTATTTAAACCTGTTAAAGATTTTGAGACACCATCTACTTCTACTTTTCCTGATCTAAGTGTATCTTTGAGAACTCCAAAACCTGCTGATAATCCGCCTACTTCTCCAGCACCTGTAACATTTGCTAGACCTGTTGCTCGTGCTGCTCTATTGTCAAGTCTTAATTGGTTTCTTGCTGCTATAGATTTTTCAGTGGTTAGTAGTTGATTTTTGCCTTCTAATGAAATTTCTCTTTCTAAGTTTTTTTGTTGTGTTAGAGCTGCCACTTCTGCTTTTCTTACTATTAACTCTTCATCAATTATTTTCTTATTTGCTTTACTTGCTCGAGTTCTTGCTTTTGTTAGAACTGTGATTCTGTCCTCTACAACTTTTTGTCTTTCTTTACCTTTTAAAGACGCATTTTGTAAAGCTATCATATTTTTTTCTGCATCTACACCTTTCTTTGCGGTAGATTCAAACATTTTTCCTGTAAAGCCTCTTTTATCTTGTGCTATTTGTTTTTGTTCCCTGGCTTCTCCGATTAACACTCCTTTTTGAAAGTTTTGATAAGCATCTAGTTTTCTTTCTTGATCTGCAATGTATTCATTAGCCTCTTGAGCACTTGCTGCAGCACTAGCTGCTATATTAGATGTAAAGGCTCCTAAAGCAGGCACAACTTGTTTACCGATAGCAAATGCTACCGCTGAGAAGAGTCCTACAATTAGTATTCTATTATCGACGAGAAAGCCGATCATGGGGCCGAGTGCTTTATTTACAAAAGAAAGCACTGATTGTGCAATGTCCGCAAAAGATGCAGCAAGTCTTGAATAAACATTTGGATCAACAGATTCTGCAAACTCTTGGAATTTTCTAGTACCTTGTTCGGTTACGGCATTTAAGAAAGCTTGTCGCTTTTCAAACTGAGTTAGTTCTCCTGCTGTTTTACCGATAGTTTGTGCATATTTTTCAGATGCTTCGTCTACACGAACAAACAAACCAATCTCATCCAATAGTTCTGGTTCGAGTTTAATTGCACCTCGGAATATTCTATCTAAAGAATCTCCCATATCTCTACCAAGGGCTTGTGAAGCTCCTCGAGCAACAGTTGCTAGTTCATTGATTTTGTCGCCACTTATACCTGCACTTGAAGCTAAGGCTACTTGTCTCATACCATTAGCAAAGTCAATTGCACCACCAGAAGCTTCAACTAAATCTTTTGTTATACCTTTTATTGAAGTACCCCCAACAGCACTTAATCGATCCATTGAGTTTGTAAGAATATCAATTTCTGCAGAACGAGAGAGAACTCCAAAAGCTGCAGTAACAGCAAAAACGTTAGCAGCTAGTAAGGCGTATGCTCGGACGAGACCTCCGCCTCCTCCGCCATCAATACTTTGTTGCATTTTTGAGAAGTTTTTAGTCGAGTTTGATGAGATACCTGCTGTACCTTTCTCTACTCGATTGTAACGATCACGACTTTTTGTGAGTTTTTTAGTACTTCTATCTGCCCTATCTGTTGATTGGGCAAGTTTATCAGCTTGTTGCTGAACTACTTTTACACCTTTAGCCGTTGCTACTACTTCAAATATTACTTTATTAGCCACGCTTTCTCTTTATTTTATCGTACTCAGCTTTTAGTTTTTTCTGAGATATTTCGATAGCTCTACTGTCCATGTGCAGTATGATTTCATTTAAAAATTCTTTTTGATATTCTTTTATTCCATATACTTTTGTTAAGAAATCAAAGTTTCCATAATCTTTTCCTATATACCCTACTTCGGGATATACTTTATCTCCCATACTATGAAAGATATTTAATGCTGTGATAACTAGATCTGGAAAATCTTCCCAGTCTGGAGGACATTTGTCCCAGTCAGGCTCTTCACCCATTTGTTCTATCATTTCCAAGTATTGATCCTTGGACATTCCTACATCTTTATTGTCAAGAAATAGGTCCAGCTTCTTTAGTATTAGTGTCTTGTTCTTTGCTACGAAAGTTTTCTAGATCGAAGACTACCTCATTGAGCCAATTGTCAAATTCAGATGAATTCTCAACTAATGTTTGAGCATTTTCTTCTGAGTAATCCATTTCTGTTTCTGGATTTTGACCTTTTAGATCAACTAGTAATAAATCTTCGAGATAATCTAATTTTAGACCTCTCCAATTTTTAACTGTTGCTTTTGTAAATTCAATAACAAATTTGTCATCATTTAGTTCATCTTCAAATTGACGAGTTTTTCTATTGAATTTATTTATAGTGCACTTCTTTCTTAAGTTTACTAACTCTTTTCGTGATAGATTTGCAAGTTCTACTTCAAATCCATCTAATCCTGGGAATTCCGCCCAAGTAGTTTTACTATCTACTAGTAGTGATTTTAAATCCATGTTGTTATATCTCCTAATATGTTATAACGGTTGATAAATTTGCAGGGTTTCCTATCAAACGATAGTCAAAACTCTGCGTAAATACTTCGCTTTGGGACATTCTCTTAGTAAACATACAATTTGCTAAGTTTGCGTCTAAGAATGTGCTCCCATTGACGAGAGTTTTAATACGAACAGCTGTGTCTGTATTAAAGCTTTGCACTGTACTAGAATTATTTTCTGTAATATATTGTACTATATTGCCAGAAACAACTCTTCTGTCAAGTGTAAACCCCGAAGGGTACATTGCGTTTGAAGCATTTGTAACTGAAAGACTATTATGCAATGTTTCATA
>Ga0181417_1000620_pt1 | contig 11538 bp, 7 predicted proteins | sample 40SPOviralmetaG_FD_130142 | JGI IMG/M metagenome (GOLD analysis project Ga0181417, IMG submission 130142) | Marine viral communities from the oligotrophic San Pedro Time Series (SPOT) site, San Pedro Channel, CA, USA - 40 SPOT_SRF_2013-02-13 | ecosystem: Environmental > Aquatic > Marine > Strait...
ACATCTATCATTGATAAACCAGCTTTTACACTACCACCAGGACTATCAATGTGCATTGTAATAGTTTTCTTTGGGTCTTGTTGTGATAAGAATAAAAGTTGTGCTTGAACCGTAATAGCCATCCTATCATCTACAGGACCAGCACACCATATAATTCTATCCATCATTAACCTATCGAATACAGACATCGCCGCCACGTTTAACTGTCTTTCTTCAATAATTGTGGGTGTCACCGAACTCTCAATATTAGGTGTTATTGATTGTAATTTTTGATAACTTGTGATTATGTTAGAATTTATACCTAAATGTTTTTTTGAATATTTGTCGAATTCTGTCATTTTATGTTTTTTTATTTAAGTTAATTATAGATTTTTATTCTTAATAAGTCAAATAATAGGGGTGTTGTTTTTGTTTTATTAACATATTTATAAAAAAAGAGATTTATGGAAGAAAATAAATACGATAACGCTTTAACTAAATTATACGAATCTTTAGAGACAATTGAAGATAAGGATAGGTTAGATGAGGGAGCTTGGGAAACAATCAAGTATGGTTTATCAAAATTAGGTAGGTATAAAGCTGGTGGTAAGATAATAGGTAAAAATAAAGTCACAAAAGCTGCTGAAAGAAAAGTACGTGATATATTAAATAAAGAAACTAATAAATTATTACGTGGTTTAGATACTGAGGTTAACAAAGCAGCACCAGAATTTCCAAACGATAAAAAAAGAATGACTTTCTTAAGGGGTGTTATAACCATTGGTGCTTTATATGATTCTATTGTAGCAGCAACCAAAAAGAAAGAGGGTCAAGAAGGTTATTTACCAGTTGACGCAGCTAATGAGATTATTGCTGATATGAGAGAGTATGTTAAAAAATTCTTAGACGTTGATTTAGCAGGTGTTTATACAACAATGGAATCAGAAGAGAATAAAGATAATATATTAACGGAAGAAGAACAAGAAATTTTAAAACATGATGTACTAACTGAAGAAGAAGTTTACTTATTAAGTGAAAAAGGTTTCTTAGGTAAAGTTGGTAAAGCTATAGGAAAGGTTGGTAAAGGTATTACAAGAGCTAAAGATAAAGTGATGGATAAAGCTTTTGGTGCTAAGAAAGGTTCTGATAAACCAGCTAAAGGTGGTTCGGGACAATCAGCTAAATTTCAAAAATCATCTGGTAGTGGTGAATTTGAGAGTGATAGAATGGGTAAAAAAGGTTTAGCTAGTAATAGGTTACCGATTATACTTAATATGGTTGGTGGTGCTATGGGAGCATATTCTTGGTTAGCTAACACAGAATGGTTTAAGAGTTTATTTACAGAAGAAATTACTTACACCGATACCGAACAAGTTACTGAGATGATTGAAACTAAATCACAAGTTCTTAATGATATTAAACCTGGTGAAGGTCTTTATAAAGGTCTAAGTAGGGTTACTGATATAGAGGTTAACCCTAGTTCTAGTCCAGAAAAATTTATTCAACAAATGTCACAAATTGGTGGTGGTGACCCACATAAAGGGGTTGACTTACTGTGTCAAAAAGGGGGATGGATGATGAAACCAGGTGAAGCTTCGAAAGGTTTACATGAGTTAGTTAATAATCCAAATAGTGTTGATAATATGGGTGAATTCTTTTCGGGTGAAGCATCTGGTACAGGTAAATTAGTGGACCCTAATTCAGGTTTAAACACTACTTTATACGGTACAAAAGCTGGTACAACTTTAACTTCTTTACTTGTAAAGAGACTCCCTGTTGTAATTACAAAAGCTGTTACCAAAACCGCTGTTAAGACAGGAGCTGCTTATTATACCGCAAAGGGGTTGGGTAAAATTTTAGGTCCTATAGGTTTAGCTTTAGTTTTAGCTGGAGCCACTGTTAAGGTATTAAGAGAAAAAGGTCAAAGACAATCTAGAGCTAAAACGTTAGATGATTTATTACAATCTTTACAAGATATTAAACCAACGGAAGGTAATGAACCCATTATAAATGAACCGACTGGTGAGGTCGATGAACCACAGGGTGAGGAAGGTGAAGGACCAACACCACCACCATTACCACCATCTGTACCAACAGATTTCTTACAAGGTAATAGGAACATGCAGTTAGCTTATTTATCTAGTAATTTTTTACCACAAGGTGAGGATTTTTGGTCTAAATTAGGTTTAAAGAAAGGGACAGTTATACCTAGTGGTTTCTTAGATGCAGCGTTGGGTCAAGGTAAACCAAAGTCAGAAAGATATTTAAAGGGTTTTTATAAACATTTAAAGAAAAATAATTCTTTAAAAGATAATATCGATGAAGATAAATGGGTTAATACTGTAGTAAAAGAACCTGATAATTTAGCTTTAATTAGATGGGTTAGGAATACTAGGAAGGGTGTCGGTGCTTTTATAACTAAACTTAAGAAAGCTTTCCCAGAATTCGAAATAGGTGATAGAAAGAAAGCTAAATCTGTAAAACCTGGTGAAAGAGGTAAAGCTATGGGACTATCTGGTGAATCAATTAAAGGTAGAACTGACTTAATTTTGGAGATAGGTTTAGGTAAAGTGGCTGGAGAAGCTGGTTTTAACGAGAAATTATTTATGAAAAATTTACCACAATTTATGGAGATGTTAAGTACGATGTACTTTGGGGCTAAAGGTTCGAAATTACCTTACAATAAAGAAGCCGTACTTAAGACATGTAAAAAACATGGTTGTGACGTAGGTGGTTCTAGTAAAAAATACAAAAGAAAAAAGTCTGACGATTACAAGTTTATGATGAGTGATAAGGTTGAGACGATTCAAGAAGAAATAACAAGAATGAGACAATTAATGAAATAAAATAAAATTGTCGCATATTTATAATTAAAGATAATAAAAAAATAAAAAACATTAAACAATGGCAGATTTATTAATGAGGATGCCTGTTCCTTACGAACCAAAGAAAAAGAACAGGTTTATATTCAGATTTCCAACACCACTTGGTATTCAAGAATGGTTTGTTTCGACAGGGGCAAGACCAACATACACAGCAGAAGAAACAGAGATTCAATTCTTAAACACATCTACTTTCGTACTTGGTAGATTTACTTGGGAGACAATCGATGTAACATTTAGAGACCCTATTGGTCCTTCAGCTACTCAAGCACTTATGGAGTGGATTCGTTTACATTCAGAATCGGTAACAGGTAGACAAGGTTATGCAGCTGGTTATAAGAAAGACATTGAATTAGAGATGTTAGACCCAACAGGTGTTGTAATTGAAAAATGGATTTTACAAGGAACTATGGTTACTTCAGCTAATTTTGGAGATTTAGATTACTCATCATCAGATATCGCTGATATATCAGCAACTCTTAGATTTGATAGAGCTATTTCTGTATTCTAATACTGATAACATATTTTACATAAAAAAAAGGGAACTAATTGTTCCCTTTTTTTATTTAATGATAAATTTAAAGTTTATTAATAAAAGATGTTTTTTTCATCATCTTCATCATACTCATAGTTTGTTGTATTAGTAGTGGTGTTATTGTAATCTAAATCATCATCTTCATTATCTACATAAATTTGATAATCATTCTCTTCAACTATAACATTACTTTTTTGGGTTAAACTACCAAATATTCTTTGGATTGGTTTTTCCTCTTCCTTTCTTGTGTAAAAGTTTTCACCTAATATTTGATGTAACTTAATACCCAATTCAAAAGCGTTTTCAACATCATCTACTATTACGTACTCAGTAGATGTGTGGTAATTATAGTAACCAGCCGCTAAATTCAAACAAGAGAAGTTAAATTTCTCCATTAGAGGCCATATATCAGTGAATGGGTGTCTAGCCCAATCTGTGATACCATGCTCTAATATTAGGGGGCTAACCTTGTCACCAAAGTCACTAGTTTTATTGAATAGATTCTTACCCATAAGTGACATACTCATAGAGTTACCTTTCGGTGAGTCATATTGAATAGCGTAACCTACGTTTTGGAAAAACTCATTATCAGCTTGTTTTGAACCTAAACAACCAATTTCTTCAGACACGAAAAAGGCTGCTTTAACGTTATCTAACTTATCTAACATTTCCAAGCAAAGATAAACACCACATTTATCGTCACCTCCAATACCCGAAGGTTTCATTGTTTCACTATCAATACCAGTTAGAATCTTTTGTCCATTTTCTTCCAACTCAACAACTTTAAGATTGTGGTTTATATAATGGACTGTATCGGTATGTGACACAAAACAAGGGTAATAATCAGCCTTACCTTTGGTAACATATATATTATTATGTTTATCTTTGAAGAAATCATAACTTTTTTCGGTTAAAACATCCTCCAAATAAGAAACCATCAAGTCTTCCTCTCTTGAGTGTGTTGGTATTGATAGTACTTCTTTTAGTCTTTTTAATTTATTTTCTTTCATTTGAATAATTTTATAATACAAATATAAGTAACTTTTTTTAAATGGCAAAGAAAAAATTAAAAAAAAATCAAAATATTGTATTTATAAGCAGAGTTGATAATCTTTACATTAGTACTAATGTGGATATTATTAATTTACAATAATAAATAAATTTAAAAAAAAGTTTTATAATGTCAAACAAAACAGAAACTAAAAGCCAAGAATTTCATTTTGAAGTTCCTTTTGATGTTTTACCATTACCATCTAAGGGTTTATTATACCCAGGACAAAAAGATAGTATTAAGGTTGAATACATGACGGCAGCTGATGAGAATATATTAACTTCACCAAACTTAATTAAAAGTGGTAAAGTTATTGATGTTCTTATTGAAAGAAAAGTAAAAGAATCACCGGTACCATTAGATAATTTATTAGCGGGTGATAGAAACGCTATAATGATATGGTTAAGAGCTACTGGATATGGTGAAATGTACCCAGTTAAATTAACTGACCCAATGACAGCTGAAGAGTTCGAATATGAAATAGATTTGAATGATTTAAAAACAAAGGAGATTGGTGCACAACCTAATGAAAATAATGAATTTGAGTTTGATTTACCTAGGTCAAAAAAGAAGATTAAATTTGTTATGTTAACTGTGGGGATGGAAAGAGATGTTTTACAAAAAAGTGAAAAAAGAACTAAATTAACTAAATCACCTATCACTAACCTACTTACTAGTAGATTAGAGAGACAGATTGTTGAGGTTGATGGTAATAGAGACCCTAATTATATCGCTAAATTTATTCAATTAATGCCGGCATACGATTCACTACAATTTAGACAATATGTAGATGAGATTGAACCTGGTATTGATATGAGTGTGGTCGTGGAGGGACCAAGTGGTGAACCCTTTCGTACTACAGTTCCAATTGGACTCAACTTTTTTTGGCCTAACGCCGAAATATAAATTGGCACTGACTCAAGAAATATATTATTTAGTTAAACATATGAACTTTTCATACGAAAGTGTTATGTGTTTACCTATATATGAAAGACGTATTTATTTAGACTACTTCCAAAAAGAAATGGAAGAACAAAAACAAGAGTACGAAAGAGCTTCAAGAAAGAAGCGTTAAAACAATTTAGGTGATATTTATTTAGAAAGTAAATATGTCTACCAAAAACAATATCAAAAAAATATTAAAGGAGGATTTAGGTTCCTTTGTTGATAAAGCTACTGGTTCATGGGATTATAGAGATAAAATCCCTGACCAGGTTTTTGGTAAAGCTAAAGATATCGACAAATTAAAAACCACAGCTGTTACAGGTGATAAATCTGCTCATTTAGCAGCTAGAGCAGACGTAACAATCGATAGAATTAAAGATAATTTAGTTAAAATGGGTGTTAACGCTTCCAATCTAGATGACCAAGATACAATAGATTTTTATAAAGCTTTAAAAATATTTAAATTTTCTTTTTCAATCAACAAAGCTATTAAAGGTTTCTTTGGAGATGAATCAAAAAATATTAAAGGTAAAGCATCCGTAGACCAAAGAAGTAATGCTAAAAAATTCGTTATGTATTTTACACATATGGAGGAATCTGGTGGTAAAAAAATAAAAAGAGTTTATCGTTTAAATTTCTCAAATAAAACATTACAAAAAAACTTAAGAGGAACTGATTTCGATTTACCTATGTTATTAGAAAATAATATTTACGATGTTAGGATTTCAGACAAAAGTTTATCTACCAGTGATGGGTGGGATGAACCTAAAGGTTTACCATCACCTAATAATGATGGTGAAAATACTGATAGTGGTGATGGAGGGAAAGGCATAAAAGGTATAACAGTACCACCTGAAATTAAAAAGAATAGGAATGAAATTTTTAGGTTGTTATTAAAAAATTATGGTGGTTTTGATGGTGATGTGGTTTATGGTGATGGTTTTAAGACTGTTGAAGAAGCTAAAGAATATTCTAAACTTATGAGAGCTGTAAAAAAAGGTGAGGCTGATAAATCAGAATTAAAAACTTTTAGGTCTAAGTCATCTAGGGATTCTTATTCTATGATGATTTCTAATCTAAGAAAATCTTTCCCAAAAACATTTTTTACAAAATTAGATAAAGCTTTTCCAGAATTTAAATTGTCTTTTGAAAGGTCAGTTGATGAATCTATAATTTATGAAGAAGTAAATTCCGATAAATATAAAAGGTGGAAATTAGTTTTTGGAAATGTTATTGATAATACCGTAATTGATAAATTAGATTCTAACATTAGAGAATTTATGGCTGCGGTTAAAAAATGGTTTTCTGAACCTATAGAATATAGAGGGAAAAAACAATCTTATAAAATAGATTTTAATGGTGGTAAAGTTAATGATTACTGGGATAAATTTTATGGTAATAAAAATGAATCAACAATGTCTATAAACTCATTGGTTGAGGAACTTGTCTTAGAAAAATGGAAATACGAAAAAGATGGTGGTAAACCACCAAAAGGTACTACCATTGGTCAAGGTGAAAGGTGGGATGATAATGAAAAACTACCTAAATATTACGATAGGAAATTAAAAATTATATCTATACCTACTTTTTCATCGAATGAAAAAGAAAAAGAGAGAAAGAAAGAAAAAGATGAAAATAGTGGAGATGGTTCAATTGAAGTTGGTTCTAATTCTAGAATATCTAATATAAGAGGTTCAGGTGCTGGGAGTTGGTCCTCTGATAATATACAAACATTATTAAATAATGAATTTAAATCTAACAATGTAAAAGTTAGAGAATCATTATCTAAAGATAATACTTTAATTTTAAGTTATCCTGGTATCCAACAAAAAATGGGTACTGACGCTGTTTTAATTATTAAGGATAATATAAGTAATTTATTTTTAGGTAATAAGTTAAAAAATACTACAGTTAAAATAGGTCCTAAAGCTGGTGGTAACGATGAATTTAAAGAAGAAGGAGAAGCTGAAATAACACTTATACCAAATAATAAAAAATAGATAAGTTTTGGATACAAAACCAGATAGAGACAGACTGGAGATACAGTTACAGATTAGTGAAGCTATAGAAAGGCAAACTAAAAATCTTTCTAGTTGGAGGGATGCTCAGAAAACATTAGTAAAAAACGCTAAATTAATAAAATCTTTAGAAATAGATATTAATAATTTAAAAGATTCTAGGGTTGGTAAATCTAAGAAAGAAATAGAAGCTATTAATAAAAAAATTGCTTTATTAGAAAAAGAAGAAGCTCAATTAAAAGGTATAAATGCGGAACTAGTTAAATCTAAAAATTTATTAAAAGCGGCAGGTAATTCAGCCGTACAAGCTTTTAAAGGTCTTTTACCTTCTTTAACTGAAGTTATACAAAAAGCGTTAGAATTAGATGACATAACTAGAAAAACAGCAGCTAATCTAGGTATGTCAGGTAATGCTTTCCATTCTATGAAGATGGCAACTGAACAAGCTAGACAATCAGCTATTGCATGGAACCAACCTTTAGATTACGCAGTACACGCTATTAAATCTTATAATGAAGAAACAGGTAGGTTGGTACAATTAACAACAACCCAATACGACAAAATAGCACAAGTATCTTTACAAACTGGTATGGCAGCAGAAGAAGTTGCTACTATGGCAGGTCAAATGGAAGCTTTCGGAATGGGAGCGACTCAAGGTGTTCAAATGGTTGCTGATATACAAGCTATGTCAGAACAAATGGGTGTTAACGCTGGTAAAGTAATCAAGAAATTTCAACAAAATTTAGGTTTATTAAATAAAATGAACTTTAGGGGTGGGATGAAAGCTATGGCTAAAATGGCAGCCTTTTCTGAAAAGTTTAAAATTAGTATGGAATCTATAGCTGGGGTTTCTGAAAAAGTATTTAGGCCTGAAGGTGCTGTAGAGGCAGCTGCTCAACTACAAATGATGGGTGGTTCTTTAGCACAATTAGGTGACCCATTCCAATTAATGTATCAAGCTAGGAACGCACCAGAGGAATTAATGAAATCAATCACAAAAGCGGCATCAGCTAGTGCTACCTTTAATAAAGAAACTGGTGAGTTTCAAATGTCTGCACACGAATTAGATAGGATGAGAGAAGCTGCATCAGCTTTAGGTATGGATTACTCCGAATTAGTACAAACAGCAAAACAGGCTTCTAAAATGCAGTACATGGAGAAGTTTTTACCACAGGGAATGGATAAAAAGGATAAAGACATGATTCTGGGTATGGCTCAAATGACAAAAGATGGGCCTAAGGTTAGCTTTTTTGATGGTGGTAAACAAGTTTTCAAAAAATTGAGTGACTTAAACGCAGAAGATAGAAAATTACTAACTAAACAAGCTGCAGATGATAAAGCGAGAGCTGAACAAGCTAAATCAGTACAAGGACAATGGCAATCTATACAAAATGGTTTATTATTGATAGGTGTGGAACTTCTACAACCTCTTATTAATGAGTTAGCTGGTGATGGAGCTTTAAGTGGTGTTTTGGAGGGTGTTAAAGATGGTATACTTTGGGTGGTTAAAGGTATTAGAAGTTTCTTTTCTGAAGGTGGATGGGAAAAAATTAAACAAAAATTTATTGAATATAAAGATGAGATAATTTTAGGTTTAAAGATTGGTATCGCAACTGGTGTTGCTTTATTTGTTGGGTCTTGGATTGCTGCACAACTTGCTGCGGGAGCAGTATTTGGTAGGGGATTTAGGATGACATCTGGAACTGGTACCAAAGGTGCTGCAGACGCCGCGAGTAAAGTAGTGAATGGTGGTAAGGATAAAATACCTTCTCCAGTTCAAGGTAAACCTGGTGGTTCATTAACTAGTTTAGCTACTGGATTGACAGCGATGGGTACTGGGGCGGTGTTATTTGGAGCTCTTAATTTAATACCAACAGCAATCGGTATGTTAGCTATGGTTCCAGCTATACCTGTACTACTCGTATTTGGTTTGGTTAAAATGGGTGCTTTATATAGAAACTTAAGTGCTTTAGGTAGAGGTTTAACTATGATGGGTAACCCACAAGCATTATTAGGTGCTGGAGTATTAGTATTAGCGGCGGTAGGTTTTACAGCTATGACTGCTGGTGTTATTGGTTTAGCAGCTATAGCTTTAGGTGGTGTTGCTGCTGGAGCTGGTTTAACCGCTTTAGCGACTGGTTTAGTTTCTTTAGGTAATCCAGGAACTGCAGCATTCGCAGCTATAGGAGTAGCTATTTTACTTGGAGTTGGTGTAGCTATGATGGCTATGGGAGCAGCTATTTATTTTGTGGCAGCTGGTATAGCTTTAATAATAGATTCTTTCACTAATTTATTTAGTGTTGTTAGTTTTGAAAACGTTGGGGCTATGATGTTATTGGGTCCAGCATTAATGTTAGCTAGTTTAGGTATAATATCTCTAGCTGGTTCATTAGTTATAATGGGTATAGCTTTAGCAAATCCGTTTGGACTACTAGGTTTAATGGGTCTAGCTGCAGCGGCTTATAGTTTAGGTGATGCTATGAAAGGTGTTGATGCTAATGGTATTGAGAAAGCGGTAAATTCTATTAATTCAGTTAACACAGAAAATATTGAAGCTTTAAAATCACTTTCAATGTGGTTAGGTATGATGGGTAATAATATAAAAATTGAATTCGGTGAGATTAAAGTGGATGGTGAGATAGATTTAACGGGTGGTAGTGGTTCTAAAGTATCTTCTGATTTATTAAAGAATACTGAATTCACAAACGAATTAAAAAGAATTATTGCTGAACACACTCATTTTGATAAAAAGGGAGGTAATTAAAATTTACAAGCTGCTTTCTTATAATATTATTTAATTAATAATCATTTATTTATTTAACTAAACTATTATTATTATCTAAATAAGTTGCGCGCTAAATTTATATATTAAAAAGTGATAAGTAAATATTTATAATAAAAAAAGATAGTTTAATTATGCCGGCAATAAACCCAAACAATTACAATATAGATTTTTTTAACAGTTATAGCTTTGGGGATATGACTGACACTAGTTATGTTAATTATCTTTTCTCCCAAAATATACCACAATTACCACAAGAATTAATTGATGGAGCTGCAGGTAATTTCTTAGCACAATATAATGAAAAAGGGTTAGAAAAGGATATAAATTATATGCCTATCACAAACCCAGGTGATTTAGATGAATATTTCGTTAGTGGTGGTTTATCTGTACAGACAGATGATACGAGATGGGATATGATGAATCCACAGGAAAAAGAAGGTAAACCAGGTAGTCCATATGGTCCTTCTAAGTATTTAAGTTATAATTGCCCAAATCTAGAACCTTCATTTGAGACAGGATTTATTCAATACCCAACAGAGACTGGTGGTGGTGTTGTTTTAGATTTAATAGGTGAAGGTTTAGACGCGGTAGGTTTAGGTGGTTTAAACAACTTATTTTTAATTGATTTCCCTTCAGAATTAAATGAAATAGCTAATGATAGAAGATTAGAAGAATTAAAATCTAGGGTAAAAGAAAATTTAATATCAGAAACTATTGGTAGGGTAAATTTAGACCCTTTGAGTTTACTACGTGAAGAAGGTTTAATTCAAAGAAATTATAAAATCACTAAAAACAGTGGAAAAGGTAATATAGTTGGTACAGGTGTTAACGCTATATTATCATTAGCGGACGTAAATTTACAGGGTATTAAAAAAGAACCTATTCCAGACGGAGCTTTTGATTGGGATAAACCTTTAAATAATCTTGGACCCTTTTCAACAGATACTATAGACATATCAAAAAAGATTTTAAATAGAACTGGTAAAGCGACTAGAGGTTTATTAATGAAATCTTTAGAATTAAACTACTATGGCCCAATAATAGAAGGACAAAACCAACCAGAAGATTTTGAAAAAAGAAAACCAAAATCATCAGACGATTTTAAAACACCTAAAAACCCTAAAACTGGTTATTTAGCTTTTGGTGAGTCAGTAAAATTTAAACAAAGTAAAGAAGATTCAAAAAGGCAAAAAGAAGAAACTTCAGGTGTTTTTGATAGGAATATAAAACTAGAATCTGATGCCAAACAGACAACAGGTGGATTAGTTCAAAATCTTGAAGAAGTAACTGTAACTGGTCAAAGAGACGGACAAGATAGTAGACCAGATATAAATTTAACACCA
>Ga0181417_1000621_pt1 | contig 11533 bp, 7 predicted proteins | sample 40SPOviralmetaG_FD_130142 | JGI IMG/M metagenome (GOLD analysis project Ga0181417, IMG submission 130142) | Marine viral communities from the oligotrophic San Pedro Time Series (SPOT) site, San Pedro Channel, CA, USA - 40 SPOT_SRF_2013-02-13 | ecosystem: Environmental > Aquatic > Marine > Strait...
AGGTTTAACTATTTCAACGTATGCTTCAGATGGACGTACTGATGGTGGTGTTGACCTTGATGCTTATAAGAGTTTTAAATTTACAACCGATGGAACAGAAAGAGCCAGAATAGACTCATCAGGTAACATTGGAATTGGAGACACAGCACCGCAAGATTATTTAGAAATCAATGGTTCAGGAAGAGGTTTAGGTGGTTTAACTATTTCAAACTCTTCAGCATCTCATGCAGCTTTAAGTTTTGCAAGAAGCTCTACTGCTACAGCAAGAATATATGCAAATGAACCTGCTGCTTTACATACAAGCGGACTTAGATTCCAAACAAGTGATGCTAGTGGCGGTTCGCCAAATTTAGTTACAGCGATGTTTATTGATGAGAATCAAAATGTTGGCATTGGAACAACTAATCCATTAACACCTTTACACGTTTCAACAGCTAAGTCATCTGTAACAGATAGCGTATTAACTTTACAAGATACTACAGAAACTTTTGGTAAAATGATAGAGTTTGTAGGTCAAGGTGCTACAGATTGTAGAGGTGTTATAGGTTTCCAAGAACCTCAAGATAACGCACCTGAACTTTACATAGCCAATGGAGGAACTGAGAATGCTGGAAATGGAGTTGGTTTAGCTTTTTGGAGTTACGCACTCGTAGATAGAATAATACCATGTGATAACATAGGAGGCGGACGAGATAATGCAATTGATTTGGGTTCATCAAGTGCTAGATTTGATGACATCTACGCAACCAACGGTACTATACAAACTTCAGACAGGAACGACAAACAAGACATTGAAGAAATTACAGATGCAGAGACTAGAGTTGCTGTAGCTTGTAAAGGCTTGATAAAAAAATTCAGATGGAAAAGTGCTGTAGCAGAAAAAGATGATAACTCTGATTCTGATGAAACAGCTAGAATTCACTTCGGTATAATAGCTCAAGACTTGCAAGATGCTTTTACTGCTGAAGGATTAGACGCAGGTGACTACGCTATGTTCACATCACAAACTTGGGAAGACTCTGATGGAGTCGAACAAACTAGGTTAGGAGTTCGCTACAGTGAACTACTAGCATTTATAATTGCAGCAATATAATAACAAAGGAGAAATACTATGGCAATTGGATATACTTGGGACGTTTCAACAGTTGATACTTACCCATCAAAAACGGATGATAACGCAGTTACTGCAACTGATGTTATTTATAATGTTCATTGGAGGCTTAACGCTGAAGATGATGGAAATCAAGATGCAGACGGTAACAACCTAACAGCATCTGTCTATGGTACATGTGGTTTAGATACTACAGACTTAGGAACTTTTACAGCTTTTGCAGATTTAGAAGTTGCTGATGTTCAAGCATGGGTAGAAGCAGGATTAGGTGAAGAAGAAGTAACAAGCTTAAAAACAGCATTAGATGGAAAAATAGCTGAGACTATTACACCAACAAGCGTTACTAAAACAATCGGAGCTTAAGTACAATGGAATTAACACCATATTTATTTTGGAATATATTTATAACTTTGGTGTTAGCTCCAGTGCTTTACGGCATACGACAAAACACAGAAGAGTCTAAAAGACTTGACATACTCTTAAACAAGACTCGTGAAGAGATAGCAAGAGAGTACGTAACAAAGAACGAATTAAAAGATGACATGGGTAGACTCATGGATAGGATAGATAAAATTGGAGAAAAGCTTGACAAACTCTTTGAAGTTAAGTAAAATAGATATATAACTATGAAAAAACAAAAGCAAAAGAAAAAGAATAAAAAGTATACTAAAAAGTATTATACTGGTGGTAGAGTAGATTATCGTAAAGGTGGTAGAGTATCTCTAGCAAAAGGTGGTAATCCTCAATATGGAGATACTAGGATAACAGAAGGTGGTGTTAAAGAAGAGTTTAGTCCTGTAGGATGGAATGCTACTAAAGACCAACCTGCTTCTAAAGGAACTCCGTCTACTCCTGTAAATGGAGATACTAAAATAACAGGAGTTAATAAACCTAACAGACCTATAGCTGAACCTATAAATAAACCTGTTAGAGACCTTAGTGACCCTAGCGGTAAAACTTTATTTGACCCGAAAGATGTTCCTAATATGAAAGTAGGAAATCAACAACCTAGAAATACTCAACCTGCACCACCTGTAGAAAACAGAGCAAAGGCTTCAATACCAACAGGACCTGTTAAAATAGGAGGAAAGGCAGGTAAACCTTTACCACAGTTTGATAGTAATAACAAAATAACTAAACCTGTTAGAGAAAAACCTATAAATAAACCTGTAATGCCTCCGGTAGGTAACGGTCAAATGTCTATTGGTGGTGTTGGTGGTAATGACGCTGTTGAACCAGAGCCTATTGAAACTCCAGTACCTACTCCTAAACCTCCAGTAGAAGAAGACAATACTCCTCCTTCTATAGGTGGCGTTGGCGGTGGTAATGTACAGCCTACTCCTACTATAACAAACGGTGATGAACCTGTAGTAATAGGAGACATACCGGGTGGTGGTAATTATGTATATACTCCTCCTGTTGAACAAGACACAACTAGTACAGGTAAGCAAACTACTTTAGATACTATTGCTGCTCCAGAAAAACTAGAACGTCTAGGAAGAACACAACAACAAATAGAAGAAGCAGCTCAAGGTATAGTTCCTGAAGAGGCTAAAATACCTACAGCAGAACAAGTTGGTTACCAAAGAGATGCAGAAGGAAAATTAGTTTTAGATGAAGTTGGTAATCCTATACCTTTAAAAGAACAAGAAGCTATAGAAATGAAACCGACCACTAAAGTTAAAGGAATAGATGCAGACATTTCAGGAATCCAAGAAGACATAAAAACTGGAAAAGTTAAAGAAGCTGAAATGCCTACAGACATAACAGCTGCTACTTATGACGCTACACAAGTAGGTGAAGAAGCTAAAGTTAAAGCTGCTGAAGGAGAACTAAAAGATACAAGTTTAGCAGAAGCAGCTAAAGTAGATAGAGTTGCTCCTATAGAAGGAGCTAAAGTAGAAATACCTACAGGTGCTTTAACAGAAAGAGTAGTAGGAACTTTAAGTGAAGATGCTAAATCAGAAGCAGCTCAAAATGCAGGAACAAGTTTAAGAAGAATTACAAGAGCTAAAAAACAATTAAGTAAAGCAGGGTTATCTGATGTAGAAATAACAGAAATAGGTAATGACCCTGAAGCTTTAGAAGATAAACTAGCTGATTTTACTGAAGAACAAAGAGGAATTATTGAGGGTTTACCTGAAGAAGCATTAGTATCTACACAAATAGATGGACTCTTAGCAGGAATAGAAGACGGTGAAATACCTGTCTGGGCTAGACCTGCAGTAGCTAGTGTTGAATCTATGTTAGCTAAAAGAGGTTTATCAGCTTCTTCTGTAGGTAGAGATGCGTTGGTAAATACTATTATTCAAGCAGCTATGCCTATTGCTCAGAGCAACGCACAAGCTATTCAAAGTAGTGTAGCTCAGCAAAAAGATATAGAGTTTAAAGAAAGCGAAGCTAATACTCAAAGAAAACAACAAACAGCTTTAGACAACGCTAATAAAGTATTTCAAATGGACATGGCTCAATTTAGTTCTGACCAACAAATAGCTTTATCTAATAGTAAGTTTTTACAGACTGTAGGTTTAACAGAAGCTAGTAATCAGCAACAAGCAGTTATCCAAGATGCATTGTTAATGTCACAGGCTAACTTAGCCGAAGCTGATTTCTATCAAAAAACTCAAATACAAAATGCTCAAGCTTTTTTAACAATGGACATGGCTAATTTAAATAATCAACAACAAGCTAATGTACTAGAGTCTCAGCAAAAACAACAAAGAATGTTAAGTAATCAAAGTGCTGATAATGTTGCTAAACAATTTAATGCAGTTAGTGAGAACGACACTCAAAGATTTATGACTGGCTTAGCTGCTGACATAAATAAGTTTAATAGTGTTCAGTCAAATGCTATGGAGCAATTTAATACTAACCAAGAAAATTTATCAGAAGCTAGAAAGGCTCAACGAGAAACAGATGTAGCTAAGTATAATGCAGAACAAGCTAACATTGCAGAAAGAATTAATGCTCAATCTGATTTTAACAGGGAGCAATTTAATACACAACAAGCTAATGTTATAGAAGCTGCTAATATAAACTATAGAAGACAAAGAAATACAGTAAACACTGCAGCACAGAATCAAATTAATTTACAAAATGCAATGAATGCTTTTGGTTTTAGTTCTCAAGCAATAGCATTTTTAGGGCAAGAACTAAGAGACCAAGCTGCTTTTGATGTAAGTATTTTTGAAAATGACGAAAATAGAAAAGCTAATATAATAGCTACAGCTATAGCAAACGAAGGTAAACCCGGTGAAAAGTATGGTAACTATCTTGAAAGTTTGCTAAGCAGTTTAAACACTTCATATAAACAAGGATTATAAAATGGGATTTTTAAGAAAGGTAGGTAGAAAAATAAAAAAAGGTGTAAAGAAACTTATGGGTGGTAAGTTTGGTAAAATTTTAGGAGGCATAGGATTAGCGATGACTTTTATGGGAGGTGCTAATGCTTTGTTCGGAGGTAATCCCTTGTTTGAAGGTATAAAAGAAACCTTAGGTAGTATGAATCCTTTTAAGTCTAACAGTGTAACAGAGGCATCTTCTAAAGCAATTGAAGCAACTTCTGAGATTGCTAGTAGTGAAGGTTTAAGAGAAGGTGCTAAAGATATGCTTGACTTAGCTAAACAAACCCAAGCTGATGCTACTAACTATAGCTCTAAATTTTTAACAGATACTAAGTATAGTGATTTAGCTACTGTTGGTCAAAAAGTTAAAAAGACTTTTATAGAAGGCAAAGAGTTTTTATTACCTGAAGACTCTACATTTGTAGGAGACGTAACTAGAAGCGTAGGAAGTAGTTTACTTCTTCAAGGAGTACAAGGAGAAGAAGAACAACAAATAAGAACAGGACAGCCCTTACAAGCTGCATCTTATCAAAGCCCTCAAACAACGCAACCTTTGTCTCCAATGTTAGCTTCTACTCAGCCTTTACCTCAACAGTTTCAAACTACTTTAACATACGGAACAGTATAGGATAATTTATTATGGCAATGACAGAAAAATCAAGTAACTTTTTAAATCATATAATACAAAGAGGTAGGCCTATTCCGGGGCAAAGTCTTACGAATGCTCCTGAACAACCCATGCAACATGAGAGACCTCCTGAGTTTACTAATCCTAGAGAGGCTATGCTGTCTATATTTGAAGCTTTAACAGTTCCCGAAGCTACTACAAATACTTTGTTATCTCTTAGTAGTGGAGTCGGTGTTGTAGATATTGCTTCTATTGTTTTATATTCAGGATATCTTGAAGGTAAATGGAATGAAGATTTAATGATACTGTTAATGGAACCCACTATGTTTATGGTCATGGCTCTTGCAGATAAAGCAGAAATAGAATATGAGTTAGAAGCAGGAGACAGTGAAACTCCTTTAGAAATGTCTCCACAAAGTCAAACAGAAACTCTTCAAGGAGGAGTTAATCAACTAGAGCAAATGAGAAAGATAGCTGCAACTAGAGTAAGCCCTCAATCAGTACCTCAAGATGTAAGAAAAATAATAGAAGAAACAGAAATACCTTCTAGTTTATTAGAGAAAGTAGAGCAAGAACAAACAACAAGTTTATTAGGTAGAGAGGAATAAAATGGCAGATAAAGATTACACAAGTTTATTAGGTAAAAGTTCCGGTACAAGCTGGGGAGAGTTAGCTGGTGCTTACCTAACTAAAGGTAAAAAGAAAGATAAAAAAGCTAGAAATATTTTAATAGCTAGTTTAATATTTAATGCTAAAGAAGCTCAAATGCAAAGTAATGCTTTAAAAAATTTAAAAGAAAATGACGAGCAAAAAACTTTTCAAAACGCAGGGATTACTAATAAATGGAATGCTTACAATAAACTAATGGAAGAAGATGAAAGTTACAAAGCAAATCCTAATTTTTTTAAATTACAAGCTGAACAACAATTTGCTAGAGATAATGCTAATTTTCCTACAGGAAATAAATTACTACAAAGTGAAATAGATTTTAAAAATAAAGAAGTATCCGACTTAGAAAAAGCTTTAAAAAATATTCATATTGAAAAAATTAAAACAGGAAACATTACTAAAAGATTATCTAAAGAAGAATTTTATAAACCTTTTGAAGATTATTATAAAGGTAGACAAGAAGAAATTACATCTTCAGATAATGTTAGTTTAGTTCATAAAGCTTGGGATAAAATTACTAACAGAGAAGATAAAAAGATTTTAACAGATATGCAAAAAGAACAAAGACTTAATGAAGCTACTAGAGGTTCATTTGGTTATCTTTTAAACCCTGATGAAATAACAGGTGATGCAGCTATAGCACAATATAAACCTACAGAAATGTTAGTAAGTAAAGGCGAAGCTGCAAGTCAAATACTTTCAACTATTCAAAATGAAAGCATGGCTAAAAATCTTATTACTAATTTAAAACAGGACACTTATTCTAGAAGAGACTTGCAAGATTTTATAACATTAACTCTAGTAGATTTTAATCCTTATGTTGAAAAATATAATAGAGCCTTTGAAGCTTATGATGCTCGTAACTATCCTGAAGGATATAAACCTAAAAAAGGAGAAGAAAACTACCCAGATTATATAGAAAGAAGAAATAATTTTGCAGACATAGCAACTGGCTTAGGCAATGAAACTACAAATAAAATTAAATCTGATATGTATATGTTAAAAGATTTAAGACAAAACCCAGAAAAAAATAAAGATATTATTAAAGCTTTAGAAAATCGTATTGAATCTACTACAAGAAGCGATAAAGACAAAGTATTATTTAGTATAGTTTCTTCATCTATTAGTGATGCAGAAAATAGAGTTATAGTAGATAAACAAATAGAAGACGGTGAATTTAAAGATTTAAATGACTATGCTATTCAACTAACAAAAGATTTAAGAAAACTTTACAATATTACAGATTAGTATGGCTGAAAAAGAAAAGACAACTCAAGAATTTATAAAAGAAACTTTATTACCTACTCAGTATAAAGTAGCTGATAATATTATTCAAAAAATGTTTCCTGAAAAGTATCGAGAGTATAGAAAATTTGATGCTAAACTTGGAACAGAAACAATAGAAGGTGCTTTTGACATAGGAGCTACTATTGTTGATGCTGTAGTTCCTGAAAAACTTGACCCTAGTAGACAAGAAAGAAGACAATCCCAACAAGACATTCTTAAAGATTTTTATAGTCATCTTTATGGAAAAGATATAATAACTTCAGAAAAAAAGTATGGTATAGATACTGCTGTTGCAGAGCCTCTAGAAAGTTTTGGCTTAGATTTAGCAGGAGACATGGCTCAGTTAATTGTAGGAGGAGGCTTAGTTAAAAAGGGTTTTAAAAAAGTATTACCTAAAAGAAAACCAAAGCCTTTTGTTGAAACTTTAGTAGCTGCAGAAGTTGGTTCTCAAATAGCTTTTGACCCGTTAGAAGAATCTTTACTTGAAATGATAGCTGGAGCAGTACTTCCCGGAAATGACAAAGCTATTGATGATATAGAAAGCTATATTAAAGGAGATGAAGAAGACTCCCGTTTAAAAAATAGAATGCTTTTGTTTGGAGACGGGTTAGCAGGAGCAGGAGTGTTTCATTATGCTGGTAAAGGACTTAAAAACATTAAGTTAAAAGATAGATTTATTTCTTTGTTAAATAAAATAAGAAGTTCTGATGCAGATACTCAAAATAAGTTTATAGATATACTACAAAATAGTTCAAGTGAAAATGCTATTACAGGTAGGGTAGCTTTAAAGAATCGAAGAAAAGAAATAGAAGACGGTACAGTAAAAGACCTAGGAGATTTTGAAGCATTACAGCCTAGTAAAATGACTAGGTCTGAATTAGATTTACAGTTTAATAAAAATCCTTTTATAAGAAAGTTAGAAACAATAAGAAAAAAATTGTTTACTAACAGAGGGAATAAAACTTTAAGAATGCAAGAAAAGTTTTTAAAAGGTGAAAACGTAAAAGAAATGTATCAAGATAAAATAGCCAACATTGGTTATAATCTTGAAAATATTTATCAAGAAATAACAGAGCAAGTTAAAAACTCTGAAAATTTAAAAAAGAAAATTGACGAAGTATTATTTAAAGATGATAGACTACCTACAGTTATTACTAGTAAAAGATATAGTGCAGGTAGAAGTCAAAAACAAGCATTTAAACAAAAATTAAAAACTCTACCTAAAGAACTTCAAGGTCCTGTTAGAGAAGCAAGAGAACTACAAGATAGTTTAAGTTTAATGATGTTAGATACTGGCTATTTAACTAAAGCACAAAAGAAAATATATTTAGACAGCTTAGGTTTTTATGTTAGACGTTCTTATAAAATGTTTGAAGACCCTAACTATGTACCGAACAAAACAGTTTTAAAAGATGCTGAAGATTACTTAGCTATACAGGTAAAAAAAGAAGGGATTACAGACCCTGATGTAATTAAAGAAAGAGTAGAAGCACAGATAAAAGACTTTTCAGATATAAATGGAAGGAATAGTTTTGGTGCTAATCTTGAAAAATTTGATAAAATTAAAAAACAAATATTAATTGGACGTAAAGAAATACCAAAAGAAATAAGAGCTTTCTTGGGTGAAATAGATGACCCTATTGAAAAGTTTGTACACTCTGCTACTAAACTAAGTAAGCTTGTTCAAGATGCGAAATTTTATGATGAAACTTTTGAAGATGGAATAGGTATATATTTTAGAAGAAACAAAGAAGGTATATTTAGAAATACTATTCCTGAAGGCTACGGTAAATTGTCAGGTATGCACACTTCTAAAGAGCTACTACAGTACTTTAGTGTTCATAAAGATTTAAGTCAAAAAGCTTTAGAAGCAGAAAACTTAGGAGGTCAAATATATAGAAACTTGTTGCTACTAAAGGGAACATCACAAGCTGCTAAAACTGTTTGGTCTCATACAACTCATGTAAAGAACGTAGCTGGTGGTATGCATATGTCATTAGCTAATGGTGTTAATGTTTTTGATGCTAAACAAACTTATGACATTATAAAAACTTTAAGAGCTAGAACAAGTGGAGATAAAGCATTACAAGAATTCCATGAAGAACTTTCTGAGTTTGGTTTGTTAAACAAAGGAATTATTGCTAGAGATTTAAAAGGTTTAACAGATGATATAAGTAAAGTTAAAACAGGTAATATTACCAAAGGTATTACAGGAGCTGCTGACTGGACATTTGAAAAAACAGGAATTAAAAAATTAGCTGAAAAAGCACAGAATGCTTACATAGCAGAAGATGACTTCTTTAAAATTAATATGTATATTAGAGAAGAAAAAAATCTAACTAAAATTAATAACATGTTACCTGATAACATGAAAAAGTCAGCTAGAGAAATTAAAGAAGACTCAGCTAGAATAGTTAGAGACGTATTACCTAACTACGATTTAGTTCCAGAGTATTTTAAAAGCGTAAGAAGATTTCCATTAGCAGGAAGATTCTTTTCTTTTATGTCAGAGTCAGTTAGAATATCTGCAGGAACATTAAGGAATGTCAGAGAAGACTTTTTTAAAGGCCAAGATTTAATTGAACAAGGAGCTAAAGAAGCAGGTGAAGCTTATCAAAAGAAAGCTACACAACGCTTAGCTTCATTTAGTTTATTTGCAATAGGCGGAGGTAAAGTAGCTTCAGAAACTAGTCAAGCATTAAGTGGCTTAGGTCAAGATACTGTAGATGCAATTAAAGAATTTTTACCGGATTATATGCAAAACTCTAATATTATAGTTTCAGTAGGTGATGATGGTACTCCTATGGTTAGTAACTTAAGTTCTTGGGATGCTTATGATTATCCTAAAAAACCTTTTCAAATAATGATACCTAAAATATTTGATAAAAATATTAGTAATGAAGATTTTATGTCTGAATTATTATCTTCTTTAGTAACAGAAACAGTCAGTCCTTTTTTAGGAGAATCTATTATAGCAGAGCCTATATATGATTATGTTTTTGCAGGAGGAAGAGATAAAAATAATAGACTCATGAAATACAATTTTATGGGGACTACTTATCAATACAATGATACAGGCTCAGCCACTGATAAAATAGAAAACTTACCAATATTGATGGGTAAATTAATGGAGTCTATAACTCCCGGAAGTATTGATAGACTCTTTGATTATACTAAAACTTTTGGTAAAGACCAAACAAAATATGGTCAAGATATTTATGAACTAGACCAGTTTATGAAGTTTGCTACAGGCTGGGGAACATCTCCTTTAAATACAGAGTATCTTGAAAATGTTTTTAAATTTAAAAGCTCTGACTTTAGTAAAGAAAAAGATAACAGGTCTCGTAGATTATATAATGGACTAGGAGAAAAACTAGACTATGATAAGTTTGTAAATAATTATATAAAAGAAAATAATGAATACTATAAAAATGTTTCTAAGTTTCATAAGTTAAATAAAGCTGCAGAAAAATTTAATATTAATACATTACCCTTAATGAAAGAAGCAGGATTAAGTAAAATGGATAGAGTTAGTATTTATGCAGACCGCTTTGAACCTTTAGGACTAGGAGCAAACTTAAAAAAACAAATTAGTAACGCAGATACAGAAGGTAAATATATAGATGTTATTCAATCTATAAATGACATAGATAATATGTATGGTAATTTTCCTTTAATGACAAGTCCTGAAAATTATAAAAAAGAAAAAGAAGAGTTGAGTGAGCTACGTTCTCTGTTAAGAGAAAACTACAAAACAGGTGGGATAGTTCCTAATGTACAAGAAGACCCTGCAGATAGAGTAGACCCCTTTACAGGATTACCTTATTCAGAACAAATGGATAGATTAGGGTTTAGTAAAGGTGGAAATATAGATGAACTACTTGCTAAAAAACTCTTTAATGTAGATGCTAAATGGCAAAGAAAACATGAAGCTGAAACAGCAGCTTTAGTAAACTCTAAAATAGATGAAGGTATTTTTCCTGAAAGAGGCAGAGTGCCTATAAATCCTAATACAGGAAATGTTGAAGGTAAAATTCCAGACGAAGAAATATTTAATAAAATAAATCATCAAAGACTTGCTTACAAAATGGGAGATAGTTTTGCTAAGAAGTCTGGGCTACAGTTAAGAGAGGCTTTGTCATTAGCTAAAAATATAACTAAAAGAGTATCCGGAGATTATTCTAAAGAAACATTTTTAAAAGAAAACAAAGATGCTAAAGTAGACTTTTTAAATAATAGAGTTGGTTTTAATTTAAGAAATCAAGGTTTAACTCAAGAAGAAGCTGAAAATAAAATTGTTCAAAACACAATAGAGGAATTTAATTTAGGAAAATAATATGAACGTAGAACTATGCAAACAAGATATTAAAAGACACGAAGGCGAAGTCCTTGAAATCTATGAGGATAGCTTAGGCTATAAAACTCTAGGGATTGGACACCTCTGCCAACCAGAAGACCCAGAATATAAGTGGGAAGTAGGTACTAAAGTGTCTC
>Ga0181417_1000623_pt1 | contig 11529 bp, 1 predicted proteins | sample 40SPOviralmetaG_FD_130142 | JGI IMG/M metagenome (GOLD analysis project Ga0181417, IMG submission 130142) | Marine viral communities from the oligotrophic San Pedro Time Series (SPOT) site, San Pedro Channel, CA, USA - 40 SPOT_SRF_2013-02-13 | ecosystem: Environmental > Aquatic > Marine > Strait...
TTAGTAGGTGCTTATGCAGGTCTTGCCGCGAATATCTTTGCTTTGACCGCAGCTTTTGGTGCCTTATCAAGAGCTTCACGAGCAACACAACTAGAAGAAGGCTTAATTGTGATGGGTCAAGCCAGTGGTCTTGCAATGGAAACACTTTCAACTGGTTTAGTAGAAGCCACAGGACATGCTGTTAGTTTAGAAGAAGGTATGAGATCTGTTGCTTTAATTACAAGCGCAGGTATAGATCCAGGCTCTATAGAAAGATTTGGTAAGGTAGCAAGAGGAGCAGCAACTGCACTTGGTAGAGATGTTAATGATGCTATAAGCCGTCTTACAAGGGGTGTTACAAAACTTGAACCTGAATTACTTGATGAACTAGGAATTATGGTTCGTTTGGATGAAGCTTCAAAAAAATATGCAGATAGTATAGGTAAATCTGTTAGTGATTTAACAAATTTTGAAAAACGACAAGCATTTTTAAATGCCACCTTAGAAGAGGGCGAGCAGAAATTTGGTGCACTAGCAGAAGTAGATGTAAATGTTTTTGATAAACTTTCAGCAAGTTTAGCCAATTTAACAAAAAGTGGTATAGGAACTTTTGCAGCACTAATAGAGCCGATAGTAGGTTATCTTGCTTCTTCTCCTATGGCACTCATTGGAGTATTAGCAGCTTTTGGAGCAACTATATCTGGAGCAGTTGTAGGTAGTTTATCCGATATGGCAGAAAAAAGTAGAAACTCTACAGAGGCTCTACAAGAGTACAGCCTAGCAAATATGAAGTCCGCCTCCAGTCTAGGAGTCAATAGCAAAACTTTAGAAAATTTTACATCTACATTGGAAGAAGGAGGAGATGTTGTTGGGGCTTATAAAAAAGCTTTAGTAGGACAAGAAATGTCTGTAATATCTAATAAAGGAAATGCTAAAAGATGGGGCTTAACTCAAGATGAACTCAATCTAAGACTTAAAAATTCAAAAATAATAGTAACTGAACTAGCCATAGCTACACAACGACATGCACTAGCTCAGGTTGAGGATGCTGCAGCAACTGCAACACTTGCTTTTGCTAATGGTGACCTTATGGGAGGCTTAAAAGGTGTTTGGGCCACTCTTAAAGGTGTCGGCACAACAATGAAAATATCTGTACTAACTACTACAAGTTTTAAAACAGCTTTGAGTGGTTTAACTATTAGTGCTCAAGCTGCTGGAAAAGCTTTCAAGGCAATGGGCGCAGGTATAATGGCAATGTTAGGCCCACTAGGTTTAGCATTTACTATTGGTAGTATGTTATTTGATATGTTTAAAGGTTTGTTCAATATGTTCAAATCTGATGAAACATTACAATTAGAAGAATCAACCAGAGCACTAAGTGATTCTCAAAAAGAATTAGCTACAAATCTCCGAGAAGTTGATGCAGCATTAAGCGGTACTTCTAATAAAATATTTTCAACTATGGGCGCTTATAAAGCTCTTGATAATATATTAGCTCAATTTAATGATAAATTTAATGACTTAAAGAGAGATTCAGAAAAAGCTGGAGATTTTAAAGAAGCTTTAAAAGCTCAAAAAGAAATAATAAACAATAGCGCTGTATTAACTAAAGCGTTGAAAGAAAATGCTCAGGTACAAAAATCATTAGCAGAACAAGGTATATTTAATGATGAGGGCCGCTCAAAAATATTAGAAGACTTTATTAATAGCCAACATGGTGTAGCTAAAGCTTTTACAGCCGTAGAAGCTGCTTCTAAAGGAGCAAAAGAAGGTGTTCAAGATTATATAAACTCTAAAAAAGTAAAAACAAATGTTGACGAAGTATTAGCAGGATTAACTCAATTAAGAAAAAGTTTAACTATTACTGATGCTAAAAAAGGTATAATAATTAATCCAAACCTTGAAGTTGATGGTTCTTTTTCAGAAACCTTAAATAAAGTTTTAACAGGTGACATGGCAGTTACTTTTGGTCTTACAAAACAAAAAGCAAAACTAACAGAATTAGACTTTAAAAGAGCAGAAGCACTTAAAGCACAAACTATCGCACAAAAAGAATTTGAAAAAGTAAGTAAAACAATGCGTAATGGTGAAGTTTTTCGACATAAAGTTAGCCAAAAGGTGTTTGAGCAAAAAATGGAGGAAAGAGATAAGGCAGTAGCTGCTTTTAAAGAAACAAAAACAGCTTTAACAGGCGAAGAGCTAGTAATTGTAAGAGCTTTAGCACTTGAAGAAACGAGAGTAAAAGATTTACAAACAAGACTGATTACTCAAAAACAAACCTTAGCTACCGCAAAAGCAGAGGTAGCTACTGCTAATGAACTTGCCGCAAACACAAAAATTAATTTAGAAGAAAGACAAAAAAAGACAAAAGCCTTACAGAATGTAGAACTACAAATGGCCGAAGACACAGAATCTATTTTAAAATTAGAAAAGACTAGACTGGCGGAACAACTAGAAAACGATAAAAAAAATGTTGAAGTACAAAAACAAATCACTCAAAATGCAGCAGATTTACTTGTAGCTGAACAAAATGTAGCGTTAGCAAAAGCAAAAATAAACTTAGCAGAAGAAGATCGATTAGAGTTACAGACAACTCTTCTAAAGGCTGTTCAAGAAAATCAAAAAGCAGAAAGAGCAGTTTTAGATATTTCAAATAAACTTATTAAAGCCGCACAAGAACAATTAAGTATTGAGCAAAAAACTAGTGAGTTGCAACAAAAAATAGCTAATAGGAAAAGCGGAGCAGATGATACAGAAAGTCAAAGACTCGCAATACAATTAGACGATAAAGTAGTTGCTAGAAAAATAAGTTTTATAGCGCAAGAAGCTAAGCTTAAAAAAGCTCAAGTTGAAATGGAAAAAACTCTTCTTATAGCTAAAATGCATCAGTTAAAAGCTGAAATAGATGTTATTAATAAAAAGAGAGGCGCGGATGTTGCAGCTATCCCTACTAAAAATCTTGAAGCAACAATTGCTTCACTTTCAGAAAATGGTGGTTTGTTTGATGTTCAAATACAAAACATTACAGATAATGCTACTCTACTGACACAAGAGTTGCTTTATCAAAAAGCCTCTACAAATATTATAGCACTTCAGGCCGCAGAAAGATTAAAGAACGAGCAAGCAGTAAGAGAGGTAGCAAGAGAAGAGTCTGAAATTAGAGGCTCAATGCTTGCAGGTGCTATTAAAATGGCTGAAGTTTCTAATAAGATGGCTCAAAACAGTAATACTAATTTATTCGGAGACCCTAAGTCCAATACAATAGCTGCTAAACTTGCAAAAGAAGCCAATCAACTCAAAGTTGTAGCGGCTAAAGCAGAGTATGATCAAAAAGTCATTATGCATAACTTAGACATGGAAGTACTGTATGCAAAATTTGAGTTACTAAAGGCAGAAGCAGAAGCAGACGGTAGAATAAGCACGCAAGAAGCAGCTATGTTAAATGCTCATCAAAAAGTTTTAAATGCTAAAATAGCGGCTTCTAAGCAAGAAGTAAAAGCAGCAGGTCAAGCTGTAAATTTCGCAAAGAGTGAAGCAGCTATCGCCAACAAACAGGCCCTAGGTGCCGCATCTAGTGACGGCTTTTTAGCAGTTATGCAAACTTTATCAGGTCAAAAAGCCGCAGAAGATCAAAAACTTGCAGATAAGAAAAAGTCCGAAGATAAAGAAACATTCAAAGCAGGAGTACTAGAAGGGTTCGATCAGAGTTCGATAGCAAATAGACAGGTAGAATTGTTAAAAATTATAGCAGATCATTTAACTGGTACCGATAATACTGTTGATGCAATAACTAATGTCACTACTTCTAAGGTTCCTAAAGAAGATGAGAATAATAATACTAGCGGCGATGTTATAGCTAGTACTCTAGGATTGACAGGAAGTGCTAAAGATAGCCAAATTACAGAAGGAACTGATAAGTCTGCTGTAGTAGAAGAAGCTGAAGATATTGACAAACTACAAGCATCCTTGAAAGGTGCAGCAACGTCTATGAGAGCTTTGGGCCCTGATGGTGAAGGACCTGCAGCAATGTTTGACGGTTTAAATACTATGTCTACCGCTTTTGAAAAAGGTAAGAGTGAGGGTGAAATGATGTCATCAGCTCTTGCAGGTATCGGACAAGTTATGGCAGGCGCCTCTCAAATGAAAGTAAATGCTATTGATAAAGAAATAGCGGCAGAACAGAAACGAGACGGTAAGTCAAAAGCTTCAATGGCAAAAATAGCAGCTTTAGAGAAAAAGAAAGATGCTATGAAAAAGAAGCAATTTGAAATGAATAAAAAGATTTCTATGGCTCAGGTTGTTATTGCAACAGCTACAGGAGTTATGGAAACCATGAAAGAGGGCGGGTTTTTTGCAAGCCCACTGGCAATGGCTGTTGCTGCTATGGGTGCCGCTCAACTAGCTATTATTGCAGGAACTTCTTATCAAAGCGCTGGAGGAGGAGGTGCAACAGCACAGTCTCCTCAAAAAGTAAGTATGGGCTCTCGAGAAAATACTGTCGACCTAGCAAAAGCAAATAACTCTGCAGGTGAATTAGCTTATATGAGAGGAGAAGACGGTATAGGAAAAGGAGCTACTAGCTTCAAACCAACAGGGGCTTTCTCAGGATATAAGCATAGAAACACAGGTGGATATATTGTAGGAGAGCAAGGACCAGAATTATTCATGCCAGAAATGCCAGGTGAGATAATACCTGCAGGTAGAGTAGGTGGTGGAGAACCAACAAATGTAAACTTCAATATAAGTGCAGTAGATGCAACAGGTGTTGAAGATGTATTAGTAAGACAAAAAGGACATATAATTAGAATGATTAGAGAAGCAGCTAACGAGCATGGACATGACTTTTTAGAAGATATTGCTACGGAGACTTATAGATAATGGCTATTACATATCAAGAAGTATTACCAGATCCAAACTATGCGATAGGGAATGATGGGAGCACGTCAGGAGCAAATGGACCTGGCTTTGCCTCAGTATCTTTAACGTCTAAATCGCCTATAATGAAAACAAGAACAAACTCAGGACGTATGGTTGCACGAGCAATAAAATCTCATCAATGGGATATTTCTATATCGTATAACCCCATGACAAGAGCTGAGTTTGAGCCTGTGTATAATTTTTTACTTAATCGTAGAGGAAGTTTAAAGCCTTTCTTTGTAAGTCTACCTCAGTATCGTACCCCTCAAGATAGTAATTTTGCAGGCAATGTAAAAGTATTTGCACCTTCATCATCATCAGATGTTATAGTAACTGGCACACAAAATAATGTACGAGCAGGTTCTACACTATTGCCCGTAGACGGTATAAGTGCAGGCAACCCTAGTCCGGGAGACCTATTTACAATTACAGATGCAAATGATACCAATCATAAAAAAGCATATAGAGTCACTCAAGTAGAAACTCCTTCTAGTTTTGCGACTGTAGGAACTCCCGATGCTCCTACGGGTACTGAACGAATCATTCATTGCATACCAGGATTACAAAAATCAACTGCAAATAATGCAGATGTAGTATTTGCAGCTCCTTTAATAAGGGTAATTGCTACAGATGTACAAGAATATTCTTTGAACAAAGAAGGACTATATACCTTTTCTTTAAAGCTTGAGGAGGCCTTACCTTAATGACAATTCGTAAATTTGGAAATACCAGCGCAGCAAATACTTTAGTAAAAAACTCTCTTTTAAACAATGAGAGTTTTAACTATGCACACCTTGTAAAATTTGAAAGACCTACTCTTAATGTAGAACAAGGAAAAACTTCTCAAAAAGCAGATAGTTATGTTTATATAACTGATGGTGCTTTTGATATAGCATGGGATGATGAAAGTAAAGACTCTTCAGGTACTTTAAACGGTGAACAAACTTACAACGCAAATAAATTAGGAAAAATAGGTTCTGTTACAGAAACTACTGAAGCCAAAGCAAGTTCTATGACAATTACTTTAGATACTGCGTCATTGGGTACAAGTTTAGAATCTCATGAATTAAGATTTCAATCAACTATTTTAACAGCTCCACATGGTATTAACTTTTTAGAAGCAGGTTTTAGGGAAGGTGATAAAGTATTAATTTCTTCAACTAATAGTAGTGCTACAAATATAAATAAAGAATTAACTATAACTACTTTTAGAGAAGAAGGAAAAGCTTTTAATTTTACCACTTCCGATAGTATAACTGCTTCTCTAAGTTTTCAAACTTATGACTATACTATATCACTACTCTCTGAAGAGTTAAAAGCATTAACTACTTCTAAAGTTGACGATGCTTATAGTACATATATGAATAGAGAAGTATTTGTATATAAAGCACACTTAAATATAGATACAAATGAAATCATAGGTACACCTTATTTAATTTTTAAAGGCATTATTACAAACGGATCTTTAGTAGAAGATCCTTCAAAAAGTTCTTCTATAAAATGGACTCTTTCTAGTCATTGGGGAGATTTCTCAAGAGTGTCAGGAAGATTAACAGTAGATGATCATCATAGAGCTTTAGACGGAAATGGAATACCAGATTTAGATGCTGTGGTACGCCCAGAGTATGCTTTTGATCGTGGCTTTATGCATGCAAATCAAGCTGTAAATGTTATGGCTTTGTATAATGAAATAGAAATAGGTTATAAACAAGTAGACATTAATGGTAGCTGGCCCGGAGGTAAAAGAATAAGAGAAGTTGAAAGTATTGTTGAAAGACGTACAGATCTAAACTTTAACTTATCTCCTAAATATCTTCCTGTTCCTTACGGTGTAAATAAATTAGACTCTATTCCTATATTTGTAGATACTGCAAATACTGATGCATCTGAAATTTATGTGGCTTATGCAATAAGTGAAGGACCAATAGCAGGCCTTTTAGACTTGTATATAGACGGCAATAGTAATATATGCGTAGATAAAGCAGACTTTGATTTAAGAAGTACCGCAGGTGATACTGTAGATTTAGTTTGCAAAGGTAGAATGGATAGAGGACATACTTTAACAGGATATGATGCAAGTACAGGAGCACAAGCCTCTGCCGATCTAGACGATCCAGATAGTATACCAGAGTTTGTTGTTATAAACGGTACAAGACAGTATTTACGAGGACCAAGAAGCTCTAAGCATAATCAACAAGTTTTTAATGAAAATGATACAGCAGCAGACTCTAATACTGGAATATTACATGAAAGAACACATAGTATTACTTCTCCAATAACTGGTAAATTTCAATTTCATGCAGGTAAGCCGAATCAAAAAGCAAACTCAACTTTAGTACTAAAAGCCGCTAGTAATGGATTTAAAATACAGAATGATTATTTTCCTTCGAATAAACGAAAAGAATACTGGAATAATCAACACCAATTACTCGATACAGCCTATGTAGTTGGTAAGTTTACAATTGCTTCCGGAGAAACTTCAATACCGGAAATAGACTTTGTAGTAAGAGGTAAAGGTTTAGAGTGTCATAACTATGACAGAAGCTATGGTAAAACAAATCAAGTTTCAGCGTCCGAAACTGATTTTAAATTAGGTGATCAAATACTTCTTAAAAAGACATCTGATAATACGACTATCGATCATAGAGATTCTGAGAATAATGTAATAGCTACTTCGGGAACCCAAATAATAATAGATAAGTGGACTTTCTTGGATAATGACGGAAATACACAAATACGTTTTAGAACAAATTGGAACTATGATATAATATCTCCTCATTACATGCAGCTAGTTTCAGACAGTAGTAAAAAATGGTATGCAACACCTTCTTATCCCACAGATGGAGTAGTTTCCGGAACGGTTGCTAAGGAAGCAAAAGCACCTATTACTACTTCAAGTAATAATACTACTAACGGTACAGACGTTACTGTTAATCCTGATACTGATTTCGCAGCTGCAATGGCAGATTTAGGACAAATTTTAGGTATAACGTTTAGTGCAACTGACTTAGAAGACTTACGAAATTCGTTGTTTGAAGATATGACATGGGATTCAAGTTCAAATACTTTTGTCGCCGTAGGTACAGGAGACAGCATCTCAACTTTAGATACTGATATTGATGAAGTCTTTATTAAAAATGGAATATACTTAGCTTCTTCTTCCTCTTCCACCGATGAATTTTATACTGGAACAATAATAGAACTTACGAATATTACAAATGACTTAGCACATACTCAAACAAGAACTATTACAGGATATAACGGTGCTTCAAATATGGCAACCGTAGACAGTCCTTGGGATTCAGCATATCTTCCAGGAGTGGGTGATACCTATAGACTTATAGGTATACCTGATATACGAGTTTCCCTAAACCCTGCGATACAATTATTAGACTATCTAACGAGTAATCGTTATGGAGCAGGTCTAGATATTGATAGTGATATAGATTTAGAAAGTTTTAAACAAGCAGCGAGAGAGTGTGATACAGGTTCAAATATTACTGTAGTCGTACCAGTTCCAACGCCACCAGCAAGCTTAGCTTTCCATGCAGGAGATGTTTATAGATATCCTGCTACAGGCGATATACTATTTCAAGGAACAGTAGTAACAAGTAGTTCTGCTACTACTGCTAGAACAGTAGATGGAAGTAGTTATAAAGAAGTAGTATTTACTGATGTAATAGGTAAACTAGGACAAAAATGGAATGATTGGGAAACTTTTCAACCTCATCAAGTTATATGGGATAATGGTTATTTATGGCTAGTTTCTTCTTCGGGTGGAACCGTTACGACTCTTCCTAATATTAATACTTCTTATCAAAGTACTTCTACCGCTTTTAATTTAACAAAAGCTTCAGGAAACAATGGAAGTAATACTACTCTTTCCCTAAATATTGCAATAGGTACAAACGGTATTTTAACTTCAGCAAACGGTAATCCTTTAGTTAAATCTTTTTCTAACAATACTTTTAATGCTTCTGGCTACTCTTTATATGACTCTGATAATGTTAAATATTGGAAATATGTAGGATGGGACTCTAACGCTCAAAGAAATGTTACTCGACATCAGATGAATCAAGTTGTTTCTACTTCTAATCCTGTATTTGATAATATTAACTTAATGTTAAAACAGTTTAATGGAGTACTTCGTTATTCAAATGGTCACTATGCTCTAGATATTAAAGGAAAAACTCCTTCTGTCTTTGTAGCTGGAGAAACCATAGATGAAAGCGATATTATAGGTGCAGTTACTATTAAAGATGGAGGTTTGAAAAAATCTTTTAATAGTGTTAGTACAAACATTAAAGATCCTCAAACTAAGTTTGAAAACAGATCTGTATCTTTCTTCAACTCAAATTATTTGAAACAAGATAAACATAAACCTAAGAAGGGATCTTATGGGTTGCCTGGTATTACAAACTACTTTAACGCAAGATTTAATATTAATCAATATTTAGATGAGTCTCGTTTCGGATTAAGTATAGCATTTAAAATGATGCCTAAAGGAATACTTTTACTTCCCGGACAAATTATACGAATAAATTATGAAAAATTTGGTTGGACAAATAAAGAATTCAGAATATCAAATCTAATACTAGGCTCTGATTGCTTGGTAAATATTACAGCCGATGAACATAATAATGCAGCTTATATAATAGAAAAAATATCAGCTCCTAGCTCAGGAGACTCTCCGGTTACTGCTACACCTGCAAACCATCAAACTCCTACAGCGCCCAGTAATCTTACAGGCGTAGGAGAAGTACCAGGCAAGTTTATTCTTAGCTGGACAAATGCTAATGATTTTGATACTGAAACTCATGATACAGAAATCTATGTAAACAAAACTACAAACAATAGAGATCACGCAGGTACCGTTTTACTAGCAACTACGGGGGCAAATAGTTACCAACACTTTATAGAAGCAGATTCGGACTCAACAACTCAGTTTTTCTGGGTAAAGCATATTATTGGTAGAGGCAATCTTAAGACTGCTATACGATCTAATTTTTCTCCTAGTACCACTACAGGTGTATCAACAACTGCACCTGTTAGACACAAAGGAAAGTGGGATATTGCAGTAAGTTCTTTACCTACAACAGCAGCCTTAGCAAATGCTAGATGGTTAGACGGTACGGGGCAACAACCTACTGTTCCTATGGCAGGAGACGAAGCGTGGTTCTTTACAGGTAACTTAGATGCTCCTACAGGACAGAAAATTTGGATATATACTGGAAGTACTTGGCAGGCACAGACTCAACCAATTCGAGGAGATTTGGTAGTAGATGGAACAGTTACTACAAATGAAATAGCAGACGGAACAATAGTGGCAGATAATATTGATCAAACTGCTACAGGTGGAAAATTTGGAGAGGTAGTAGCCGCCGTTGGAACTTTCGGCACAGTAGATACTGATGTATTAAATGCTAACTCTGTTATTGCTCGTGAAGTACAAGTATTCCCTACAGGAGGTACAGCTCCTACTATTAATGGAACTACTCTTACAGGTGCAGGTATTGATCTTAAGCAAGACGGAGATATGTATGTAGGAGATTTTTCTTCTAATAAATATCTGTTTTGGGACCAGTCCGCAGGAACTATGAAGTTCAGAGGTGTTTTAGATGCTGATGATATTATAGGCTCAAGTGCTACGTTTAAAACTTTAATATCTGAAGTTGCCACAATAGGTACTTTAAATACTAAGATGTTGGATTCTGATGCAATTGTTACTCGAGATATTCGTGTAGGTCCTTCTGCTGAAGTAGTTGCTGGTTCTTTTACAATTGGAACAGAATTTTATATTACAGATCTTGGTAATACTACACAAGCACAATGGAATACTATAGCGGGGACAAGTGGCCAGACTTATAACTTGGGAAGTATCTTTACTGCGGCATCTGCTGGTACAGGTACGGGTAAAGCACGAAATAGAACTACTGTTGCAAAGATTGCAGGCTCTACTCTTACAGGCTCTGGAGCACACTTAAACTCAGATGGAGATTTCTACTTAGGAAATGTATCTAGTAATAAGTATGTATTCTGGGATCAGTCTGCAGGAACTATGACATTCCGTGGAACACTTGATGCAAGTGATATTACAGCAGGTACTATTAATGCGAATAGAATAGCTGCAAATACTATTACTGCATCTCAAATGAATATTACAGGAGGTCTTTCATCAATTACCGCAAATATAGGTGATATTACTGGCGGCAGTCTAAAAGGTGGCAGTATACCAGAAGCTTCTTCAGCACCTACAAGTACGGAGTCTGGCGCATTCCTAGACCTTACAGGTGGAAGAATGGTATTTGGTAATGCAAATAAGTATATTTGGTGGGATGGTACTAATTTACAGATTAATGGAGTTACTATTAGTAACGCTGCTCTTAGTGGTAGCTCTGGTTTTGCCACAGAAACTTTTGTTAATAATGCAATTAATAATTTAGTAGATAATGCCCCCGCAGCCTTAAATACTTTAAATGAAATTGCGGCGGCTTTAGATGATGATGCCAGTTTTCATGCTTCAGTAACAACTAGTCTTTCTAATAAAGTAGGCACTACTTCTACTCAAGCTTTGTCCAGTGCGGCGAATGTTTTAACAGTAAGTGGTAGCACTGTAAGTCTTGCAAGAGCAAA
>Ga0181417_1000624_pt1 | contig 11520 bp, 6 predicted proteins | sample 40SPOviralmetaG_FD_130142 | JGI IMG/M metagenome (GOLD analysis project Ga0181417, IMG submission 130142) | Marine viral communities from the oligotrophic San Pedro Time Series (SPOT) site, San Pedro Channel, CA, USA - 40 SPOT_SRF_2013-02-13 | ecosystem: Environmental > Aquatic > Marine > Strait...
CCAGGGCGGCCTGCTGCGCCTTCTTTGTTTCGGCCGCGTCCTTGGCCGCGGCAAATGCCTCGAGGTCCTTTGATTTGGCGGAGGCCGCGGCCGCGGCGACAGCTTCTTGGAGCTCGCGCTTCTCCTCTGCCAGCTTCTCGGCCAGCGCCGCGGTGCGTGTGAGCACCTTGTTGCGCTGCGCTTCCTCTTCCGCCGCCTTCTTCGCCTTGGCCTCGGCTTCCGCGGCCGCCTCCGCCGCGGCCGTGGCCTCGGCCTCGGCCGCAGCCGCCGCCATCGTCTTTTGCGCGGCGTCGAGGGCCTTGCTGCCCGCGGCCTCCGAGGCCGCCGCCGCGTCGGCGTCCTTGCGCGCCTTCTCGGCTTCCTTGCGCGCCTTCTCGGCGAATTGTCTGCGGGCTTCCTTGATCTTCATCGCGATGGTGTGCTCGCGCTCAGGGCCCTCGGGCATCGCGCACTGGTCGCGGATTTTGCGCTCGATGTGCTCGATGCGCTGCTCGGGCGCTTCTGCCTCCGATGCGCGCTGCTCGTGGAGCTGCTGAAGGGCCTTCTGCATGTCTTGCAGGACGTCGAGCATCTCCTCGCGAGTATTTTCGACGTTAGTCTCCTTGTCGTTGATTCGATCAAAAAGATCGGTGACCCTGGTGCCGAGGACGGCCTCTTCCGGCGAAAGGTGCTCGAGCTGCTTGAAGTTCACGTGGAGGACAAGCGCGCGGCATGTGTTCTTCTTAGCTGCTGCGATTCTCGCCAGGCCGTCGGGACCGACGAGGTTGGAGGAGTCGACCTGGCTCCGCGTTGTCATTCTGTAACGGTCGGGTTGGCTCCGGAAGCGAAAAGGCTGTAACGGCTGAGCTCACGTCGGGCGCGAGCGAGCGGTGGACAGTGGGCGAAACGGGCTCTGCGCCGTTTTCCTCTTACTCCTACGAATGCACCGGAAGGCCGGCGGCCGCTCAAGGACGAGCACCGTCGGTTACACCGGAACCTAAAAGTGTCGGTTACACCGGAACCTAAAAACTACCGGACAGCGGGCTTGCCACTCCGATGTAACCGTTGCAACGACCGTTACATACGTTAGTTCAATAAATTGTAATCAATTCCTTTTTAGGCATGTGGACACTGCAACGACACTGTGGGGTGGTGGCCTGGACTTGCGAAGTGTCCCCCACCACCCGGAGCGGTCGCGTCCGCCACGTGGCCGACCCGCCCAGCGCGTAACCGAATGTGGACACTGACGCGACACTAAAGTGGACACTGGCGCGACACTGGCTCCAACGGCAGCCTTGGAAATGTGCTCGCTTTTCGAGGTCCGCGATAAAAGTTGGCAAGGGTGCGACACCAGATGCGCACGAGATTTGCATGCGTAACCGTTATGTAACAGTCGGTAAGTCGCGCGTCAGGCTGTGTCCGTTACGCGCGACGCTCCGGTGTAACCGACGGCGCTGGCCCTTGAGCCGTCGCCGGCCTTCCGGAGCAACACTAGGAGTAAGAAGAAACCCTACCACACGCACCGTGGCGTTGTCTTCTCAACTGCCGGCTTGCTTTCCTTGTCAGTTGAGCATTTCGAGCTGATTAGAAAGCAAGCAACCAGAAACGCAAGCATGCCCACTGGCAACCGCGGAAACGGCAGCAACCGCAGCAACCGCAGCGACCAGAGCGACGCTCCGCGCGCGGGCGTCGACCCGGCCATGCGTCGCCTCACGGCGCGCGAGCGGTCGCAGCTCGACGGACTCGACAGCGTGCAGGACCTGGTCAACATGCTCCGGTGCTTTGGCTACTCGCTGGACGACATGCGCTGGAACCCCGAGACCAACGTGCCCGCCTACCCGATCGAAGTGCAGATGCAGATGGACTCGCTGAAGAACGGCTCCCTGTGCGCGTTCTCGCGCCTGACTCCAGAGATCACCGGCATGCTCGTGCTGATGCATGACCTGAGCGAGCAGGCCCTCAACTACAAGTACTTTCGCATCGTCCGAACCTACCCCGACGAGTCCAAGGTCCTTGTCGACGTGACGCCTGCGGGCAACGCCCCTCACCACGTGCGCCACGTCAAGGTGCACATGAGCAAGATCACAACTATGTACTACCCACCGAACAACGACGCCCTTAACGTGCGCTCGTGCCTTAAGGCCACCAACCGCGACGCGGCGTTCAAGGCTGCGGGCTACGACCCGGTCAACGTCCAGTGTCTGCAGGTTCGCCCGCACCCGGCCATCGAGGAGCGGCTCCTGTTCCGTGACCTCCCGCGTCTCCTCGAAACACTCAACCGCGAGCGGGCGCCGGGATACCCGTTCAAGATCCAGTTCGGGTTCCAGATCTTTGCTGTCGGCGAGCAAGAGGCCGTGACGGAGCACCTTACGAACCGTGCGATGAACTACGAATCCGTCTACAGCACTGAGCCGTACATGGTGTTGGTTGACAACAAGGGCTCGTTCATAGACGTGGCGCCAGACATCGGAGCCTCCGCTCACACGCCGCAAGCGGAGGCGTTCCAAAAGCTCTTCATCGCCGATGACCGGTTCTCATACCAGACGTGGAGCAACTTGCTCTATGCCACCCTTGAGTACGTCAACTGGGGCTGGATGCCAACTGCGCCACACATGGAAGAGATGGGTGACGGCGACACGGCCGTCAGCCTCGGTATGATCCCCGACGACCTCAATCGTGCCTGGAGGGCGCAGCTGCGCGGCGGCCTGCTCGTCCGGCCCTTCATGGACTCGTGCCTTACGGCTACGAAATCGAAGAAGGAGCTGATCAACCTGCCCATTGTCAAGCTCCGCAAGGACGTCGTCGGCGGTGCCATGATGATGTCGGCCAACCTGGCGGCCGTGCTGGCGCAGCAGCATGCACGGGACTTCACCATGGGGGGCGGGATGATAATGGTGCGCGACAAGCTCGGCACCATCTGCTTCGCCTGCTACACTCGCATCACCGTCGCCGAGTCAAAGCTGTGCGGCGGCTGCGGCAAAGCGCGCTACTGCTCCGCTGTGTGCCAGAAGTGGCACTGGAGCGAGCACCGCACGAAGTGCGCGTCTCCCGAGGAGCGCACCGTGTACCGCGCGCGACGCGAGGCCGCCGCCAGAGAGCACGCTGACCTCGTGCGCAATCGCGACGAGCGCGCGGCCCGTGAGGCGGCCGAGGCCGCCGCCAAAGAGGCCGCGCGCAAGGCCCAGATCGCGCGCGAGCGCGCGACCCGCCTTGAGAAGCAGGCGGCGGACGTGGCCGAGCGCGTCCGCCGCGCTGCCCCTGTGCCGCCCCGGTCCGCCAAGAAGGGCAAGCGCCCGACCCGCTCGACGGAGCAGCTCCTGGTCCACGCGGCGTGGGACTCGAACAACGAGCGCGCGGCCCGCACGGCCGCGTTCATGGCCAAGCAAGAGGCGGAGCACCTCGAGGCAGAGGCTCGCAAGGCCACTGAGAAGCTGCAGGGCATGAAGGACCTCGTCGCCCGGGTGAGCATGGAGGAGGAAGCGCGCAACCACTGCGTTCCGTGCGCACCGACGATGGGCGCGTTCATGTGAGCGGGAGGGCGACGAGGGAGTAGGCGGTGACTGCGGCGGGGCGGATTTGAATGTGTGAATGTGTGTCTGTGTGAAGCGAGGGGTAATGAGCGGGCGGGCGAAGGGGGAGTCTTTGGAACGGAAGGCGTCTGCGGAGACGAGGGTTGTGTGCAATTTGCGCGGTGACGGATGTTGTTTTCATTTGAATTGTTAACTCTAAAACGCTGTAGCCAACTCTACCGAGCTACGCCGCCACCGGCTCCATAAACTTGGTGAGCGCCTTGCTCGCCTCCTGTACGGCCATGCCGCCCATGTCGCTCGGGAAGACCAGCTTGGCCGCAGTCTGCACGTGGGGCGCAGCCAACGTCGACTTCTTGGCAAACTTGGCGCACACAAAGGCCTTTTCCGAGACGCGGTTCTCGAGGTCGGATATCAGCTCGTTGACAATGGGCCGTCGCCAGGGGTGGCTTAGTATGGATGGCCGTTCTAATCTCTCACGCTGGGAAAGTCCGAGACTGCCGCACGCATTGCTGCGCCACACAGCTGCGGTAGTAGCGTCGTGCCCTCGAGGCGCTTTGTTAACAGTTGTCGAAACTCGGGTGCAAACTCTGACCCCCCTGACCCCTCTGACCCTTGATCGACGAGCAGATTGGGGTTGGCAACGAGCGGGTTCCACGTGCGAAAGACGAAGAGCGTCATCACGTTGGCGAATTCCTCGTGATCGTCCGCTGCGTTTTCGCGCACGACGCGTAACATGTGCTCGCGCACGCGCCACTTTGCATAGTAGGCACACCCAGCCCCTTGGTTTACCAAGCTCGAGTGCGCGTCGTGCTGCTCGGTCACGAGACCGTACGCTAGAAACGTGTACAGCACGCGCCGTGCGCACACGGCGTGGCGCTTCTCCGAAAAGTATTCTTGGTCCGGCGCGTACAGCGTGTGGTCGGGACGGTCTGGATCGTCGGGGTCGGTACCGACAAAGCGAATCGGCGCCGACCCCTTTTTCGAGTTTTCAGACACTAGTACGGGTAGAGTGTTGACGATGTCCTCTCTCGCCTGCGCAAACACGTCTATCAGCTCAGTATTCTCAAACCACGACTGTGGTGTAACGTGGTCGACCACTGTAACGCTTGGCTCCCACGCCGATGTGGGAATTTTTCCGGTGAACGGACTGCCGAATGCGTCCTCGCGCCTAGTGGTGTCACTGCGTTCATCATCGTCCGGATACCACTGCCGTCGCAAGAAGGCGAGAAAGCGCTTGGTCTCTGCGCTGCGATACCGCACGAGCGTGTTCTGCTTTGTAGAGCGCGCGAGCGGTAAGTGCATCTCCTTCCACCACTGCCTTCCTGTGCGGTACTCACCCACGATGCTGTTCTGTAGCGGGTCGCTGTCCACGTCACTTGTGGGCGCGACCTCGCCTGCCCCCCTACGAATGCGCTCCAGCGCGGCGAGGTACGAACGCAGTATACGCCGCTCGCGGTCGCACTGAGAGTGCAAGTCAGTCCATCGGCGTTTTGCACGGCGAATCAAGTACTGAATCTCGGCGGCCTTGTGCTCCTCGGCAGTTGGGGCCGGAGGAGAGCGTCCCTTGAATTCGGAATCAAATGCGGCTTTTTCGATGGTGTAATATGTCTCAGCCACGCGCTTGAGCAGGTTGTCGTCATCGACCAGCTCCAAAGGCGGCGCTGCGGTCTCGAGCAAGAAGAGTCGCGTAACCGTAAACTCCCATACGCCATTCCACAACGCAGGAGAATCAAAGCGGTGCACGCCGTCTCGCAGCGTCTTGGTAAGTGAGACGCGTATTTCGGAGTGGTTGGCGTCCCAAGTAAGCAGCCGTGCAATCTCGGAGCCGCCGCCGCCTCCTCCGCCGCCTCCTCCACCGCCACCGCCGCCGCCGCCACCGTCGTCGTCGTCGCCGCCGTCGTCGTCGCCCTGCATGTCTTCATCCAGTTCATCATCGCTGTCCGATTCATCCATTTCTCGCTTCTTTTTTGAACCAGCAGCGGATGGCCTGTGCGCGCCTTTACTGGCACCAGCGTTTTTTTTAGCTTGCTCAAAGTCGTTCACCATGCTCTCGTTGATGAACTCGTCGCGCTGAAGCCGCGGAGATCTGTACAGCTGCGTGCTTTTAACGGTCTTGGAGCTCTTGACCTCCACCAAATAGCCATACCGCTTGTCGTAAGAAATAATCCTCACCACGTCGCCCGAGTCGTCTAGTGGTCCATTGTCATTTGTGTACGCTTGAACCGAGTTTGGATCGATGTTTTCCTCCGGCTCCCACGTAGTGCGTTTGCTATTGGTCCACTTCACGTTGTAAAACGTAGTGCGTTTGCCATCGACCAGTTTGGCGTATCGGGCGAGCAACTCGTCGATGGAGAACCACTTATCGCCGCTCTCGTTTTCGCTTTCGCTTTCGCTGTCGCCGTCCGACAGCGGGCCGATTACTTTGTACGCATCCGAGCGAGCCCGCTTCTCGCCGCTTCTCGCCGAGAAGGGTGCCTCGGTCACTGTGAGTTGGCCAAGTTTCAAGAAGAGCGATGGCAGCATGGCAAGAGCGAGCCGCCGCGCTCGCTCTGTCTTCAAGTACCCAACGCGAACGGGGATATCCGCACACTCGATTGCCTGCGTGACAAGGACCATGACGAGCTTGGATGCCTCGGTGGAGGCGCTGCTCATTCTCGCCGTCGCCGCATGCATTGGTGCGCTTGGAGCCGTCGTGCAGTGCGACGCGCTGCACCGGTGCGAGGCCGCGATGACGTGTGCAAACTCCAGCACGTTCAGCAATGGCTGGCAGACGTGTTCGTTTGCAAACTACGTCGACGTGATCGGCGACAAACTGTATGGCAACAAGGCCAACGATGCGACCGGCAATTACGCCGCGCTGACGCGTGGGGTGTGCGCGCCCGGCGAAAGAGTGCACCGTAACTCGGTGTCTGGCCGCCTCGAGTGCGCTCCGTGGCGAATGTGGCCCTCCGCTCTAAACACGGAGATTATGGACCCCAACGCTACTCGCATGCACACTCGAATGTGCGGAGCGTGGATTGAAGCGGGGCCGACGATTGAGACAACTTTAGACTATTGGAGTTTTCACGATGGATTCCGGGCGGAGGCGGCGGTGCGGCACGCCGATCGCGCGGCCTACCAATCTGCGCATCTCAGTTCCACCGACATGGGAAAGTTTTACAGCAGCTGCACCGCGGCGGCGCTCAGTGGCAACGCCGCCGTTCGCTCCGCGGCGATGGGCGCCTACACCCACCTCAAACATGGATTGAACAACCTTACGACGCAACGACGCATCCTCAAGGCAGCAGGCTGGCTGGCAAGCCATCACTGCGACTCTCCAGTGCAGATTGGCGTGGCTGTGTCGGGGGCTGGCTTCTGTGCGACCGTGCAGCAAGGGAGCTCGTTCAGCGCCAGCGCTCTCGCAGACGCGCTCTACGCGCTGGACGAGCCTCGCAGCTTGCAAGAGCAGGCGCGAGTGGGCAACGGCCTCGTCAACGCGAACGCGCTACAGTCGCCGGCGACTACGAAGGAAGAGATCGAGTATGTCTGGAAAGGGGCCACTGGACGCACCGATCACGGCGCGGTGGATGTGCTCATGGCGTCGACCCCGAGCCTCGACGGACTCACGTACATCTCAGCCAACGCCCAAGCTCGCTACGCCGAGGCCTCGGCGTACTTGCACGGCGTCGCGGCGCTTTGCTCTTTTGCGATCCGGGGGGGCATCGACGTCGAGTCGGCCGGCGAGTACACCGCGGCCACGGGCGAGCTGCAGAGCCTGCGCGCCAAGCGGCCGCCAGCGAAGGCTTTGGGTCGGTTGCAAGGGGAGCACTATGGCCGCTCGCTCTCGATGGTAGACGACGGGATCCTCACGCAGGCGAGTACCGTGACACTCTCGCAGATCCAGGCCGCGCCAAGAGGAGACGCACAGGCCGACTGCGCCGCAATGGTTGACTTCTTGTTCCCCGACCGCATGGACGAGCAGCATTTCCGTCTTCTGGTCACAGATTCCCTGTACGAGAGGGCTCGCGAGATCACCGCCGCGCTGCGCGAGAGCGCGGCGCGCGTGGTCACCGACAATGAGGTCATCCGTAACGTGCTGGGCAACCCGGAGGCCGTCGCCGAGGACATCCGAAACACGAGGACACGCATCGCGGGCGCCCCTCGAGGGACCTGGGCGGGCCTGCAACGCGACTACCCCGACGGGCTGCTGAGCAGCGGGGACGGACCGTTGATCATGGCGCTCAAGCAGTCGCGCGCCGTCTTCACGGACAGAGTGGGACTCCTTTTCGACAACGAAAACCCGTGCTCAGGCCCTCCGGTATACGATGCGTTGGGCGCGAACGCTTACATCTACGCCAGTGCCCTCTGCACACACATGCTGCTCGGCATGCTGCGAAAGCCTTTCGCCGACGAACGCTATGACAATACGTCGCTCGCGACTCGGTTTGGATACGTCATGGCGCACGAACTGGCGCACACTACCTTAAACACCCACTTTATCGAACCAGAGTACAGCAATCTGCTGCAAGAATACTCAACTCCCACGGTCTACGACGAGGCAATCGCCGACGTCATCTCTGCACTTGCTATCATCCATGCGGGGCTCGCCACGGGCGAGGAGGTGTGTCGTCATGTAAGCCAGTTGTGGTGCGCACGCGTACCCATTGGGTACGACCACGATGCCACGGGCAGCATCCACCCTGGCCCAAACGACCGTGGAGACCATCTGTGTGCGACGCTACGCGACTTAGGAGTGTATTGACGTCACCAAATCACGTTCGCCGCTGGAAGCTTCTCGTTGCAGAGTAACATCCGAAGTGGGAGGTTGTCTGACATGCGGTCGCCGGGGAACTGTAGGAGCGACTCAGAAACAAACACGCTCGCGAGGCGTTTCACCATCTTACGCCCCGCGGGGTCGATCACCTCCGAGCTCAACTGCGCGCTCATGCAGTCCACAAGCCCCCCGCTCGTCGGAAATATGCGCGCCGGCGTCGGGAGGGTCGCCATTGGCAGTGGGTGCTTGCGCCGGCGGCTGCGGGCACGCTTGACCTCGGTGCGAGGCGAGCTCTTGGCTACCGTTCGAAACGTCTTTGTCAGTGGCATCATTGACCCGAATTCGTCAAGGACAAACTCGTGTTTGCGGCTCGCCTTGGCCGTCGAGTTGCGCGTGTGGCAGAGGCAACCCTGCGATCCGCACAGCCCAGTCTCGCAAGTTGGCGGCCACTCCCTTGACGTCAAAGCCCGCGGCACACGCTTCGATCTAGAAACGCACAGCGCGTCGAATGCGCCATCCGCTCCACCCAAAAACATTCCGTCCAATTCTTCTTCCAAACTCATTTTAAGCCCTCCCGGCGGGCGCTAATAAGCGCAAGGTTCACAGCGAGGCGGAGAGCCCTAGCGCGGTACGATTACTGAGTGCCGACGTAACCGCGAGGCCACTCTAGAAAAGCTCCGGAGCCTTCGTCTGCAAGCTCTTCACGGCTGCGCGCAGCTTCGCGGGTTCCATTGCGCTGATGCACACAAGCTCGGGGGCCATGCGCACCACCTTGCACGTTGCGACCCCCAGCTCACGCGCCCAGGATGCAAGGAAGGCCTCGGGCTGGTGCGACCCCCACAGGGCAGGCGGCTCAAGAAGGGGTGTCTCCGTTCCAAAGGGTTTGGGCTTCCACACGAATGTCTCTTTGACAAACTGCGCATCCGGGTGACCCTCGCCTTCCGGTTTGTGCGCGTCCGCAACGCAAAGCGCGACATCGCGCGTTCTCCGGAGGCGCGGCGTGACGAAGGGGATCGAGTTAAACGCTTCATTCCGTACAGAGAGCCTGTACGAATCGATGCTGTCGGTGAAGGCGACAAAGCCTTCCGCCAGGTTGCTGGAGGTCATCAATCCAGAGCTGAGCGTTGTGTCCACGCAGCCCGCCGAGTACTGCCACGTCGAACGCAAGGTTCCCTCAACCGGGCGCAGGGCATTGTACGTGACGTCTATCGTAGTGACAGCGCCGCGGTGTGGCGCGGCAGGGGCGGCGGCGTTGTCGCTGATGGTGTCGATCATGTGCAGGCCCATTATATCGGCGGCCATTGCCAGTATGCGCTTGCGATTGCGCGAGGCCGCAAGGCCGACGCGCCGCAGCGCTTGCGCTCCTGGAGAAGCCCCCTCGCTGAAACACTCGTCGAGGGATTTGCCGTGGGAAAGCGCCGTTTCCAGCCGCGAATGGAACGTTTGTGCCGCGACGCCGCCGCCCGCTTTGCACACGAGGTAGTATGCTGAGTGCACGCGGTTCATGCCCACGAGCCCAGGCCCTGGGACGCGGCTGTGGCGCGCCGAGTAGATGCCCACGCAGCAGGAAGGCGAGTCGAAGCCAGCCGTCCACCCCTTGGTGTCGCGGTCCGACTCGTCGCCGTCCAGGTCGGGGCCTACCGTAACGTTTGAATCGGCCATCTCGGAGGGCACCTGTTCCGACAGCTTCTTCATCGCCGCCGCCTTCTTTGCTGGGTTGCGCAGCAGTGCCTCGGCGGCGGCAGCGTCCACTGCGACGACGGAGACGCCGGCGAACCAATTGGCGCTGAAGACCTCGGAGTTGAGCTCGCCGTCCACGCCGGACAACCGCATGACCACATTCTGAAATGCGCCGCTCTCGGGCGACCGCGCCGCGCTCGGCAGAACGATGGCCTCGTCGCAGACACGGAGGCTCTGCTGCAGCGCGGTGCGAAGCGCCACGGGAATGTCCTCGAGTCCTGTGTTGCAGGGTTGGTGGACACACACTGCGTTAAGCGGGGGCTTGCCACACAGGGTCACAGGCTACTGCTCGCCTAGAAGTCGCGCCATTGCGTGCCAACTCGCAGTCGTGCCCATCGTGCATGTTCGCGGCCGCGATAGCGCGCAGTCCCGCTCTGGTGGTAATTTAATAAAATTACCCCCTCCCCCCTACTGCAAGCATTACGGACTAATTCCTAACTCTCGAAAGAATCCAAAGTCATCACTGCAACTTAGATCGCTTCTCTTTGGCGATTGAAAGAGCCTTCCAATTCCCAGCCCACACCCCAGACGCCGACTTAGCCGCCAGCATCACCCCGACGCTTCAAACTCCTTCACCCACAGCCTCCTACACCACCGGCTCCTCCCACAGCCCCGCCGCCTCGGCGATGGCGCGGAACAAGTCGCTCGCCTCCGGGATCTTGCGGCGTAAGAACCACAGCGTAAACCTGCGGCTGGCGCGCGACGCCGCGTTGCGCGCGGGGATGCCCTGGATGCGCGCCGACGCGCACGTGAGCGTTTGGATGCCGTTTTGCGCCACCGCCGCGCGCACCACCTCCTTGTCGTCGCGCAGCGCCAGCGACGCGTACATCAGCGCGTCGCCGTTTTGCGTCACCGCCGCCAGCACCACGTCCTGGTCGTCGCGCAGCCTGTCCGACGCGTACGCCAGCGCGACGACTGGGTGCTTCGCCACCGCCGTCAGCACCACCTCCTTGTCGTCGCGCAGCCTCTTTGACGCGTGCTGCAGCGCGTAGCCGTCCCGCGCCACCGCCGCGAGCACCACCTCCTTGTCGTCGCGCAGCGCCAGCGACGCGTACACCAGCGCGCTGGCGTCGTGCGCCACCGCCGTCAGCACCACTTCCTTGTCGTCGCGCAGCCTGTCCGAGGCGTACCGCAGCGCGCGGCCATCCTGCGCCACCGCCGCCAGCGTCACTTCCTTGTTGTCGCGCAGCCTGTCCGACGCCCACCCCAGCGCGCAGCCCTTCTGCGCCAGCGCCGCCAGCACCACTTCCTCGTCATCGCGCAGCCTGTCCGAGGCGTACCGCAGCGCGTAGCCCTTCTCCGCCAGCGCCGCCAGCACCACTTCCTCGTCATCGCGCAGCCCGTCCGAGGCGTACTCCAGCGCGTAGCCGTTCTGCATCAGCTCCGCCAGCACCACGTCCCGGTCGTTCACGCGCAGCGAGCTCATGCCCGCGAGGTCGTTGCAGCAGGAGACCTCCCGTCGGGGGCGAAACTTCGCAGTGCGCGAAAAGCGCAGACGACTGCTTTCCTTATTACTCC
>Ga0181417_1000630_pt1 | contig 11459 bp, 21 predicted proteins | sample 40SPOviralmetaG_FD_130142 | JGI IMG/M metagenome (GOLD analysis project Ga0181417, IMG submission 130142) | Marine viral communities from the oligotrophic San Pedro Time Series (SPOT) site, San Pedro Channel, CA, USA - 40 SPOT_SRF_2013-02-13 | ecosystem: Environmental > Aquatic > Marine > Strait...
AACTGCAACCCTTCTGTGAAGGCTGAATAAACTGCTAGTGTTTTAGCTATAGTTCTTTTATCAGATTTTAAAGGCTTAAACTCCCCAACATAATCATGCTTGTCAGACATTTCTTCGTACTCGGCAAAAGCTTTGTATTCTATTTCAGGCATACCTACAGTGTCTAACAATAAACTGTAAGCATCTTGGTGTATAGATTCCATATTAGCAAAGGATGACATCATCATTCTTGCTTCAGGTTTCTTAAAGATAGGCATATACTTGTCAACATATCCTGCACCTACATCCACATCAGACTGTGTAAACAATCTAAATATTTGTGTAAGTAAATGTTTTTCTTCAGGTGTTACATCCTGCCAATCTTTTACATCTGTATGCAATGGAACTGATTCCGGCATCCAGTGCATTTGATTTTGTAGTTTGTAATACTCATACATCCATGGGTATTCAAACGGTTTATAATAATCTCTAGTTGTTAATAAGCTCATAATTTTTCCTTACCCTTCACAGGCGATACATTCCACATCATCTAAACGAATCCTTGGAACTTTTGTGTTTACATTCTCTACGTTTCTTGCTGCATTAGTTCTAAAGTAATACAACGATTTTAATTTATTCATACCATACCAATGTACATCATTCACATACTGCATGTATTCATCATGCACTTCTTGTGGCTCTGTACTCTTAGGTAAAGTAAAGAATAGGTTGACAGACTGTGCTTGACAGACAAACTCCTGTCGTTTAGAAGCATGTTCTATAATCCATATTTGGTTTATTTCGTTTGCTGTTTTAAATATTTCTTTCTCATCATTAGTAAGTATATCTAAGTGTTGGACTGAACCTTCGTTGGCTGATATATCTTTCCAAATGTTTTCTAACTTCTTACCCTTTAACCCTTTAGCTTTAAGAACCTTTTCAAGGTACTTGTTCTTAACTTGGTAAGAGCCGGATAAGGTTTTGTGAGTATAGCAATTAGCCCTATAAGGCTCAATACTAGGGGAAGTACCACTACATATAATCCCACTACTAGCATTAGGAGCAATAGCCATAAGGTTAGCGTTACGCTTCCCCGACCCATGGATATCAGGAGCTTCCCCACGTTCAATAGCCAATTCTTTAGTAGCTTGTTTTGCTTTAGAGTTAATGTAAAGAAATGCTTTATAGTTGAAGCCAGTTGCATAGATACCTTCAAAAGGTATGTTCCTAGATTGGAGATATGCATGGAAGCCCATTGCACCCAACCCCAAGCTTCTCTCTCTATACGCCGAATACGCAGACTTAGTATATCCTTCTTTACCTTCTCTAACATATTTTTGGAATCTTTTAAAATTTGCACTATACTCTCCTAACTGTGTTGTGTCTATTGCATTGTCAATATAATGTTGTAGTATATTATCAAGCATGGTTATTAAATCTTCAATGAACAAGTCATCTTTTGACCACTTATCAAAGTGTTCTAAATTTACAGAAGACAAACAACATACTGCTGTTCGTTCTTCATTGGTTGGTAAAGTAATCTCTGAACATAAATTACTTTGTCTTATTTTTAATCCTAAATCTTTTTGTGCTTTAGGTAAAGCTTCATTACATGTATCTATGTTTATCATGTAAGGCTCACCTGTCTCTGCCCTAGCATGAATGATTTGCCACCATAAGTCTCTAGCATTAACTATCTTAACAGCTTCATTAGTTTTAGGGTCAATCAATCTCCAATCATCATCAGTCTCTACAGCTTTAAGAAAAGCATTAGTAATGTTAATACCGTTGTGAAGATTAAGATTCTTTCTGTTGATATCTCCACCTGATTCTTTTCTCATGTTTATAAACTCTTCAATCTCAGGGTGGCTTATATCCATGTAAGCTGCATAGCTTCCACGTCTTGTTGTGCCTTGATTAAAGGCTAACATCTGTGAGTCTACAACGTGGATGAAAGGAATGCTTCCAGTAGAACGACTGCCATGAGTAGTTGAAATACCGTTGCTCCTAATATCGCCCCAATATCCACCGATGCCTCCACCTGAACTTGCCAACCATATATTCTCATCATAGTGAGCAGATAAACCACTCCTACTGTCAGGAACATAATTGAGGAAGCAACTGATAGGAAGCCCACGACTTGTACCCCCGTTACTAAGTATAGGAGTGCTGAACATGAACCAACGAGAGGAAGAGTAGTTGTAAAGTCTTTGAGCCAGTTCAAAATCTGTCTCACCTTTGTATGTGGCTCCGAAGACCGAGGCTCTTGCGAATGCTTCTTGTGCATGTGTTTCTCCTTCCCAAAAATATCTATCTTTGAGTGTATCTAAACTAAATTTATCAAATGTTTTTTCTTTGTCGTAGTCTATTTCAATTCCTAAGTAAGGCTTAGTTCCTATTTTATCTTCAACCATTATCTTGTTCCTTGTTGTTTACGTAAATGGCTATTATAGCATAATGTATAATTTTATACAAGTCTAAATTGTTCTTTCCGTCTTTCTTTCCAAACCTCATAGCATACTTCATAATGTTTCCAAGACAGAATCCTTCTCCATATCCTGAATCAATTATCATATCTGTTGCTTGGTATTTACCATTGGCATAGTGTTGGTCATACGTATTACCTACATAAGCTTTTAGTTCGTTTAATATTTTATCTTCGTTGAATTTATAATTCACTGCTTCTCCACTCCTTTGGTAAACTCTCTTCGTTATACCATGTAAAATTATTTTTCTCTGCCCATTCAGCATGAGTTCTTTTAGTTCCATCTTTTCTTTTCTTTGCTTGAGGCATAGGTGCAAAAGGTTTTTGAAATAAAAATACTAATTCATAATCTTCAGGCAAAGCCTCCCTTATATGTATGTACTTACTAAACTCTGCGTAATCCCAAAACCTACCTTTAGCTTCAATTAAAATAGTTTTGTTATCTATTATCTTAACAAAGTCAGGCTCATACTTATGCTTAACAATATAGTCTATGTTATCCCAATGATGTTTCCAATCCTTAAGAAGAGTCTGATGTATTTCGTATTCCCAAATACTATCATACCCTTTAGGTACTCCAGTCTTTTTAGGTCTAGGTTTTCTTGGTACTCTTCTAGGCATTATCAATAGAAGAGTCGTAGTTTTTAACTAGCTTCCAATATGTTAAGATACTATTAAACATATTTAAATGTCTGTCATGAGATTCATCATCCCATATATGACAAGAAATTAATCCTGTATCTTTCCTATCAACAAAGATAGAAACTCTCTGTGGATTATCAAAGCCACAACCCTGTGCATAAGCAGACAACTGCATACCATGTTCATCATACACTAATTTAGATGGGTCTTTGCCTTCTAAGTTATCCTTAGTTTTAAAGTCTACAAAGATACCAGACTTAGAATATAAATCTATCTTACCACCATACCCTGAATCAGCACAGAAAGAATCTTCTGCAATCCATTCTTCATCAGGATAGTTTTCATCTAACCAAGTTTTAATTTTCTTGTAAGGTTTTGTTTGACCTAAACCTAAGAAACCTTTCTCAATTTGATAATGTATTTTAGTACCTTGTTTGGCAGCTTCCATACCTATCTTTTTAGAATCATGTTTACATCTGTAAGAAAAAGAGTCAAGAGATTCTCCCTCGTATCTCTCTAAAGTAAGAGCCGAGTTGAGTGCTTGATTTATTTTCCAGTTTTCTAATGAAGGTTTAGCTATCATACCTAGTATAGTAGTAACAGAAGGAACTAAGTTTTCTTTCTTAGCATCTCTAAGAGTTGTGTTCCTTTCTTTACCATTAGCACCTATGATAGTATACATTGGTTCACCCTCTTTAGTATACCAATGTCCGGACTCAGACGTAAATTTATTATAGCTATCTAATTCAGTTTTGTCAATAAGTTCTTCTTTTTTATTTGTCATTATGTTCCACCCATCTTAATTTTCTTGTATCAGGTAAGTATAATAAATACTTAACGTCTGCTTTTATTTGTTTTTTAGTTCTTGTTGTTCTTGATGTATAAGAATCTTCAGTTCTGTAATCTCTTCTAGCAGTCTTAACATCTATTAATGTTATATTTCCTTTAGGGTCTCGAGCTACTAAGTCTATAAACCCATCACACCCACAGTTTTTAAATACTTCATATCCATTATCCCATAACCAAGTGACTGCATAAAATTCTGCAAGGTCTCCCTTTCTATTTGTTGAATGTTCTTTAGTGTGTTTCATACCAATTCTCTCCTATTTTATATTCTCCTGTTAAAGGACAACGCATGTTAAAGTGTTGACTTGCTTTCTCAATAGCTTCAACTCCTAGTTGTCCCACAAATTCAGCTTGAGATTCTTTTACTTGTATCTGCCATTCGTCATGAATGTTAGCTACAAACTTAGCATCAAGAGAATTTAAGTTTATAAGTTCTTGTAATATACACATAGCTTTTTTCATAACTATAGCACCACCACCTTGTAATAAAGTATTAAGTGCAGCATGTTGGCTACGTACATATATTTTACGACCATCTAATCCTTTGAGGAATCCTCGTTCAGAAGCTTTCTGTACTTTATCTTTTAAAGTTCTAAGTGATGGTAAGTTCTTGAAGAAAGTTTGTTTCAGTTCTTTACCTTTCTTTAATCCACCACCTGCAACTGAACCTATCTTAGCATCACCTGCACCATATACTAAAGCATATATAAATGTTTTGGCTTGGTCTCTAGTCTTTAGACCTGCAAGGTTTTGATTAGTCGTATGTATATCACCGTTGATAACTTCTTCAATATAATCAGAGTCATCCATGTAATGTGCTAACATTCTAAGTTCTAATCCACTAGCATCTATACCTACAAGTTTGTATCCATTAGGGATGGTCCAACATGAACGACACTCTTTACCATATGGACTACCTGCATTAGGTACTTGTGCCATGTTAGGATTTCTATGTGTCATTCTACCTGTGATAGTACCGTTAGGTATTACACTGCCATGAACTCTATCATTTTTAAGTTCATCTATCCAAGATGTGACTTGTGCTATACGCTTTTGATATAGTAAGAAGTCTGCAATCAACTTAGCTTCTCTGATGTGTTCAATCTTTTTGAGAGTACCTTCATCTACAATAGGCTGTCCTGTTGGTGTAAACTTTTTAGGAACCCAACCAAAATCAATTAGATATTCTCCAATTTGTTTACGACTACCAAGATTAAAATCAACTAGCTTCTGCCTCATGAAAGGTTCAACACTTTGAGTTTTAATACAGTTATGATATTCTTCATCAGTCAATCCACGTTTAGATAACTCACCATCTTTTCTTACATAAGGCGTAACTAACTTGTCATCAACTAACTTAGGTTTGAAAGTATTATGTACTTCATCTTCAACAGCAAGTTGCTTTGCTTTTAGTTCAGCAAGAAGTTCCATAGCTTGTTGAGTATTAAAAAAGAAACCAGTCTTCTCTTGCTCTTTCATTATCTTAGCTACACGATGTTCTAAATCTATACATTCTTTACTAAATATTTTACCCTCATTAATAAGGTAATTATACACAGCTTCATTTAGTTTAACATCTTGAATACAATACTCTAACATTTCAGGAGTATAGGAATCAAAGTCTTCAGGTTGTTCTTGTTTTAAACAACCAACACGCCAACCCCAAGCTTTCAAACTATGTCCGTTCTCACGAACAGGATTGAATAGTCTTGACATAACAAGTGTATCTTCTATCTTACAATTAAACTTAGCACCATAAAGTTTTTCTAGTACAGGTATATCATAACCTATAATGTTATGACCTATGAGTGTGTCAGCTTCTTGTAAGAATTTGATACCTTCTTTTATCTGTGTGTTATCAAATGTATGTGAGGTGCCATTTAGTTCTTTGGCTACAATACACCATACATTATTAGGATTTAACCCATCAGCTTCTATGTCAAATATTATTTTAGAATTGTTCATTGTCAAATGTTTCCTCCTCTGATACTTCAAACAGTCTACCTGTATCAGAATTATATCGGAGACCACAAGCTAATCCTGTGTCCCCTGTATATCTAGACTTTAGTACCCTTACTTTTGTGGTGTTAGCTTCTTCCGGATTAGTTGCCTGTTGATTTCTTTCCAGTGCAATTACACAATCCGATAGCTGTGCTATACCTTGTGAGCCTTTAAGGTGGGACAATGATACTTCGATACCTTGCTCATGTCCTTTATCACCTGCTGCTCTACGTAAGTGAGATACTAATATCATACCTACACCAGTCTCTTCAACAAGACTACGTAATCTATTCATTAGCATATCAATACCACGTCTTTCATCACCTTCATGAAGAACATTGACAAGCATATGTAAGTGGTCAACCACGACCCATTTACATTCACATCCTACAATAATATATCTAAGCTTGGCAAAGATATCATCAATGTCAGTAGCACCTAAATGAGAATGGATAAACACTCTACCTTCAGGTATAGTCTTATCAAACAAACTCATGAGGTCATCGTCTGTATAATTCTTACGCTTCTCTGATAAGTATATCCTGTCGTTAGCTTCGATAGATAAAATACCATCAGCAGTTCTTAGCCAGTTCTCTTCAAGTGCTACGATACCTACATTGTCTTCTGTATTCTTAATAAGCCAGTGTTCTAGTTCTCTTGTTACACTAGACTTACCGAGACCTGTACCACCTGTAAGTGTTACCAGTTCTCCTTTACGCATACCATAGAGTTTCTTGTTCAGTCCCTCCCAAGGATATGCAATACTCTCTTTCTCTTCTCTATGTAGCCAATCATTCTTTTGAGATGATAGCTCCATGATACCTGAAGGAGTGTATGTTTTAGAGTTCCACCAAGCTTGGGTAAACTCTTGGAACTTCTTCTGTTTAAGCATTTCGTTTGCATCTTTGAATCCATTTGGGAATGACATGATTCTAGTTTTGTTAGGCTTAAGTATTTTAGCTACAGCTTTAGCTGCATCTTTACCTGCCTTGTCATTATCAAAACATAGAACTACATTATCAAATGATTCTACAAATTCAATGCTCTCTCGTATATCTCTAACAGCAGCCGAAGCTCCACGCTTTAAAGATACTACCGACCACTTACCTTGGAAGAGTTCATGTACTGCCATAGCATCACACTCTCCTTCAGTAATAGTTAGGTACTTACCACCTGTGTTTCCACACAGTTGCTCTCCGAATAAACCTGTGTCCTCGAATGTTCCATTACATGTGAAGCCTTTGTTAGATACAAACCTTGTCTTAGTACCAACAACTTCATTACCATTAAAGTATGGGTAAATATGTTGGGCAACATTATTGTTTCTATCCTTGACTATCTTAACACCGAACTTGGTTGCTGTATTTTCAGAGATACCTCTGTCAGTTAAAGCACCATAAGCACCAGTGTATGATGTAAGAAATGTGTTGTCGGGTTTGGGTTTACTCGTCATTTCAATTACCTTTCCTGTTGATTCATTCTCATAGTCTGTAAAGAATGTATTACAACTAAAGCATTTAGCAGAGCCATTCTCATTGAGAGATACAGCATCACTGCTACTACATTTAGGGCAGGGTAATTTGTGTTTAATAAATTGAGTTCTTTCTTGTTGCATTCTATCTCCATTAGAAATGTGGCTAGGCTTTTACACCTAGCCAAGTTATATTAAGATACCTCGTTTAAAGATTCCTCTTCAGTGGAAGTTTCTTCTTCATCATCTTGTTCAACTACTGCTTCAGGACTTTCCTTTAGCACAGCCTCAAGATTATTTTGATGACCTTGTGAAGCATAGTTCAAAGCTTCGACCAACACATTCAAAGTACCTATCTTACTGATAGATACGTTAGCACCTGCTCTTTTCTGCTCATCTTCAATCTTTGAAACATCATAGACTGATTCACCGTCATCATTTTTAATAGTAATAATCATATTAAAATTCCTCGTCATCGTCAAAAAACTCAGAGCCATCAGATGATTTATACTCTACCAAGTCTACAACCTGAACAGCTTGTAAGTCGAGACCTTTCCCTGCCTTACCTGCATACTCCCAATCGTATTCATTGTATTGGACTCTGATTTTAGAACCATTACCTACAGCAAGATTAACTTCCTGTTTGTTTTGGTCTAGTAATCTAGGTGCAACCCTGACCATTCCATTTGGTCCATTGACTTTACGTTTGATTACTATAGCAGAACCTTCATCCATCTGCTTAATGGTATGTCCACGAGTTGCAAAGTCATTTGCAGTCTCTTCATCAACAACTAAGTTGACTGTGTACATAGGTTCAAATGTGGTATTAGGCTCTTTAATACTTGCCCAATACGCAGTTCCTTCTACTATCATATTTACCTCCTACGGTTTAGTTAATAGTTCGTTAAAAATTGAGAGAGTTTCGAGCTGACTACTCTCGGAGTCATGGACTGAAGCCAAACCAAATCGTTTACATTTGGAGATAGAGGGCTTAAAGTTCTTTGGTTGCTCGATGTCATGTTGCACATTGTATCAGCTTTTATCTTCGATGTCAAGCATTATATCATTTAATGTATAACTACTTTCATCACATAGTCTTACAGTATAAGTGTCATCATCTTTGCCCCACCTAACTTCATAAGCTATTTTGTTTTCATATAGTTCTTTACCGTTCTCTCTTATCCAAGCTTCAAAGTTTCTATACTCATCTTCAGTTAATCTTTTAAATTCAGTTTCCATTATATCTCCGTACTGTTTGCTATTTCTTTTAACATATTCCAACATCTTTCATCTTGTTTATTTTTTGTATCTATATTTAATCCAATCAAAGCAATCAACAAAGCAATAATTATTCCTATATAGTTTATATCTTTAATATTAAATTTCATTTTCTATCTTATCCTTTTTTCTTTTATCATTATATTTAGTAACAATTTTACCACTGTTATATCCTGTAGTTTCTGTTGTCCATTTACCCTCTGCAAATCTAACTTCTATAAATTTTATAGAGTTATCAAGTCTTTCTTGTTCTAATCTTTCTTTTTGTTTCTGTACTCTATCAGTGTGTTGAGTCATAAGCTAAGTCCTCTATTGTTTTGAAAGCACCAGACAATACAGACTCATCTATATTTTCTTTTAAGTTTCTCAAGTAGTCAATGTCCATATCTTTTACTTCCCACACTTTACCATCTAAAGTTCTTGTGATTGTTTTGATATCCTCAACCATGTCTATACCTACCATACTATCAACAGCAGAATACACAGAGCTACACCAAGTCTTAAGACTATCTGCTTCTCCATTAATTACTACATCTATTACGTATTCATCCATTGTCTGATACCTCCATCAGTTCTTTGTATGTTGTTATGTTTGGATATTGTTTTAAGTATTTCATTATCCACTTGTCTGTCATGTATGACATATGTAATTGCCCTTGACCAAAAGCATGTGTTTGTTCAGGAAGTAATCCCTCAACATTATCAACTGTAATAGTCATGGCTTGTTCATCAGGCAATAAAGTTTGTAGCCACTCAACCTGTATAGGTTTGACTAGCTTTCTAAGTTTCTTAATTTGTTTTGCGTTCATATTATTTCCATGCTACGAATTCCATGTAAGGAGTTTCTTTGTGTCCTTCAGGTAACCATTCTACCATATCTTCAACCATTTGTAAATCTAAATTTGTACCTGTTGTTTCTCCCTCATCATTGTGAGATAGTAATAAAGCCTTACCTGCATATACTCTATCATTCATAGTAAAGTATCTTTGATTATCCATAAGTAAACCTTCATCATCAATATACATATCTTGTGTCTCATAGATACGAACACAGTCAAAACTTCTACACCCTATAAGGTCATAGATTTCTCTATAGTCTCCTGTGTACTCGGTTGTTTTTATTGTTGTATCATATGGATTTATTAGTATTGCTTTCATTACGCTACCTCCACTTCATGTGCTGTAAAAGCATACACTTGTATGTCATCACAGAAATCAGGTCTTTCAGCATACTCTGCTATGTTAAAAGCTTCTTCTTTAGAATCTGCTTCTACTGTTACTGTATAATATTTTTTTACTTCAACTCCTACATCATATGTTTTCTTCATTATACTACCTCCATAGTATCTTGGTTATAATAAATACTTTCAGCTATAAACTCAAGTATTGCGTCTCTATCATCATCAGGGTGCAAATTATATATAAGTTGCATGTCTCTTATTTCAGTTTCTAATAATCCTTTAGAATCATCTTCTAAAACTTGTTCATATATTTTTTCATATATTTGTTCTTGTGTTTGTTCGTTGTGTATATTACTCATCATCTTCCTCCCATGTTTCTTGTTCAATAAATTCTACCACACTGTCTCTAAGATTGCAAATAGTTGCAAACTGTTGGTGTTCAATGTCAATACTAGACACGCCATATTTTTCTAAAAGATTATAGAAATCATCTTGAAAGTTTATAAAATTATTATCTGTCATTTCTTTAGCTGTCATTATCTTCCTCCTTAATAATTAATCCGATAGCATAAAGACATACTATCATTGGTATAAGTACTAATATTATTTGCCAATCCATTATCTACCTCCTATGTAGTTTGTATTACAAAGCCACTCATATCTTTACGTGCTTTGCCTTTTGCTTTTAGACCTACAATAACATTCTGCTTGTCTAAAAATCTTAAGTCTGTTTCGTCTCCATTGACTACCTCTCTACCTTTGAAATGTATAGGCATATCACCATTGAATACTACTGCTATGTTATATGCAATCTTGTCAAACCAATTTGCATACTTCATATTAGCTTCTGAATAGCTCCATGTCAAGTGATAGTTAGATATGTGTTCTACTTTTCTTGTAGGTATCTTGGTATAATCATAGAACTGTACAGTTGAAAAGATATCAAAGATATTCTGTCCATCTATCTTGATAGTCTCCCATTGTATATCACTAGTACCATTCAATCTTATGCAAGGAAGCTTATCTTTTTTCTTACAGTAATTAACAAACCTTGTAATGTCTGATAACAGGTAAGTCATGAAGGTTTTTCTGTCCTCCAAATACAATTTAGTCTTACGCTTTCTAGCTTCTTGTATGACATTAGTGGTTTCACCCTTCTTTATAATGCCACCTCTACCTGCTGTATTTAAACAGGCTTCCTTGCACCCTGCAACGTCCTGATAAGGACATATCTTGGTGTTGATTGGACTCAAATGCATAATAGCAGTCAAGTAATTACTTATCTTCTCACCCTTTACAATCTTAGGGTTGTTAAAACTCAATAGTTTATAGCTCATAATCTATCTAACTCCTTCTTTGTTAAATTAGTCAAACCAATATCCCACTTGATACGTTTTCTCATTTCGTGTGATAACCAGCCATGCCCTTCGTCTTTCAAGTCTTGTAAATATTGTTTTACTTCCTTGAAAGTAGCATTATCTTTTAATGTTGCTTGTGGCTCTTTTCTTTCTGTCCAATGCATATTCATATTTTCTCCTATATTTTACCTACAATTTCTTTTCTTATATTTTCCAAA
>Ga0181417_1000632_pt1 | contig 11449 bp, 7 predicted proteins | sample 40SPOviralmetaG_FD_130142 | JGI IMG/M metagenome (GOLD analysis project Ga0181417, IMG submission 130142) | Marine viral communities from the oligotrophic San Pedro Time Series (SPOT) site, San Pedro Channel, CA, USA - 40 SPOT_SRF_2013-02-13 | ecosystem: Environmental > Aquatic > Marine > Strait...
ATAAAAAATGTATTTAAAACTTTTAAAGAAATAAATCAACTTGAACTTGTAAGGCAAGCTGGTATACGGCAGGATTACATAGATCAATCTGTTTCACTTAACCTGGCATTTCCATCCGAGGCAACCCCCAGATGGATTAATCAGGTGCATGTTGAAGCATGGAAGCGCGGAATCAAAACTCTTTATTATATGAGAACTGAGTCCGTGCTGAGGGGAGATATAGCCGCAGCAGCTATGGATCCCAACTGTTTAAGCTGCGATGGTTAATTTAAATTCAATATTATGGCAAAAAGATTTACTTTTTCAGATGCTAAAGCAAAGATTAAAGAGTTAGAAGAACAAATAAAAAAGAAAGCAGGTGATGCTATTCTTGATACTTCTGATAATGTTTTCTCTGCTAAAGAACTTAAAAGAATTAAGTTTTTAGAAGCATGGGCAATATTAGGGCCTATAGCAGGTATACTAATAGGATTAATATTTTAAATATAAAGGGGCTTAGCGGCCCCTTTTTTTTATCTTCTTCTTCTTCTATTATTAGTGGTTCTTGTTCCCGCATCAGGGGTTAATACATTTAAAAGTCTTGAAATAATAGTTCCGGTGCCACCTGGCCTTCTATATCTTTTAGCGTCAGCTTGATTATCTGTTGGGCCTGAATAAATTTTACTATTTAACATTTTATTTCTAGCCCTTATAGATTCATTAGCAGAAGGATCTAAAGTTTCTGGTCCTTTAGGAGGATCAACAGTCTTTTTAATTTCTTCTGTAGTTTTATCCTCAATTATTTTTTTCTGTTTTTTTCTAGGGTCATCTGGATATTCTACTTCAGGTATATTTATATCAACAGTTAGATCATCCATAGGTATTGGTTTAATAGTATTAGTATATACATCAAACTTATCTTTATATTCGTTTTCTGGAGTCATTCTTGTTCCTGAAAATTGAAATGGGTCTGTAGCATTATATGTTTCACCAGTAGGCTTACCTTTATCATCAAGTTTAGCAACATTTTGAATAGTACCACTGCCTTCTTTTCTGTAATATCTATCTTTTATTACACCTTTTTTATCTTCATTACCTGTAAGATCTAAAAGAACATTTCCAAAAGCAGTATTAAATCTATCTTTTCTATTTCGCATAAAATCTTGTGCTTGTTCATCACTCATTAATTTTCTAGCACCAATTCTTTTAGCTCTTCTTTCTCTTCTAGCATCTTTTTTGTTTTGTCTTGCTACTGCTTTTTGTCTTCTTTTATCATTAGGGTCACGTTTGCTTCCTAAAGTAAACTCTCCCCCGTCAAAAGATTCAACTCCTCCTTCTAATTTATTTGCTCGTTTTGCATCTGATTGCGTTTTATAAGCCCCAACAACCCTATCTTTTCGATCACCTAAAATTTTTTCTCTTAATTCTTTTTCGTGTTCTTTAGTATGTGCCATAATTATTATTTGTTAATTAACTTGTCTTTCTGCTTTATTTGCCGCTTCTTCCCACGGTAATTTAGAATGTCCTTCTATATATTTTTTATTATTATATTGTATTTCCCCCCCAACTCTAGGATATTTACTGCCTTTCCAATAAACATAATTATCATCATAATTAAGCTTACCAGACTTCATATCTCTCATATGTTGTTTTTCATGAGCAATAGTTTTTTTCTTTTCTACTGGTGATAAGTCTTTATCAACTTCTATAGTGCCATCGTTATTAGCTCTACCCATAACACCTTTGCCTAATTGTTTTGTTTCAATTTTTTTAGCAGGACTAAATTTTTTACGTTTAAATTTTTTAAAATTTATTTTAGGGCCTTTAATATTTTTTTCAACATCTAATTGATAAGGACTCCAACCTAAAGCTAAAAATATATTTTGCCATGCATCATTTTGTTCAATGCTTATAGCTTTTAAGTTTTCAATCTTTTTAAATGCTCTGTCTAAAGGAATGTTAGTTAAACCTGATACATAATTTGCTTTTGCAAAATATTGATAAAATGGATCTTCTTTATATTGTCTCCAATTTTCAAATCTTTGAGCTTCAATTATATCACCTATTTTTTTGCTTACAGGCGGAGATATACTTAACCCTTTTTGTATTAATCTAAGTGCAGGATCTGCAACTCTTTGCCCAGCTTCTCTTCTTTTTTGTTGGCTATAATACTCTTGGCCTAAGTTTTTAAGTGCGGCAACTACAGCACCACTATAACCCATACCTCTTAAAAATCCATCAGCTATTGTATTTGCAAAAAATCCAATTTTCTTTTCATCTTTTTCGTCGTCTTCGTTATCTGACAAAAGTAATGAAAACAATGCAGATTGTAAACCTGAAAATATTATGTTTTGAGCTGCACCATAGTATAATATTTTAGATGCATTTGTTCTCCAATCACCTCTTCTATTTATCAAATCAAGTGTAGCTTTTTTAGTTAGTCTAGCATATTGTAATGGTGTATTAGCAAATGCTAATATTAATCTACCAATGTCTGACGACTGTTGCCTAGATATTCTGTCTGGCCTAGAAGATTGTTGTGTTTCTTCAGCAACCTCTTGAAATTCAAGCATTGTTTGTTCTTCAGCCTGTGCAGGATCAACACCTTGATTTACCAACTGATCTATTCTATTTCTATACCAAGAAGCACCACCAAAAGATATTGCAAAACTATCACCCCATTGTGTTGGTTTAAATCCTAATTCAAGTAATTTTTTATTAGCTCTTAAAAACCAATTGCCTGGTTGTGAATCCGCTATATCAGCTGTGTTTAATTCAATTTTTTGACCACCTCTACGATCTGTAAGAAAACTAGAATTCCATAATTTAAAAAAGTCTTCAGTAAATTGTTTTCTATTACCCATTGCTTTTGCCATTGCTAATGGATTATTATGTGTAAAGTTCATAAAGTTAACTATAGATAACTGCTGTAGTACTGCAGATCTTACATTAACTGCCATAACATTAGCAACAGACTGGTTTATCCAATTCATAGCTGAATTAAATTCTTTATCTTTGCCTTGCTTTCTGTTTACACCTGTCTCCATTCTAGTTAATACATTAGATAATGCATCAGTAAAATCTTCACCATGTAATTGTTTTATAACTTTCATATTTTCTTTTGAAAATATTTGTTCTTTATTATTTAAGAACTCAGCTAAAAACTCTTTTCTTTGTTGAGTTTGGTTTGCAATATTTAAATCTAAATCAATATTACCACCTTCCCAATCATTATATATTTCAGTATAACCTTTTTCTGTTTTAGTTATTTTAGAAAGATCTTCTGCAAAAGCAAGTAAATCATTATTATTAACAACAGTTGCTATTAAGGCTTCTTGATCAGATTCTGATATACCAAGGTCTTGATCCCCTCGCGAAAATAAATATGTACGAACAGCATCTTCATTAGTATATTGGCCATCAAGTATACTTTGTTTTAATAAAGCTTTATTTTTATATCGTTTTTTTAATTCTTTATAATCTCTACCTAAAGCAACTTTAGCAGCTTCATATGCATTTATACCTTTAGCAAAAGGTGTCATTATGTTTTCTTCAAAAAACTTCATTTGTTTTTCGCCAGCTTTGCCTGACTTATAGAAGGTGTATAGCAAACCTGCAAAATCATCAGCTCCTGGAGGCACATATATATTTAGTTTTCTAATTAAAGAACCTTTAGTCGGCCCTTTACTTTTAAATATATTAAGTGCATCTGTACCAATTGTAGAAGTTTTTTCTTTTTGTTCTTTTACTTTATTGTCTTTTTTTGTTTTAAGATCAGATATTATTTTATCTGTAGATTGATCTTTTGTTTTTTCTCCGAGCTTAGCAAGATTGTTTTCATTTTCTTTTCTAACTTTTTCTTGTGCTTCTCTAACTCCCTTTTCAGATAATATAGCTAATTGCTTTTCAGCAGGCACTTTTTGATCTGCTACCTCATAAGTTGATTGTTCAACAAAATCTGACCATTCTTGCTCAGAAACAAAGCTTTTTACATATTTATAACCTTCGCTTACAGCTTCAGCTAGTGCTTTACCTCCTTTATAAGCTAATTTAACAGTTCTAAGGCCACCAATTAATAAACTAGTAGGAATAGCCGCAATATTAGTTTGGAGCGTTCCTGGACTTCCTGTGAGGTTTTGTAATTTTGCTATAACTCTATCTATAAATAGTTCAACATTATCACCTGTTTTTTGTTTAGCTGCTTTTTGTTGTGTACTTTTTATATCAGCTGTTTGTTTACCATCAACATTTAAATTTAAATATTCAATTAAATTTATTACTTTATTTGTTGGATTCAATGTGGTATTAGGCAATAAAAAATGAGCGCCTTTATTTTTAATTGTATTTAATATTTCTTGTATAGGAGCTTCATCAATTGATTTTTTTTCACCTGTTTTTTTCCTTTTATTAAATAATTCTCCTTCATTTTTTGATACAATTCCTCTACCAGCGCCTTTCCAGGTTTTATTTAAATCTTCTTGAAAAGATTCATTAATATAATTTTTATCAGCGGCGGCTTTTTTAATTATAGATTGAACAAAATAAGCCGTTTCTTGAGCTTTAGAATAATGTTCATCATGAATACCATCTTTTAAAGAAGCTGCTTCAGTAAAAGAAACAAAAGGAATCATAGACCTAATAAAATGACCTTGATATTCACTTTGTAAGCCTATAATATGATTTAATCCACTTGATAAATTTGGATTACTAGAAGCTATATTAGCAAAAGTTTTTACTAAATCTTTAAAAATAATTTCTTTTGCTTTATTTTGTTTACTAATAGTATTTAATAAATTTTTATCTGTTTTTAAACTTTCAATTATAGATAAAGGAATTTGATTAGGATTTTTATAGGTTTTATTTCCAAATTTTTTAGCTGCTTTTCCTAAAAGTTCATATTCTTTACTTAAAACCTGAGACTCTAAGCCTAAAGCTTTTTGGACTTCTTTTATACTAGGATAAATCATACCTCTCTGCCCATAATCTAAATTAGATTCATCTTTACCAGTCCCCGTTAAACTATATAATAAAAGAGTTTTTTGTTCTGGAGTTAAATTATTTTTTAATACAGGTACAACATTTGTTTTTATATAATCTTTTACTTTAAGATCTTTATTAGACTTAACACCTAGTTCATTTTGTAATTCTAAATTTGCGTCTCTAGTAACTCTATCTATATAATCAGATTGGTTTAAACCTAAAGTTTTTTGAGCTTCAATAAATGATTGTCTTAAAGTAGCATCGGTTTTTAATAAATTTATTGCTTCATTAGCACCTAATGATACAGCTAAAGTTTCAGCTAAACGTATTTTACGATTTGCCTTTGCTGATCTATTTTCTGTACCATCTGGTCTTTTAGGAATATCAACTCCTTTAAAATAGTTAACAAACGCTTCTTTACCTACTGATTTAAACTGAACTTTTTCTTTGTTTCTTAAAAATCCAGCCTCTTCAAAAGGATTTTTCTTTGTATTAACATCTCTAGCCATAACCATGGCTTCAGGTCTTAATAAATCGTATAAGGCTTCTGCGTTGTTTTCTAAAGTATTTGTAAAAGTAGCGTCTTCTTTAGTATCTCTACCAAAAAATTTTGATACTTCTTTATATAATTTGTCTTTTAAAGTTTTAGAAATATCAGTAGCAAATTTTAGTGCATCGCCTCTTTCTTTTGTGGTCATTAACGCAAGCTTAGCAGCATTACTTATTTCAGAAGTTAAAGCTTCAGGCAATTTTATTTGATTTCCTATATCAATAGCACTTTGGTCTATTGTGTCTTGATTATCAATAACTTCTTCAATTGCTGTTTGTTCTTGTTCAATTGCAGCGGTTTCTGTAATATCAATTTGATCCTGCTGAGATACACCTAAATCTTTAGCTATTCTATTAGCTCTTAAATTTAATCTATTAGTTAAAAAGGTACCTAAATCTTGTTTACTTGCATCAAATTCTTGTGTAACTAATACCGATGCATCTGTAACTAAATCACTTTTAAATGAATCCCTCGTTATGGTTTTCTTTTTATCTTCAGGTATACGATCATATATTCTTTTAGTAATTGATTCAGTTAATCCGCCTATAGCTTGACCAAATTCAGTTTGTACAAAATCAAAAGTTTCTTTACCTTGTGGAGTTTTACTTAAACCTTCAATAATCATTTTATCGATGTTACCATCGTATTTTTCTAATAATGCATTAACATCATTCTTAGGAACTTTGCCTTGATTAGGATTCATAAAAAGAGTAAATATCATTATTTTTTTCTTTTCTAACTCATCCTTTTGTTTTTGTAATTCTTCTTTAGCTAATTCAGGTGTTTCTTTTCTTTTTATAGAAGATTCTAGTTGATTTATTTCATTTGTTGTTTGAGCAAGTTCTTGTAAATCTTTATCAGATAATTCATCAAATTGATTTGAAACAGTTTCTTTAGATTTTCTTAAAGATTCTTGTTTTTGTTTAATTTGTTTATTTAAGGCTGATTTAGTTTCAATATTATCTATTAATTCTATATCAGATTGTAATTCAATTATTTCTTTATATAAAGCTTTTTGTTTATCTAATATTTCTTGTGGTTGTAATATAGTTTCGGCAATTTCTCTAAAGTTTTGACTTTTAGCCTCTTCATCTGTAGGATTTTCTATTTTATTTTTACCTCTTCTAAAACTAGTTAAAGAACTTCCAACACCACCCATTACTCCACCTATAACAGCTGTTTTAAAAAGTCTTCGTGGTAAATTATTAAGAGCCTCTTCATCATCTAAAATAGCATAATCAGCTATAACAGATTCTATAGCTTCAGCAGTAGCTTCAGAAGCTGCTTCACCTGCAATATCTTTTGCAACATTAAATGTTATATTAAAAGGAGATTGATTTTTAGGTGCTTTACTTAACCCTTTTCCGGCAGCCGCATAAGCTCTACCTAATCTATAAGTAAAAAGTTCTGTAGCAAACTCTCCACCGCCTGTAATTGTTGAAGCAGCCCATTTTTGTGCAAGAGTAGCATCAGGCTTAGTTTCCATTATTTCAGCATATTTATTACCTAAAGCAGATACACCTTGAGCTGCTAAACCAGGAAGCCCAAAATAAAAACTAGAAACAAGACTAGGTACAGCTCCAGATAATTCTTCACCAAATTGCTCTGCCCCTTCTGCATATCTACCTTCTTTAAATAAATCAACGTAGTCCTTTTCTAATCCAGTTTCTTCATTAATTCCAAAATCAGGACTAGTAAATTCAGAAAATTCTTGAATAGTATCAATAGCATCATCTATTGTTTTTCCTGTTACTTTTTGTGCAACACCTAAAACGGGAATACCAAAACCAATTAATTTATTAGCTAAAGCCTCTTTTTCTTCTAAGCTTTTTTCTTGTCCTGTTATACTATAAAAAGTATCTATAAGACTTTTAGCAAAATTTGTAGTAACACCTTGAAATAATCCCGCGGTAGTACTTGCAGCTTTACTTAAAAAATTAGCAGCAGGAGCAGCAAAAAGACCAAGTCCATTAGGTAAACTATTTAGTGTATTCCTAAAAGCTATTTTTTTAGCTTGTTCTTCTTGTCTTTCTCTTTCAGCTTTTTCTTCTTCTGTTTCAAGAGGAACTAATGGTTCTTGTATTAAACTTTCGTAAGTATATAAATTTTTGTTATGTCCTGGCATAATTATATATTAAAAAATTCTCTTACCTTTTTTATTGGTCCAGCTTTTTTAATGGGTGCATAGTTAAAACTAGTCATACCAGCAGGAACGCCATACATTCGTACAGCCATAACATTTGCTAGCTGATTAGGATTATTCATAACACTTTCTGGAATTAATGCTAACTCCTCTCCACTTTTATTTACTAAATAAAATTTACCTTCATCTTCTATAATAGAATTTCCCGTAGGGGCATTTAAGTTCCATGAAGATAAATTTGTTTTAGTAGGAGCCGGTAATTGATTTATAAATTGTAAATTAACATTTCTATCTCTTTCAGTAAGAGATTTAGCTTGATTCATCCTTGCAACATTTGCTCTGTCTGCTGCGGCTATTTTAGCAATTTGTAAATTGTATTCTTTTTGTTTCCAATGTGCAATTTGTTTATCAACCGTTTGATCCATTGTTCTTGCAATCCATAGCTTTTCCATTTCAAATTCTAATTTGTTTGCAAAATTTTCACCATTCATTTCTTCTAATATACCCGGAATATTTTCAATTTCTGCAGCAGTAAAATCTTCTTCACCCGGTATAAACTGACCGCTATTGGCCATCTCCTCCATTTCATCGTAAGTAAATCCACCGTAATCAACAGCTAATGATTTTAAGCCGTCCATTTTGTTTTCATTAACAAAATTGTCAAAACTACTTCTTACGGTTTTAGAAAATTCTGTATTATTTAAATCAGCGGGAATACTAGACATATTAAATTGTCCTGTAGGTTGCCCTGTTACTGGGTCAACAATTTCTTGTTCTGTAGGTGTACCTAAAGCGTCAGCAATAGGTTTTGTAAGAGATTCAAAGCTATCAACCTTTTTAATAGGCCTTGGCATTTTACTTAATTGATTTGCAGGTATACTAAATGGTTTGTTATTTTTTGTTGTGCCTGTGAATACAACAATACCGTTTTCATCAACTTCTAATTTTCCTCTACCTTCAATACCTGCTTGAAAAAAATCTTCATTTTCTTGATCGTTAGCGCCAGAAAGAACACCTTGTGCATTGTCAGTAGCATAAGTGGTAAAGTTTGTTTGTAGAGCTTCAAGCATGGGTTTTATTTGCCCAACTTGATTTTGTAATGTACCATATAATCTACCAAATTCAGCACTAGAAATTTTATTGTTTTCAAGATCAGTAACTAATTGAGAACCTCTATCAGCTAAACCTCTGCTTACTGTTGCAGCATAATCATCTATAGCAGAAAAACCACTATCTGAAGGAATCATTAATCCTTTAGAATACTCTGCTTGCATAAAGCCAAAAGATGCTCTTCTTCTTTTGTCTAATTCATTTTGTCTTCTTCTTTCTCTACCAACTTTAATACTTTCGTCAATATCATCAGCAACAGCAGAATAATCAAATGGTTGACTAGGTGCAAGGTTGTTAAAACCCAAGCTTTGGGCAATTATACCTTGTCTTTTTAAAGGGCTATTTTTAGTATTTTTCATAAATTTATCCTTTTAGTAAACTTCCAATTTCACTTCCTAAAGGATTTGCTAAAGCACCTATTCCTCCTAATAAAGCACCTGTTGCTTTTTGTCTAGCTTGATCTGCGAATCCTTTTCTTTGTGTTGAAAGTGCTAATATATCTGCTTTTTGTGCATACTGTTTTGCCTGTCCTTCTTGAGCAAGCCCTGCTCTTCCTAAAGCAAATTGATTTGCTGTCTGTTGATTTTGTCTAGCAAATTGGTTTTGAGCAGCTGCTCCAAACTGAAGAGCATTATTTTGTGCTTCCATATTAGCTAATCCAAATTTATTAGCAGCATCAAATTGGCTCATTGCAAATTGATTACCTTGACCTACATTAAATTGGGACATTTGGTTTGCTTGGGCAAATGCATCTCTAGCAAATGTATTTTGAGCTCCTGCACCAAATCTAGCAGCTTGATTAGCTGCGTCAGCACCAAATTCAGCAGCCCTATTTTGTGCTTGTGCACTAAATTGCCTTGCTTGATTATCTTGGCCAACATTAAACTGTTGTTGTCCTAAATCAAACTGTGAGGCAGTATTTTCTTGAGCAAGCTGTGATCTTTGTAATTCAGATTCGCCTTGTGCTCTAAGTGCTTCATTTGCTTTAACTTGTCTGTCTATATCAGCAGATATTCCTGCTTTTGATTTTGCAGCGGCTGCTGCTAAAGCTGTAGCACCACCAGCACCTGTACCAGCCTGAGCAGCAAGATCTTGCGATGCGGCTAATGCTTGATCAGCTTCTTGTGCGGCTAAATCAGAACCTGCAGTTGATACTTGAAGATTACGCATAGTATTTGTAAGACCTGTATCCGCTCCTCTCATAAGGCCATCAACGCTTGTTTGAGCAGCACCATATCCTTGTGCATCATAACCTTGTGAATCATAGCCTTGTGCTTGACCTAATTCAGCCATACCTGCTTGCCTAGCATCCCCAAGTGTTCCTGCTTGGCCTAAAGCAGCATCATAACCTTGTGCTGTAGAAGGATCTAATCCTGTAAATTGTGCTTCTTCACCAAAATTTCTAGTATTAAAATCAAAAATTCCTTGCCTACTTTTTTGATATTCTGCATTTGCAGCTCTTTGTTCGCGTCTTCTTGCTCTACCACCAAATAACGACCCAACTGCACCTATAATTTTTCCCATTAGTATTTTAGTATTAATTCATATGACGGTGTTTTATCAACCGTATATTCTGCATTTTTATATTTATCTAATAATATTCCAGGTTTTGCCCATGCAAAAGAATATTTATATCCTAATTCTTCAGCAAAATCTGTTGTAAAATCTAATAAAAGTTGCAATGCATCACTTCTGTCAGTATCTTTATACGATTTATCGCTAACTACTACAGCTGGAATTGCAGTTTTACTATTTGTCATCCATAGCCACATAGCAGCAATAGGATCTTTCCCTTTGCAAACCATAAAGCCACCTAAACCTTCTCTTTTTTTTTCTTCATTGCCTATTTGAAAAGCGCCTGGAAGAAAATCACGTGGTATAGCTTCTTGTTTATAAGCTTCCCACCATGATGGCAAAAAATCCCAATCGGATTCTTGTAATTTTCGTACTTGTAATTTCATATAATTTAATTTGATGAATTGACTGCTTCTGAATTTATAGCAAACAGTTCTTTTTTTGTTTGTGCATTAGTACCTGTAAGTTTTAATCTTACTTTCATAAAAACACCTTTTACTCCAGAAACAAGTTTATCAGCATCGGCAACAACAGCGCCACCAGTTACTTTATATGTAGTTTGTTGTGAAACTATTGGCGTAAAATATTTACCTTCTTTTTCTTGAAACGGAAATGTTATTATTGTACTCATTATGCGCTTTGATTTATAGTTAATGTTTGTTTTGTTAATCCCGTAACCCTACTATTATTGTATAATTCAATTTCAATTTGAGCAGATCTTGAACTACCTGAGCTATTATTTGCAACATTAATTGTAAAAGGGTATTTACCACCATATATATTAATATCGTCTGGATCAATTATTAAAACAGCACTGGCTATAGGATTAACTGCCGTTCCCTGTGTTGTAGCCGCTGCTAAATATAACCAATCTGTGCCATCTCCAGTATTTATTGGAGTTACACTTACAACAACATTGGCTTTTTCTCCAGCTACATCTCCTATAACTACATTTGCATTAGGAGAAGATAAACCATTAGTAAATGCATACGTTGTTGGTGAAATAGTCCCCATAGCTGCTGTTACTTCGCCTGAACCTGTTATAGTAGCTGTTGCAGTTGTATTCTGGTATATTTTAGGTAATACAATTGATGCTTGATAATAATCTTGTG
>Ga0181417_1000636_pt1 | contig 11384 bp, 24 predicted proteins | sample 40SPOviralmetaG_FD_130142 | JGI IMG/M metagenome (GOLD analysis project Ga0181417, IMG submission 130142) | Marine viral communities from the oligotrophic San Pedro Time Series (SPOT) site, San Pedro Channel, CA, USA - 40 SPOT_SRF_2013-02-13 | ecosystem: Environmental > Aquatic > Marine > Strait...
GCTTCAGCAAGCTCGCCGGCTTCTTCCATAAGCTTTATGTATTGAACTTGTGATGTACCTCTTTTGTGTATACCACGTTCTTTACCCCACTTACGTATAAGATCAAATATGTTTTGCTCTTTGTTTTCTACTTCATCATCTTTAAAGTCTTCAGCAACGTCGTGAAACTCACCTTGAAAAGCTTTATTATATATGTAGCATTTTTCTTTAGTGAACATAGATACTTTGGCGTTACTAACTAACCAAGGTATATTTTCTTTTGTTATTGTAAAATCACCGTGTGGTGTGTTCCAGGATAAACCGACGTTATCCATTAACTGCCCTTTTAATTTATCTACCGGGCAAGGGAAAGTAGTTGTTTGCTCTGTTGAGTTGATTTTCATAGTATTTGATTTAGATTTAAAATTTAATTCATTGTATTTCCGTATGTCAACCTTGTACCCATAAGACTTTTGAAGTTCTATTTCGCGTTCAGATATATAGTTAACATCTTCTGACTGCTCAAGAACCTCATACTCTCCCTTCTTATAACCTTGTATAAGAGTTACGCGGGTATTAAGATTACGTGTAACACCTATCTTTTTACCTGGAATATGGTATAAATAATACATATTTTTTTAATTTATTTTATTATTATATAAGTGTAAGTTGTGTGCGTGGTGGTAATACGTTCCAATCTCATATCCTGACATCTTAGATACCATCTCTTGTATCTTTGAAAACTGATATTGATCATTACAAAAGCCGTACCAGAGATCATTAGAACGCATGTAGACGGACATGTTCAGTCTGTTGTCGAGTACCGTAAACTGTATTGCGTAGGTACATGGTGTGTCTGTTGCATATTCTGCGTTTTCTTTGCCGTCATATATACTCAAAGCCGCGTGTCTAGTATTAGGATTGTTAGTTAATTTTTCTACTACGTAATGTAACTGATTTTTCCTAAATATCTGGTATCCATAATTAGAATTTACATGGCCATCTTCGTCGGCCATCTTTTTCCATATCGGAGGTATCTTACCGTATATCTCACCCAGCTTATTTATACTAGGATTACGAGATAAATACCAGTCCCACTCTGCTCTTGCATATTTCTGGCTCCACTCTCTTTCAACGTTAGTTATATGGTTATCCATAGGATTTTCCATAGTAAAGCCAACATTAAACAAAGCTTTAGTATCATCAAAGTCAACTCCTTCAAGTATTATTCTATCAAGAAAATACTCATAAGCTTCATTTGCATTTGTAAAATTACTTTTCATTGTTATATTTATTATAGTAGTATAACTGATACTCGCTAACCTTTTTCCATATCTCTGTAGACGTGTAAGGCTCAGGGCTTGTTCCAATAACTTTCCTTCTGCCAACAGGTCCTTTATGAACATCTATATACCACAGGTTTTCATGTGCTTTTGTTTGTCTTGGTTGAATTAGTAAGTTGTTTTTAAAACACCAGTACCAAGCAGCTTCCTCCTTAGTAGATCTGGTATACTCTTTCATCTTGCTACTTCTACCTTTTATTCCCACGGCATTGGGTCTTCATCTTCAACTGGAGACTCATGAGGAATAAAACATCCTGACTTAGGCTCCCATTTAAAATGAGCTTCAGCTTGGTTTTCACCAAGGTTTTGAAACTTAACCTTTAACACCTTACATTTAACAGTTTTGTTTTCGTAATCTCTATGAACTAACAGACCGTGGTAACTAGCATCATACCATTCACCACCGCCTTTAATACTGTACATAGTAGGTTCTTCAATCTTACCATCTTTGTCTTTATACATCTTTGTTGGGTGTGCAACCACAAAAACCAACACGTCGTATTTCTTTGCAAACACTTCTATCTTAGTTAGATATTCCATCGTGTAGCGGTTAACATCTTCTGTTTTACAGTCGACGTCTCTGATCTTATTAAAAGGATCAATCACTAAACACTTGATACCCTTACGTTTAACTAGCTCGGCACCTTTTTTAAGGACTGACTCTAGCGTATATCGCTCCATATCAATGTGAAAGTAATTACTATTGCAATGATCTGCTACTTGATTCCACCTGTCTGTACCAATATCTTCTTTACTAGGCATACGTTGCCAAGTCTTACGCATTAGCTTATGCGCATGTAAATATGTAGGTACATTTTCAGGAGACGCAAACGCTGTTTTCCAACCATAGTTAGCATTATAACCAACTACCATTTGATCTACAAAGTCTGATTTACCTGACGATGGTATACCTGTTACAGTTATAAACTGACCTGTATACGTAGAAAATATTCTATCAAAGTTTGATAAACCCACTTGATAACCTTTCTTAAAACCGTGCCTTACAAAATCAGTTATGTCATCTTCGATATCTCTAAATGTTGTAACGTTTTCTAAAGGTACTGGCCTACAATTAGTTATACGGTCAAGCAGTTTGTCTTTACCATACTTCTGTAGATATTCGTTAGCATCTTTGCACTCATCAAACGAGGCAAGGTAACATACTTCGGAACCTAAACGGCGGATAAGCTCCGCCTGTAGTGCTTGCCCAGCTTCATCTGAGTCAACTGCTAGTATTATTTTTTCTTTGTCTTCAAAGTAATCAATACAAGCATCTAAGTATTCAAGGTTATTTGTATTAAGTGTAGCTCCGTTAGGAACTGATATAGTGTTTGTTACACCAGCTTCATGTAAAGCTAGCACATCCATTTCACCTTCAACAATCACACAAGTGTCAAAACCTATTATACTATTTATATTATAGAACACTTTCTCAGCGCCCTTAAATAATTTAAAGTTCTTCCTACCATCTCTATATTTGATGTTGATAAGCTGATCGCCCATCATGTAGTTGAACTTTATTACATTCTCGGTTTTACCGGTCTGAGGCATAAACTCAGGACCTTCAGAAACATTTAACGCTTCCAAAGTATCCTGAGATATTCCTCTTGTTTCAAACCACTTTACAACTTTGCTACCTACTGCTTTATGAGTTTTTGTAGAAAAACTCGGGCGAACATAAACTTTCTCTGATGCGCCTTTACGCTGGTAAGTATGTAGTTGAAAAGAGGTATTACAATTGTGACAAGTACCGAGACCACGTTCCCAATCATATGAAGCGCACTTAAGCTTTTGCTTCTTGGGTTGTCTGTCAGAGGAGCACAAAGGACATGTGCCTTGAGCTTTACCCTCTTCCAAACCATATTGATTAAATTTATCAATCAAGAATCCATTGATCTCTGTTGTCTGCATTTAATTTAATTTAAGTCTTCAATTAATATTGAGTAAAATATATCTAGTCGTTTATTAAAACGGTAGATCTTCTTCAACCACTTTAGGTTGAGGTGCAGCCTGAGGCTGATCAGTGCGAGGAGCAGCAGCAACGTTGTCGCCATTAGTCCAAACCACTTTTACATTACCGAGATAAGTCTTAGGAGTTTTTGAGTCACGCTCTTCCTTAGACTGTTCTACTACAACTGGGCCTTGATTACCATAGGTATCGACTTCGTCGTTTAATGTAATTGTAATAGGTAAATACTTACCTTTTTTACCAACATAAATCTTATCCTTTGGGATATCGTTTAGGTTTATGTTTGCTTTAATTATACTTGCCATATTTAAAGGGTTTTGTTAATAAAATAATTATCTGGATTAAAATCCGGGTTGTTAAAAAATAAATCATGTGCAGCGACAGCTTCCTGCACTTTGTTCTCACCGCGTTGTAAGAACCTGTCTGAACAATCAAATATACCAATATTTTTTGTAGTTTTATCGATAACAATAAATATCATTTCGTAATTAAACAAAGTTTGATAGATATATGATTGACTGTCGTAATTATAGCGATCAGCTGAATATTGGAACTTCTGCAAATCAGCAGTCGTCTTAAGGTCGATGATCAGTTTCTCATCATGGTTTAAGATATCAGCTTTTCCTTTCCATAGTTTTCCAAATAGATCGCCAATTCCAGGTACTTCGTACTCTACATTACTACCACGAATTAATTCCTCACAAACCTTATTAGACATTACTTTGTCTATTAATAGTTCTGTTTGATCTACTTCGTGTTGTAACAGGCAGAGTTCTCCGTCTGAAATTTCTTTATACGCTTTGGTGTTTCTAGTTGATGACTGAACGATCTTAAACTTCTTAAGTTTTTCAGGCTCAAGTATAGCTGTGTGAAAGTAGCCACCAATTAAAAATGCGGGTATAGGTTTCATATCCTCACCCAACGATAAAGGGTTCGTTAAAAGCTTAGAGATATCAGAGTTACTTAGAAATTGTTTTCCAAATTTACCATAGTAATGCTCATCTTCTCTGAGCTTGTCTAACTGTTGTTGTCGTGTCATTATAGAGTTTTTAAAGTAGCAGCAGGTATTTTATACTTAGACTTAATTGCTTCTAACTTACCACCGTCTGCTAAAAACTTTTTAGCTTTTTCTAAAGCTTCACCCTTTAATTCAGGCTTATTTCCAGCGTCATCATCTTGGGTATCATCTATTAATAATAGATTACCAAGTGAATACTTCTTAGCATATGATGATGCGGTACCAAAACGCTGTGGCATTGCCATACCTTTTTGGGTTATATCTACACCAACGATAGCCGTTGCGTGTATAGCATTTTCTCCATCAGATATAGTAGCCTTAGACTCTATAATAGGAAAATCACCTTCAGCAGCTAGAATAGTTTCGTGAATAGTTACGTATAGTTTAAGCTCATCTAAAAATGGTTTGATAGCCTCAAGAATATCTTCGGCGCTACGATATTTGTAGTCACCAAATTTATTATATCTGCTTTTTTTAGCTTTGAATTTGGTTTGTATTTTTGTTAACTTTTGGTTTATGTTCATGGTATTATAATTACAGGTTATTAATTGGTTTTAGGTATATAACTCATAGATAATCAAGGACTTGCGAGTGATCTACGTTGTCTATAAGTGTCTGCACAGCTTGCTTTTTAAGCTCTGAAACACGTACATAATCGCTCACTCCTTTGATATTTAATTTATCAGCTATTTCTTTTGCGGCAAGCTTATCACAGTCAAGACCATATGATAATCTTAGCACCTCATATTCTTCATCGTTCAAATGTTTCTTCATAAGTCCTTTGAGATATATATTCATCAAAGGTACATTATATGGTTCAGACTCATCTGGTATTTGATACATCATATTTTCATCATCATTGTTTACTTGCGCATCAATACTTAAAAATATACTATTGAAAAACATTGCAACCATAGTCTTGTCTTTTGGGTTGCTACGTATTTCATTAAGCTTGTGCTCAGGTATTCTTATATCTCCTCGAGCCATATCTATTCGGCGTCTGATATTACCCTTGATACGTTTACTAAGGAAAGACTTTAATGTTTTTTCTATATCATCAGAGAGTATAAGCTTTTTCCAGTCTAGTTTGTCTACTGCTTTAACTAAACCTTCATTACCTATTTGTAATATGTCATTTATACTTAACACACCAGAAGCCTGTTGTGAAGTTGAAAACTTCCTTGCTAAATTTTCTACTAATGGCATAAATACTATTATTAATTCGTCTCTTGTATATTCATGATAAGCCTTTTTTTCAGGCATACAGTTTCTTAAATCTTCTTTGTACCTAACATAGTTTTGTACATTATACTTTTTCATTTACTAAAATTATTTTTACGTTGTTCCATTTGCCTCCAGTCATTTCTTTATTGACTAGGAAATCAATGCGTTTGGTATACCTCCTGTTCATCCTGTCTTCAACAGTCCATATACCATCAAGCTTACCAGCTCCTGAAACTTTAACTTTAGCTCCGAATACAAAGCCATGTTCTTCTAAGTCTCTACTAACTGCAATCCATCGGTGACCCTGTGGATTATTCTCGTTAATAGTTTTCATTGATGCTGTCGTTAAATAGTCAGCATTACATTGCGCTGGATCAGCGTGATATATTGTTGCTACAACTATTATAGTTTTTATCATCTCGAATATCATAACTCCTTGTTTAGTAATTCCTTTTCTTTCTTTAATTCGATACTCATATTCCTATGAATAGTTCTGGTTGAACACCTTAATAGACTAGACAATTTGTTAATTGTAATTGCCTGGCCCAGATCATGCACATCTAACATGCATTGATAAATGTCATCTTCTTGTATGCTCTTCGAGCGTCCAACCATCTGACCTACAATGTGTAGCTTCTGCTCTAAAGATAGACCACAAAATTCCTTAAATAAAATTTTTCTTAATTTATTTTTAGGTGGAGCATCTAAATCACACATACTTACATCGTAAATCATGGTCTTTAGTAACTGTTCTGAGACCTTAAACGTAACAAAACCATTTGGCTTATGAGTTAAATGTCTGCATAACAATTCAAAGTCATCTTGAGTAAGTTCTGGGTTTAAGTACCACAGAACTAGCATATGCCACTTCAAAGATTTATATGTAGTAATCTTAGCCCTGCTTCTGAACAGATCATAACATTCGTGAGTACCATTTTCGTAATAGCTACCCCACTCATACATTTCAGTAGGTATATCTGTTATAGGTTCTCTACGGTATATAATCCTTTGCTGATTAAGATATCTCATATTTCTTTCGTGTGACATTAGGCCCTTACTCTTTACCTTCTAATAGGCTATTGTCACTGTCGGTGATATTCAGAGTACCAAATACAATATGATTATCAAGATAATCAATTGCAGTTTTATTATTTAGTATATCTATCATCTCCAGTTTATTAAATAGTTTCTTATTGTGACCCATACTTATACGCCTATGTAATGTTTTCTTCATCAAAGTTATCTTGATTACGTTCGTTAATTGCTTCAGCAAGCTCTTCATAATCTGCAAGCTTAGTAAACTCACGCGCATACTTCATAGCTTTTGGTGTAGACATAGGGTGTAATGGCGTGTCGATCATAAGGCCATCAAGTAGATACTCATCTACCATATGTCTTACCTCATTAGCTTTAACTGGATGATGAAACTCTACACCGTCAAACAGCTCGATCATTATCTTCCAAGTTGCATAGTTAGCCCAGCCATTGTACTTGTTGTCATCAATTGTTTCTAGACTCATGACTAATATATTTGTGGTTAAACTTGCCTTTTAATATATACTTATTGATGAACTTACCCTTAGACAAAGCTGTACGTAAGCCTTCAAACATAAATGCAGGTACATCTTCGTAGTCATAACAACTGTTGTTCTTGAATACAATGCGTAGCCTGTAATCAGTGTAATAATACTCAGCAGATTTGATAGCTTCTGAGTTAACATGTATAAGTTGATAGGGTAATATGCTTTTGTTTCTTTTTTCCATTGTTTATTTATTTAATTATTTATATTATTATCCAAAACTCTTCGTATTATGATCGTATCAATTCTAAACCTAGCTCTTTAGCTACGTAGTTAATATGTTTTTGAGTTGTTTGACTCCAGCTTTGCCATTGAAGTAGCTCAAAAGGTTTCACAGTAGCTACGTGAGTTGTGTAGCTAATTACTTTGTCATCAATAAGCATTAAGTTTTCTTTATACTTATCAAACTTTTTTATATTTAAATCACTCATATCCTATTGGGGTTTATGTTAAACTTATCTTCAGAACCCACCATCCAAGTACACCGATCAGTGTTGTGCCCTTTGCCACACAAAAAAGCTTGGCATACTTGGGTTTCTGGGTTCCAGTTTTTATCATCTATGTTATAACGATACACTTCTCCATTGCTAAAATCAAGTACCCACAGGTATTTAGCTATAACAGAGCGTGATAGGTTATGTTGTTTAAGTAATCGCTCAACTATTTGGTATTGATTAACATACTCTTGGTCAAAGTAATTACCTTTTGAGTTAGTCTCATGTAGTTGGCTATGTACCTTGTTGTGGTATACTGCTGTTGAGTGGTCACTAGCTATGTAATCGCCAATGCTTTTAAAGCTCATGCGAGTATTGTTTCTAAGATAACCACATAGCATACGCTTAGCTTTGATTACTTCCATACGCCTGCCTTTACGTTTCATCTGGTCAGGGGTTACACCATTTAGGTGTGCGATCTCTTTAAATACTAAATCTATATTCATATTATTTATTTATTTTATTATCCAAATCTCTTCGTATTTAGATCGTATGATCATGTAGTATTTCATACAAACGCTTTAGCTCTGCAGGATCTACATTGTTAAAATCATTTTCATCAAGTTGCCAAGGAAGCTTTAAGTTCCTGATAATGATCTGTTTACAAGAGTTTTTTATTTCATTAGCAGTTTTCTCTGCTATCAATTCTACTACTTCGGAATTTGTCATGTGCTTATTGTTTTAAATTTAGAGAATGAGGTGGGAATCGAACCCACTACAACGTGTTCCAATCGAAGGTGGGCCCTCGCTAACTGTTGCTTTACCATCAGGACTCATTCTATTAGTAACCAGCGAAGGAATCGAACCTTCGTACTCGTCAGCAGCTATGCGGGTGTAAGGGGCCCAATTCTTACTGTTGACCATTTTTTGTCATTGGTATGGATAATAAACCTTAACACTATGATCTGGACTTGTACCGCAACCTTGCCTGGTTGTTTAGAAAGTTATACGCTTTTCATATAGTCGCTTATAACTTCCTTGAATACTCGTTTTAAATCTGTTTCTCTATAGGATATACTACTGTTTCGCATCCAATATGATATATCTTCTAGGCTTTGAGCAGCTCTTTCTCTGTGCTCATTTATTTTCTTTTCCATCTCTTAATTTGTTTATACTATTATTTAAATCTTCAATTAAGTGTTTAAGCCTATCATTACTATAGTTTAAACTGTTAATTCTTTCTTTTGCTTCTATAAGCTCTCGTTTAAGAGCAAAAATCCTCATGATTAATTGCTCGCGAGTCACCATATCATCTATGCCTGTCATTTTAGTACAACTGTTAAGTTATTACCTTCAAACTTAAGGCCAACAACCTCAAATTCATTATCATCACTCTCGACTTCAGTTAAAAACTTATTGAGATCGAAAGTTCTGTAGTGTGTTGTAGTTCTAGTTGCCGCAACCTGTTTAGCATCTTCAGGCTTACACGTCCACACTTGGCCTACGTGCTCGTCTTTCCAGAATACTTGATCAGTAAACTTGTTACCACGCTTACGTGGCCATAGTGATTGTTCTTTAGTTAGTCCCATAATTATTGTTTTTTATATTCATATTCATTATCCAAATTGCTACGTATTTTGATTGTAACTAGGGTGTAAGTCTAATATCTCATGTTGAGATAAATTTTTTCTAAAATACTTAAATAGTATTGGTAGTAATTCTACTAGTCTTTCATCATCTGAGTGCTTTAGCTTATCATCTAACCAGTCTTGAGTTATAATGTTATTATCTAAACACCAGTCATAGATAATACAAGACCTTTCGTAGTGCTCGTCTGACTCCCAGTAGTCATCTAATGGTAGTAAGTCATCAAGTTCTTGATATATTAGTGATAAGACTTGTCTTTCGCTCATCTTCCACCATTTATTGAACTCAGAACCGTAGAAGTTCCGCATTTTATCATCCTTTCTCATATCTCTTGTATAAATCGTTAAGTAAATTAAGTAAAGTCTTAGTCTTATCTTCTGCCCAGTGTTCGTGGAAGAACTCTTTGCTTACTAAGTTTGTATCTATAACATAGTCTGCTATAGTCTTTTCAGCAACCTCATTAGCGTATGAACCTTTGTAGTAACTATACAATATCTGATTGCGAAGCTCAACTAATATATAGTTAAGGATGTCTTTGTCTCTGTCTTTCATATTATTTAATTTTAGTGGCGTGGTGGGAATCGAACCCAGCGCTTGAGTTTAGCAATCATCGAGCCGTTTCTTGCATCCCGCTAAGGAATTACCGCTTTAATCTCGCATGGGATTTCGTAAGACGTCTATCCCGAACCTTCTCAAGTAACCATTCACGCCGTTTATTATTTAATTTTAGTGGTGTGGCAGGAATCGAACCTGCATTGAGATATTGTCTACTACCTTTGCTCTCGCCGTGGTCGAGACACTGTCTACTACCTTTGCTTTTGCCGTGGTTGAGATACTGTCTCACTTACCATACACACCGTTAACATACTCGTACGTTTTAAGATCGAGTTACAGCATCACACTCATGCCTATGTTACTTTTCATTTTGTATTAGTTTTACTATTGCTTTCTTCATAATAGTTTCTGCTTGCTCACGCCAGTACAATTCTTTTTCCATACTGATATCACCATCTTTGTTTACAACACTTGATATCTCGTCGATAATAAAGTCTGTACTGAAGTCTTCTAGTGGCACACCAGTAGATGAGTATATCATATTTCTTTCAACCCACCCGTGTGGATTATTTCTTACACTGAACAGTTGTATTCTTGCAAAGTCTTTGTTGAAGATTGCTGTTAGTGGATCTGTTGACACTCGAAACAACTCTTGTTGCTCGTGTGGTAATTGTCTTGTGTAAAAGTCTGTAATTGCCATAGTTTATTTGTTTATTATATTATCCAGTTTGCTTCGTATTTTGATTGTAACTTAGTTGACATAGTATTATAGTGTGTATTCTACTATCATATATACTATTTCAAAGAGCAGAAGTAGACCTATAACACTGGGTACTACATAGTTAGCTACATTTAGTATTTTATCTACTATATTCATAGTTAAAAGGTGTTTAATTATTTATGAGTAAAAATAGTTGTGGAGGTTTTATGCCACACCTCACTGTATATGAGTGTGTTAGATTACTTCACCAGATAGATCATATGACTCTTCTCTGCCATATATTTCAGTGTGCTTTAGTTCTCCATCTTCATAATAGAACTTATTGCCTTGAGTATCCTTGTATACTTCATAAAGTGTGGTTGAGTCTGTTTCAGATTCTATTTTTACCATAATTTGTTTGTTTTTTATTTTAGTTTTTATTCATATATATTATCCAAAACACCTCGTATTCTGGTTGTGACTTTCTTCGAAGTGAAAGACTTCGGTGAAGCTGGGAGGTTACCTTACCGCACAGTGTGACATAAGGCTATTAAATAAGATAGAGTAAGGGGCTATTGTCACACTTTAGTTGTAGATTTGATTTAGTAAATCTGCTACTAACATTTCATTAGTTTCTCCATCTTCTAATTGACAGTGATTTTCTACAAAGAAAGTTACATCATTAAACATTTCTTCTTTGTTTATTTTGTTTATCATTTCTTTGAATGATTCTAAAGTGTGATCGTTCCAAGTGTACTTCATAATTTGATTATTTAAGATTTATATTATTATCCATTTCACATCGTATTTTTATTGTGACTTGCGCCAGTGAAATCCGCAAGGAGTAAGAGGTTTAAACTACTATGTAGTCTAAATCCTCTTTGTCAGTATGAATAGAATACTCTATGTTATTTTTCCTGAGTGTTTCTATAGTA
>Ga0181417_1000637_pt1 | contig 11378 bp, 6 predicted proteins | sample 40SPOviralmetaG_FD_130142 | JGI IMG/M metagenome (GOLD analysis project Ga0181417, IMG submission 130142) | Marine viral communities from the oligotrophic San Pedro Time Series (SPOT) site, San Pedro Channel, CA, USA - 40 SPOT_SRF_2013-02-13 | ecosystem: Environmental > Aquatic > Marine > Strait...
AAGCTTTCAAAGATTTAAAAGCTTCTGATGTACAAGCATGGGTTGAAGCAGTCTTTGGAGCTGATGATGTTAAAGCTAAAAAAGCAGCATTAGATGCTAAGATAGCATTGTTAATCACACCTATAAGCGTTACTAAAACAATAGGATAAAACTATGGAACTAACACCTTACCTGTTCTGGAACATTTTCATAACTTTGGTGTTAGCTCCGGTGCTTTACAGCATTAGACTAAACACAGAAGAGGCTAAACGCCTCGACATTCTCTTAAATAAAACACGTGAAGAGATTGCAAGAGAGTACGTAACAAAGAACGAATTAAAAGATGACATGGGTAGACTCATGGACAGAATGGAAAAAATCAGTGAAAAGCTTGACAAACTCTTTGAAGTCAAGTAGAATATATATAAAGGTATTTAAATGAGTAAAAAAAATAAACAACAAAAGAAAAGATTAAAGAAATATAAACCAAGAGTTTCTTTTGCTAAAGGTGGTAAAAATACTATACCTGCTGAACCTGATGATATGTTAGATAAAATTAATAAACCTAACAGACCTGTAGCTCAACCTATAAATAAACCTATCAATAAACCTGTAATGCCTCCTGTAGGTAATGAAGAACCATCAATAGGTGGTGTTGGTGGTGGTACTGCTGTTCAACCTGAACGAGATGGTAGAAGCGGTACAAATGAAGAAGATGAGCCTAGAGGACCTCAAATAGGTGAACTTAAAACTGAAAATGGTAAAGTTTACAAGTGGAATGGAACTAGTTGGATTTTACAAAAAGAAGAAAAAAAAGAAAATGTAGATGATAAACCTCCTACTAATGAAGAATTACAAACTCAATTTGAATCTGAAAGACAAGCGAGAGTAGTAGGTACAGGACAAACTGCAGCACAAATGGCTAAAGGTATAATGCCTGAAGATATGCCAACAATACCTGAACCTAAAAGATTAGTAAGTGAAACAGGTGAAGTAGCTGAAGGAACTGAAATCGCAAAAGAAGATGTACCTCAAATGGGAGATACTGAAAGAGGAGTTGCTGCAGATAAAGCTGATGTCGCTATAGAAAAAGTAAAAGAAGGAACAGTAGATACAGCCGATGCTACTCAAGTTACAAAAGCTGTTACAGCTCCTACTACAACCGTATCAGGAACTCAAGTAGCTGTAGATGCTAAAACAGGCGTACTGTCTCCTGATGCTAAAGCTTCAGTAGATGAAATAAGACAATTATCTGGAAGTGCAGTAGCTGCTCAAGTTGAAGATAGTATAATGAATGCTGCTAAAGCAACAGATGTTAATGGGGTTTTATCTGCAGGTGCGTTTGCTCCAGAAGTAACAGGAACTAAAGTACAAGTATCTCCAACAGCTGACGCAGAAAAAAAAGAACGTGAAGCTATTACAGGCGTACCTGCTACAGATGGACAAGCTGCACAAATAATAGGTACAGTAGGTTATGAAGCTGCACAACAAAGAGCAGTAAAAGGTGTTGAGGCTAAAGGTGCTGCTGCATCTATGGTAGCTGAAGTTGGTAATATACCTTCTGATATAGCTGCTGCTATTGTAGAAGACCCTGCAACCGTAGAAGCTCAGATAGATAATAATCCTGTAGAAGTTAACGCTGCTATTGCTGCACTGCCTACAGAAGCTTTAGTATCTTCACAAATGGAAAGTTTATTAGGTGGCATGGAAGACGGTGAGATTCCAATGTGGGCTAAACCTGCTGTAGATGCAATGAATGCAAGAATGGCAGAAAGAGGATTAAGTGTTTCTACGGTTGGTAGAGATGCTTTGTTTAATTCTATTATTCAAAGTGCTATGCCAATGGCTCAAAGTAACGCACAAGCTTTACAGGCTAGAGCAGCTCAAAACTTAAGCAACGAACAACAAGCAAATTTACAACAAGCTACACAGCAACAACAATTGAGAATGCAAAACTTGGCAAACCGTCAAGACGCTGCAAGTCAAACTGCACAGATGTCTCAGCAGATGAGAACAATGCAAAGTCAATTTACACAACAAGCTGTAATGACTACTGCTGAACAACAACAACAAACAAGATTAGCTAACTTACAAAATCAACAACAAGCTGCTTTAGTTACTGCTCAAAATCAACAGCAGATGAACATGCAAAATCTTGGTAATGAGCAACAAGTAAATATGGCAGAGCTTCAAATAGAAGCACAAGTTGAAGGAGCTAATCAGGCTACGACTAATCAACAACGTATGTTAGAAATGCAAACCGCTGCAGATTTCTTATCTAAAAATGCTGGGTTTAAACAACAAATGGATTTAGCTAATCTATCTAATGACCAGCAAATGAAACTTGCAAACTTGTCAGCTCTTAATCAAGCTAGTTCAGAAAATCTTAGTGCTGAACAACAGACAGAACTTGCAAATCTTAATAAACAAATGCAGGTTAATATTAAGAATGGTGAATTAGCTCAATCAATGGGACTAGCTCAACTTAATGTTGACCAACAAAAAGCTATGCAAAACGCTAATGTTACTGCTAATATGGACATGGCAAACTTTAATGCTGACCAACAAAGAGTTTTAGCTAACAGTAAGTTTATGCAAACAGTAGCTATTACTAATATGAATGCAGACCAACAATTAGTTATGCAACAAGCTACAGCTTTAGCTTCACTTGACATGGCTAACGTAGACCAAAGAACTAAGTTATCTATTAGTAATGCTAAAAACTTTTTACAAATGGACATGGCTAACTTGTCAAACGAACAACAAGCAAGTATGATGAGAAGTCAACAAGAACAACAAAGATTGTTATCTGACCAATCAGCTTCTAATGATCAAGCACAGTTTAATGCTACTAGTGAAAATCAAGTAAATCAGTTTATGTCTAATTTAGAACAACAGAATAAACAATTTAATAGCAGTCAATTAAATGCTATGGAACAGTTTAATACAGCTAATACTAATGCTGCAGAAGCTAGAAGAGTTGGTAATGAATTTGAAGCTGAGAAACTAGAAGCACAATTACAGACAGACATGTCTAAATTTAATTCACAACAAGATTTTGCAAAAGAACAATTTAATACACAAAATGAAACAATAATTGCACAGTCTAATGTAGAATGGAGACGTAAAGCAAACACTGCGGACACTGCTGCTTTTAATGCAATTAATCAACAGAATGCACAGAATGCTTTTAATTTAAGTGCTTCTGCTAATAATTTTTTATGGCAAGAGCTTGGGGATGAGGCAGATTTTGATTTTAAAAGATGGGATAATGAACAACAACGTAAAGCTTCTTTACTTATAGCTGCTTTAGGAAACTCTGAAGCTGTAAATAAAAAAGATAGTTGGGATGATAATGTTAGTAGTATTGCTAGATTATTAGATGGATGGTTAAGTTAAAAGGAAATAATATGGGTAAATTAAGAAAAATAGGTAGGAAAGTAAAAAAAGGATTTTCTAAAATAGGTAAAAGACTTAAAAAAGGTTTAGGTAAAATAGCAAAAGCTTTTGGAAAGTTAGGACCTTTAGGCTCTATTGCACTTTCTTTTTTACTTCCGGGCATGGGTAATGTTTTATCAGGATGGCTAGGTAATATGGGAAAGGCAGGAGAATTTATTTTAGGAATTGGTGATAAAATTAAATTTGGTGCAAATTGGGTTAAAGATGGAGTAGGTAGAGTTTTTAATAGAGTTACGGATGCTATTGAATATGGAATGAATACTGTAAGTAAACCATTTATGAAACAAGGAGCTAGAGGTGCAGGTAGTGCATTTAGAGATTTTGTAAGTGAATCTACTGGTGGATTTATAGACAGGTCTACTGTTGATTTATCTGATTCATTAACATCTGGTGGAATTCGCACAGATATTGTAACTGACAGTAACCCTTTTACCAAAGATGATTTTATAAAAGATATGTCTAAAAAAGATTTAAATGCTTTACAAGACAGTAATAAATTCATGAGAGACATTAATAAATTTGAATCCAAAGGAATAAAAGGATTAACTAAAAAAGCTACTGATACAGGATTTGAATATTATAAAACTGGAGATGATGGAAAACTATTAGACAGTCCCTTTAAAACTATTACAGACAAAAGTCTTAATTATGTTCCTGAAGGTAAACAGCCTAGTTTGTTTGATAGTGATGTAGAATATGATTCATTTAAAGCAAAAGTTAAAGATAGTAAAGAATTTGATTTTTATAAAAAAGTATCTTTTGTATCTGAAAAGGGACAAGGAATTCTACAAGATGAAAGTGATGCAGCTTATTCAGATTATTTAGTAAGACGTAGTAATGCAGCTACTGCTGAGGCTATAGCTAGAGATACTTTAGCTGCAGCAACTAGTAATTCATATAAATACCCATCACAAAATTTTATAAATATAAATAGTGTAGATAATGACCCTACTGGAATAGCTAAACTAACTTCAGGATACGGTATGATATTAGAAGATTTTTACGCAACATAAAGGATAATAAATGGAAAGTAAACCAATACCAGAATCTTTACAACAAACAGCTTTTGAAGCTCCTATCCCGGGACAGTCTTTAACAAATAGTCCCGATGCAGATTATGCTTGGAAAAAACAACCTGAAATGGTAAATTTAAATGAGGCTAGACAAAAAATATTTTTAAATATATTAGAACCTGACAATCTTCAAGAAATACAAAAGTTAATGATGGATAAAATCCCAGTAGATGCTATTGCTCAAACTATGTTAGTAGAAGGATTTAGACAAGGAAAGTTTAATCCTGATTTAGCTTTACAATTACTAGAGCCTACGATGTATATGCTATTAGCTATTGCTGAAAGGTCGGGAATTAAACCTACATTAGATATTGAAGACGAAGAGCCTGACGAAGAAGAATCAGAAGAAATAATAAATCAATCTAAAACATTAATGAAAGAAGGTGGAAGATTTAAAGATGCTAGAGTTTTAAGACCTCAACCAGCTTCAGTAGGAGCTGATATAGAAGAACAATTAAATAATTTAGATGTAGAAAAAGTACAACAAAGTATTTTACAGAAACCTAAACCTGAGCTACAATCTCAAGAAAGTTTATTAGGTAAAACAGGAGTTTAATATGGCTGATAATGATATAGGAAGTTTAATCAGTAACTATGGAGATATGAGTATAGAAGAACTCGGAGGTTCTTTACTACAAAGACAATCAGACATAGCAGCAGCACAAGCTAAAGAAGATAAAAAGAATAGAAAATTTCAACAAGCTATGGGTGTGCTTATGGCTGGTCAAGCTGTATTTAAAAGTGCTTATAATAAAAGAGAAAAAGAAATAGAAGCTAGGAAAATATTTCAACAATCCAATAACGCTACACAAGCTAAAGAAATAAATACAATTTCTAATGTATTATCAGTAATGCCTGAAACATGGCATGAAGATAAACCTATTGAAGAAAGAGTAGAGTTATTTATGGACAGTGAATATAAAGGTGCTTTAGAAGCTAAATTAAGAAAACCTATTGATGCTGTAATAGAAGCAGCTAGTCCGTACGACTTTCAAGCTTTTAAAAATGACGGAGTTTATTACAGACAAACTTTTGATAATGCTTTAAAAAATACAGTAACAGAATATTTAACAGATAATAAATATAAAACATATGAAAAAGAATTAAGTGACTTACTGGGTCAGCCTGATAGAGTAGAGGCAATTAAAAAAGGAATGGGTTTAAGTGAGTTTGAATTATCTAAAGCAGAAAGAGTTTATTTTGATGGATTAAAAGATAAATATCGTAATATAGGAATTGTAGATAGTGTTAAAAATATTTTTAGTAAAATAGGAATAAGAAAACAAAAACAAGGTGAGTTAAATCAATTTAAAGATATAGATAAACAAGATTTATACGGCAATGAACTTGATAATTCATTAGCTAATTTAAATTTAAGAACTACATTAATAACTTCAGTAGATAAATCATTTGCCGATTTTAGAAAAGATACAAGAAGGTTTAGTGTAGAAGTTAGAGACCCTATAAATGAAGGACTAGTTATTCAAGCAAACGATAATTTAGATAGTTTTGCTACCAGAATGAAAGACAGGAGTATTGCTAAGAATGATGACTTTATGAATATAGCTATAGGAACAACTACCGGTCGAATGATGGCTAGAAATAGAGGGACAATGTATGCTAGATATCTTAATGATTTAACAGCCTCTGAAAAACAAGAAATGGTAAACGACATTGCAGGAACTTCTTTATTATTAAATCAAGATACTGATTTAGCAGAAAATATTTATGTATCTAGTTTAAAAGAAATAGGAGTAGATGTCACTGAATCTAAAATTAAAACATTTAGAAGTAATATGAGAGACGATACTTATAGATTAAATTTTGCTACAGCTATTGTATCTAGAGAAGGATTAAAAAGTTCTGGTGTTATTCCCAGAGAAACTTATGACTTTAACGGTATTATGGAAGAAAAAATTGTAAGCAAATATTCCTACGATAGGTTTAGCGGAGAAATTCCTGCATTGTTAGGTGACGGTATAATGACTCCTAAAGAAAGTGACAGTAATGAATTCAATACTGATGATAAGTGGGACTCTATGAGCCCTGAAGGACAGAGAGAAGTATTTGATTTACATTTTAAAAATATACAAAACTCTAAAATTAAAGATAGTCAAAAATTAATATTACAAGAAAATTTATTTGAAAACATACCACACCCCGATGGATTTAATTTTGAAGAGTATGTAGAGTCTCGTATGCCTACAAGAACTGAAAGACTTGGTTTAGGTATTGCCAAGGGTTTACTTAATCCTGTAAATAAACCCGGAGCTATAGCACAACAAGTTATAAAAGCTTTTGGTGAAGATGTACAAAGTAGACCAACTAAAAAATTAAATAGTCAAACAGAAAAAGTAAGTAATTTAAAATCAAATACATCTACAGATTCTAAAGTTTTAGAAAAAGAAAAAGAAAAATTATTTGAAATGCAGATTAAACAATCTGATAATTTAATAGTTAAAAAATTACTAAATGATGAAGGGTATAGAACTAATGTATATGAAGACAGTGAAGGAATTTTAACTGCTGGAATGGGACATAAATTAACTGATGAAGAAAAAGAAATTTATAAAAAAGGTGATTATGTTCCTACAGACGTAGTTCAAAAATGGACTCAGAACGATATAAATAAATTTAGTAATATTACCAATGAAGTAATGGAAGATAAAGGTTTATTAAATTCGGAATTATATAAACAAAATGAAGAGATGTTTGTATCTTTCTTTTTTCAACTTGGTAAAGATGGTGGGTTAGCTTTTACTAAAATGTGGGACGCTATTGATAGAGGAGATGCGAAAGCTGCACATGATGAAGCTTTAGATTCTTTATGGGCTAAACAGACTCCTAAAAGAGCTAAACGATTTGCAAAAATGTTATTAGAAAATGTCTAGAATATTACAAGCTTATGATGAACTAACTCGCTCTCCTTCAACCGAAGAAGGGCTAACTGAAGAAGAATTAAAAAAACAAAATCTTGGTTTAATGTACCAGCAAATAGAAACTTCTAAAGAAGAACCTTTAGGTTATAAAGGTCTTGAAAAGATTGACCAAAACATTGAGCAAAATGTCACACCAAAATCTCCATATTCTTCTAAAAAGAAAAGTTTAACAGAACTTGCAAATGATGATGAATTTTCTATGAGAGCTGAAAGATTTTTAGAAGGTGTAGAAAGTAATGATAACATATTTGAGTATCTTAGAGATGCTGAATATAGTTTAAGTGCAGCAGCTACACGTTCTTTTCAAACAGGTAAGTGGACAGATGAACAAAAAGAAGATTACATTTATTTACAAAATGAATTTAAAAATACAAACTTAAAAGGTTTTAAAGAACATTTTGGTTTAGTTAAAGATATGGCTGGAGATATTCTTTTAGACCCTTTAAATATAATCACAGCGATGTTTGCCATACCTACAGGAGGTGCAACTTTAGCAGGTCGTGCAGCTTTAGGTAAAGCAGCCCAACAAAGTGTTAGTGCATTTACAAAATCTAAATTAAAAAAAGCTGTTGTTAAAGGTACAGCAAAAGATTATGGATTATATGGTGCTGCTGAAGGCATGGCTTGGGGAGGATTGCATAATTATTTTATGCAGGATATGAATGTTGATTTAGGTTTAATTGATGAAATAGATTTATCTCAAACAGTAGCTTCAGGTTTAATAGGTGGATTAGCAGGAGGAGCAGTTGGTATTGGTGTAGGAGCTGCAGCAGGTACACGATATGCTAAGTTTGCTGAAAAAGAATTTATGTATGCTAATGAAGATGTTGTTGGTTTCATAGGTCCAAAACAAAGAAAATTAGAATTAGAAAAATGGGAAATTGACCAAGCTACTAGAGACGTAGAAGATTTGGATTTAGTAGGACAAGACGAAGATATATTTTTTAATATAGATAATGATTTAGATTTTACACCTTCTATGAAACAACGTATTAAAGAAACTGTACGTAATAAAATGCCACAATTAAAAAAGAAAAATCAACATCGTTTAAATGTTATTATGGCAAATACAACAGGTAAAGCTACTACAAAATTTTTAGAAGACGCAAAAACTTCTCCTTTACTTCAAAACTTTTTAAGAAAAATGAGACATGATTATGATACAGGTCTTGTAAGAGAAGGAGAACGTACTGTTAAAAAAGCTAAGTTAAAAAATGGTGAAGAAAGTCAATGGTCTTTTGGTGAGTTTGTAGGAAGACAGTTTGGTAAATATCATTATGGTTTAAATAAAGCACTAAATAATTTATATAGGACTGGATGGCAATCCAAAGTTGTAGCTGACCAAAACGATACTTTATATGCTTTGTTATCAGATAAAAATATAGGAACTAAATCTGGTCAGGGTAAAAGAACTATAGATAATATTTTATCTAATGGTGGTGAGTATAGAAGTGGTAATAAAATTTATACTGTAGATACTGATGTTGCTCAAGCATATACAGGTATTAGAAATTTATTAGATGAATCATTTGATGAAGCACAAGCTTTAAATTTATTTAAACCTAATACTACTAACGAAGGTGGCTTCTTTCCAAGACTTTATAAGTTTGATGTTCTTCTTAGAAAACAAGATAAGTTTGTAGATATTTTAATAAAGTCAGGACACGCAGACCCTATAAATGAAAAGAGTATTTTTGAAGTTGTATTAGAAGATGGTAGTAAAGTACCGGCTAATAGAGTTGATGATATGGGTTTAGATTCAGAAGTATTTGATTTAGGAAGTAAATACGGTGTTAATAGTTTTGAAGAATTAAGTGAAAAACTATTAAAAGAAAAACAAAGACCTTACACTAAACTTGAAATTAACGAAGGTGCTAAAAGATTAAAAGCTGAAGAGATTGTTCACAGTATGATTGACCAGAAATTTACACCTTATGAATTAAGAAAAGCAGGAGCTAATAATTCATTAGGATTTTTTCAATCAAGAAGATTTAATAAAATTAAAGACTCTGAAATTTCTGAGTTTTTAGAAACAGATGTACAACAAGTATTAGAAAATTATTTTACTAATATGTCTCAATCTCAAGGACGTAAAAAATATTTTGGCAATACACTCGCAGAGTTTCAAACAGAAAAATTAGCTATTGTAGATGAATTAAAAGCTGGTGGTATGACTCTTGAAGAAGCTAATAAAGTTGGTTCAGGTATTGAAAAAATGTTTAAAAGAGTTACTGGTTTAGAAACTTATCAAGATAGTGTATTTAGAAATACTAAATTTGGTAGAAACTTTTCTGATATAGTTAAGTTTTCTCAACAAGCAGCTCATTTACCTTTTGCTACTTTATCTAGTGTTACTGAACCTTTAATATTATTATCACGTGCAAGTCCCAGTGATACAGGAAATGTATTAAATACTATTAGAAAAAGTTTAGTTGCAGAAGGCTCTAACACATTTGATAGAATGTGGAAATTTATGCAAATGGCAAATGGTAAAAAAGTTAAAGGTTGGAAAGATGTTGATGATGAAGTCTGGGGAGAGCTATATCAAACTGGATTAGCTTTAGAACAATCAGTACAAGAAAGAATAGAAGGATTAGCAGGTGAAGCTTTAAATGGTTCATGGGCTAAACACGCTCAACAAATGTTTTTTAAAACTAACTTATTAACTCAGTGGACTAAGGCTGTTCAATTAGCTTCATTTACTACTGGTAAAAGATTAATTAAACAAAATGCAGAACAATTATTTTATGGTAAAACATTAACAGGTAGAAAATTAACTACGGCAAATAAAGAATATTTAACTAAACAATTAAATGAATTAGGTATTGATGATAAAGAAGCTTTAAAATGGTATAAAAATTCATTAGACAAACATGGTAAATATGATTTAAACAGAGCAAGAGGAATGGATGGAAATGGAAATGTTATACAAGATAGATATGGTAATGTTTCTTTTAATGGTAATTTTTATAGTAGAGACCTTATAGGTGGTGCAAATAGATTTACTAAAGAAATTATTTTAAATCCAAGTACTGCAGAAGCTAACAGACCTTTATGGTTTTCACATCCTTCAGCACAATTTTTAGTCCAGTTTGCTGGTTATCCTACAGTATTTAACAACACTATTCTTAAAAGATTTGTTAATGAAGGATGGAATAATCCAACAACAGCTACTCCTAAAATATTAAGTACTGCAGTTTTAATGACAGCAGTTGCACATGTAGGTAATGAAATTAGAAGTGGTGGTAAGGCTACACTAGATTATGAAACAGGAGAACGTAAAAGCGATTTATCAATTATAGGAGATGCTGGAAGACGTTGGGGAGCTTTTGGTCCTGTTGATTATGGGTATAGGTTTGATTCTGAAATGAGTAGGAATGTTGGTCCAATTGCTGCAGCTATTAAAGCAATAGGTGGTCCTGCTGTGCAAGATGTAGCAGATGGAATACTTTATAGAAAAGGATTTAGTGAATTAATTGCAATTAACGCACCTTTTTACTCTGCTTACGATGTGATATTTGGAGAAGGAACTAAGAAAAAATTAAGACAAATAGCTAGAGGAACAACAGCTAAAGACAACAAGAAAAAGAAATTTAAAACTAAATATTCTTATTCTAAAGGTGGTATAGTTACTAACGTACCTAACGTAAAAGACGAACCTGATGAAATGATAAATAGAAATACAGGATTACCTTTTAACGCAACCTCAGAAGCTGCACAAGATATTGAAGATAGAGAACTTAAATCACAAATGAAAGGACTAGGATTATAATGGATATAGAATTATGCAAACAAGATATTAAACGACACGAAGGCGAAGTCCTTGAAATCTATGAGGATAGCTTAGGCTATAAAACTCTAGGGATTGGACACCTCTGCCAACCAGAAGACCCAGAATATAAGTGGGAAGTAGGTACTAAAGTGTCTC
>Ga0181417_1000638_pt1 | contig 11372 bp, 15 predicted proteins | sample 40SPOviralmetaG_FD_130142 | JGI IMG/M metagenome (GOLD analysis project Ga0181417, IMG submission 130142) | Marine viral communities from the oligotrophic San Pedro Time Series (SPOT) site, San Pedro Channel, CA, USA - 40 SPOT_SRF_2013-02-13 | ecosystem: Environmental > Aquatic > Marine > Strait...
ATCTCTCCATACCTTTTATTACTTGATTAGTTTGTTGTGCAATACGTTGCTCTGCGGCTCCGCTAGCTTGGGCTGCACTAAACCCTCTTGACCTAGCGGAGCCTTGGAATTGTTTAGCCATAAATGTTCTTGTTAATTACCCTTTATTTGGTGTTGGTGGATTAAACATTATTGATTTTTGGGCAAGACCCGCTGCACTAGTTACAGCACCAATCAGTGGCATCACTGGGCTGCTGTAAGCAGGAGGAGGAGCCATTCCAGGTATCTGGACAGCAGGTTTAATAAATGTTTTCTCAGGACCCATAACAGGTGCAGGAGCACGAGGTCCTACTTCAGGCCTAATCATAAGATTAGCCATAGCATTCTTATCACCAGCATACTTCTGGATACCAATGTCTCTCATCTGTCTACCAGCTTGTGTAGCACCACTACGAAGTTCAGCTTGTAAGACAGCAAGATTCCTACCCTCATCAGCTAGTGTAACTTGTTGACCTTTAGTCTGTCCTCTACCAGCTTGTCCTGCAGATACAGCACCTTGGTTTTGTAGACGCTCTACAAATAGGTTTTCTTTAGCAAAAGATTGACTAGCTAGTAGCTCTTGGAATTGAGATTGAGTACTCTCATATGCTTGATGAGCAGCAAGACTATTATAAACAAGTTGATTACCAAGCTGCTCTACACTCTTACCGTACTGCTTTACATTTTGTAGGTAGGTATAGTCTTGAATGGTGTTATCATATTCGTATTGGCGGTTAGCCATATCGAACTGAAACTCACGCTGAGCAAAGTAATCTTTCTTCTCTGCTTCATGAGCCTTTTCATTATACTCATTATTAATTTCAGCCTGCTCATCCAACAGCTTTTGCTGTTCTTTAGCAGCTTTTGCATTCTTTGAATTTTGTGATGAAGCCTGGCTAGCACCAAAGATACCCCCAGCAACTGAGGCTACAGCACCAATAGCTGCAAAAACACTCATCTCTAAACCAGAGACGGATAGCTGGTCATCTAAAAGATTACCACCTTTCGGGTTAAACATAATTAAGTCCTCTTATAATAACGTGGTGAGTAATTACCTTCCCACATCATCGAGTTAATCGATACTGGATAGGGATGATCACTTGTAAGTTTTAAACTAAAGTTCATGTTCCTTTGATTAATTGGTACAGTAAACTGCTGTTCACTTTGAATTGGATTAGTACCTGCTCTATAATAGTTAGCATCAGATACAGCTTGAATGTCTACCCACTCTTCAGACCCTGCAGACTTTAATTTAAAAGTAAGTACGCCTGATTTACCACAAGCAAAGTGTGCTCGAGCAATTGTTAGGCTAGCAGTAAAGTCATAAGCAGTTGTGTCTTCTGCTCTATTATAATAGAACGTAGGTAGTTCCATATCAAAGACATAGTTATAACCAATGACCATACGATTACTATAGCCAGTCCAATCACCTTTTAATGTAAAAGTATTACCAGCTCCAGTATCTAGATAACTCCAATAGCCTGTGTCATCACTGTCAGAATAAGTTCCTACATTAAAAGCTGCTAAGTCATTTATGTTACCAAACGTTTGAGTTGTAGGTAGTGTTATAAGTAGAGTAGCTTGTTTATAATCAAGTGGTGTATAGTCTACTGTAAATGTAGTTAAGTTTGAATCACTATCATAAGTAACACTAGTTGGTTTAGTAGCTAAGTCTAGTAATGGGTTAGCCATCTCTATATTTTGATTAGCACTGAACTTACTATTAAGTGGGATATCATTAATACTAATTACACCTAAGCTATACTGATTCATCTGCTCAGTAATAACCAACATCATATCATTGACAATTTCTATACCTTGAACCTTACCTGGCATAGACCATCTTGTCCAAGCTTGAAATAAATCTTTCTGTCCATTATTATAATAACGGTAGATGTAAATGTCATTTGTCTCTCTACTAGCTAGAGCAATGAAAGAGTTTTGAGGACTAGATATTAACTCAGAAATAGAGTTAGGTAAGTACTCAGACACAACTTTACTAAGGTCTAACACAATAGGGTTCTCTTCTAATCCTCTAGTCTGTAAGGAGAATGCTCTAGTATAAGCAGGCACCTTACTAAGGAAGCCTACTGTACTCCCTATATCCACAGGGGCGATTGAACTATCCATTTCATAGTTCGAGACGCTTCTTAAGATAGCTGTCTTAGGTGTCAGGAGGTTAGTACTAGTAGCATATAATAAGAACTGCTGTCGTTTACTAAAAATAAGTAACCCTTGTGCATCAGGTAGTACGTCAAATAATTCTACTGGCCTAACAGAAGCAGCATTAATATCAATAGGATCTGAATCAGTTCGAGTTAAAGCAGAACGATAGAAGAAATTATATGGGTCATTAGATTGACTTAGGATTACATTGTCCTCAGACAACATACCAAACCTATTATTGTAGAAGAAGGTAGCGTTAATAAAGTTACCAGGACTAACATAAGTTTTTGTTGTTTCATCATAAGGGAATATAGAAGGAGGTGGGTTTGTAATAGAATTACCTGCTTCTCTATTTCTCCAATTAATAGGACCAAATGTAAAGACGTTCTCTTCAACTGAAGATAGCGCATGGGGCATGGTAGATGCTACAAAACCTGATGAAGCTTTAGGACTTCTAGATTCTTTCCACTCTTTGGTTTCAGCAACAAATCTAAGCCAGTAGTTATCATCATTACCTGAAGAGTTAACCACTTCTACATAGCGTTGGTCGTTGCTTTCAGGTGGTAGCTTAGCAATATCAGTTACTGTATCTTGAAAGGTTTGGATGGCTTGGTTATTAACACCACCCTTACCATCTAAAGTAAACGCAGTACCGCTTGTAAGACACAAGCTAGTAGAGTACTGGTCAACTGTAACGACACTACTAATAGCATTCTTTAAACCAGTCAACACTTCATCAGCGTTTAGTTTAGTATCTGTATTGCCGGGTTCAAACTCATCAGCATTGCGAGTCTTATAGGTATAATCAGTTCCATTAATAGTGATGGTATAGTTAGCACTATATTCAACTACTTTCAGAACTACTTCACCTACTTTACCAGGAGCATAACCAGTAGGATCAGGCTCAAGCTCAGGAGCCTTTGATCTATTTGTTATAATGGTAGTGTCTTGTACACTTCTGAAATGATATGTTGCAGGAGGTACTCCAACATCCAAATAACTTGCACCGCTATTTGTAACAGTACAGAATACACCAGTCACTGCATTCCAAACATAGATATTTTTATCTTTAATACAACCAAAATAAGATTCAAATGAATCACGTTGAACAAAGAACCACGAGGCATTCTCTAATTCAACATCAGTAAATTGTGTACCATCTGCTTTATTAAGAGTACGGATGAATCGTGTTCCATTACGTTTAAGCATACCAAAGGTGGGATCTGGATAAGCATTTAACGCTTCTGTTAGTTGTCCTTCTATTTTCTTTTGGTCAGTCTGTGTTGAGATACCACCAAGAAAATTTGATACTGTTTGTGTTACTGCAGACATTAGCGATACAAAGCGTGGAACGGTTTATAAGGTCTGTAATAATTAGACCCTCTTTCATGACCAAAGAAAGTATAGTCACCTTGTTGTGTATCCCATTCCATAGCAGTAGCTCTCATGTAAGCTTCCTGTTGTGATAGGATTTGGTATAGACTAGGATCACCAACAATTCTCATAGCAACAAAAGATGCTGCACGAGATGTGATGTAGTCACGTACAACAACAGGAATATCAACCCAGTCAAATAACCAGGTGATATCAAAATACATTACTTGCTGTTGCCAGACATAACTATGAGACACACGGTCATATAGTTTACCTTGACGAGGTACTGGGTCTTTATCTCTATTATAAATATAGTCTACAGACATATCTATCTGTAGCATGTTAGCTGGTATTAGAATCTCACCAGCTGCATCAGGAGTAAGAGGATAATTATACTCTTTGTTAAATGTCCATCCTTCAGATTGTACTTCACGGGCCACCTGTTTAAGGGTGTTGTAGGCAATCGCAACGTCCGGGTTGGTTTGTTCTAGCGTGGTAACAGGGGCCTGACCAACTGACGCCAGGATCTGATTAACAGCTTGTAGCTCATCTTGTGAGTCAGTGGTTGGAAATGACATTGATAATCGTTCTCAATAAGGAATAAAAAAAAGGACTAGGCGTGATGCCTAATCCGGTGACAGCAAGCGCAAAGCACTACACATTTAGCAAGCTCAGCATCAATGCGAGCAATGCTCCATTTTTGTGCGGTAGAGATGAGCGAGTTTCTTCGCCTCTTTATCACTTCGTCTTTCGTGTTTTCGTCTATGTGATGGAAGTCCATACACACGCGGGGAAAGCTCTTGCCACAATCAGCACAAGGTAAATCCTTATGTGCTTCAATGTAAGACCGGCGTTCCTCTCGTCTTTGTTTTCTTTTAGGTTCCATAAAAAAAAGGGACCCGAAGGTCCCCCTGTAGTCAGCTCGTTGGTGTGAGCTGTGTAGTATTTTTAGAAGGTGGATAGGCGAGTCCGCCAGTCCACTGTTCTGTTTCTGATTTCACCGTAGAACCCAGAACCGCTGCAACCCCAAGGGGGCTGTAGGATTTCTGAGTCTTAGCTACGGAGTATCGAGTCGTAGTAGCCATAATAATTTTCCTATAATTTATTCTGGATCAGGAGTTTGATCAGGGATCGGAGCACCACTGTTAGCAACAGTAGTGTAAGCAGAGGTTGTCTGCGTCCGTCCTGCCTCAACATTGTTAGGAGGATTCTGGGTGATACTAGCTACATAGCCAGGCTTAAGAGTCGTGCCTGTAGCAATAGTAATCGAACCAGCTGGATCAATCTCACCTGTTTTTGAAGTACCTGGAACTAGAGAAGAAGCCATTTAATTGACCTCCTATCAAGCTGCTTGAAGTTCAATAGCAGCGCAAGGGTTCAACCAATCCGCTCCCATCGCGACACGCCCGACGACAAGGTCACCCTGGTACATCGTCTGCACGTCTGAACCAGTTGTCTGGATCGAAGGACCAAGACCCTGGACAACAGCAGCTGCATCCTTCTGATAGATCAGACCACAGCTAGCAGAGAAGTCACCAGAGTAATCGTTGTTCTCACCTTGCTCACGCGCAATAGTACCAGCCATGAAAGGCAGGTTGTTAGAACGCTTGATGGAGATACCAGCGATGTCTACGAGACCTTGACCACTGTTCAGGTTGCCCTGAGTGTTACCGTAGTCACGGTTGAGAATATTCGAATCGACCTGAGAGATCAACGCATAATACTGTCGTGGTGACAGGACTGCATGACGACCTTCCCGGGGTACATTCTTCTCATCCAAAATCGATGCGGCTTCAAAAAATGAATCGACTAGTGCTTGAGCATTAAACTCATTACCAGCACCAAGCTTGATCACAGAACCACCGGGCTCAGGACCAGGAGAGGCAGTGATAGGAGAAGCCTGACGTGCAGACTTAGCAATGATACGGAAGATCTTCTTGTCATATGCCTCAGCCAGAGCGTAGCCAATCTTGTTGGCGATCTCAGAACGCAAGGAATAGTGAGCAAGAACTTCGTCAAGGCTATCGACAAAGGCTGAAGACACGAGGAGGTCATCCATCACGATGGTCTTCTCGGCAACCGGAGGGTTGTCGGAACCAAGGATAGGAGTACCAGGCTGGTGATAATCAGCAGTCATGCGACCAGTGTAGATGAACTGGAGGCTACGACCGTTTGTCAGGGTACGGTTTTGAACCGTTTCTTTAGCGATGCAGACGCTCTCATACGCTTTGATCATCTCCCCTGAGAAGATTTTCAGGTACGTCGCATACTTTGAATTGTAATCTGTAATGTTATCAGTCAGGCCAAGACCAGGTGTCTTGTTGATGTTACCCTGAGCTGTGATTGCCATCTCTGAGCCTGCACCATAGGCAAGGGTTTGTCCAGAGTTAGACTGACTGTAGTTGTTACCGTTTTGTGACCATACGGAGGCCATAATTAATTACCTTAAATGATAGAGTTTATAAGAGTTCTTCCAGCTGAAAATTTTTTTGATTGATATTGTTAAGGTCTATATCTGACCGTTCGAACGGCAGAGTTATCCCCTCGGGGGCTCTACCAATAGTGAAGCCGGGACTTGAACCCGGCAGTAAGCCTATTTCTTATTCACAGTTTTGTTGTACTTGTTGCCACGATAAGTGAGAGTAACAGTCATTGTTAATTCCATTTACCTGCCCCCCGTTTCATGAGCAGGTGGCATGCGTCCCGAAGGATAAACGTAAGTACATTAACCGATGGATGGTGCAGTCAGTGCTACCTGTGTGGTAGATGCTGACGCTAGGTCAAGGGGGAAGTTGTGAGCATTTCTTTCATGCATCACTTCCATTCCAAGTCCCGCACGATTAAGGATGTCAGCCCAAGTGGGAACGATATGATCCCGAGAATCAACAATGGATTGATTAAAGTTGAATCCGTTAAGATTGAAAGCCATAGTGCTAACGCCAAGGCTAGTAAACCAAATCCCCACCACAGGCCAAGCAGCCAAGAAAAAGTGAAGCGAACGTGAGTTATTAAATGATGCGTATTGGAAGATGAGTCGTCCGAAGTATCCATGAGCAGCTACAATGTTGTACGTTTCTTCTTCCTGTCCAAATTTATACCCATAGTTCTGAGATACATCTTCGGTCGTCTCCCTAACCAGGGAACTGGTGACAAGACTACCATGCATAGCACTGAACAGAGACCCACCAAATACGCCGGCAACGCCAAGCATATGAAAAGGGTGCATAAGGATATTATGCTCAGCTTGGAAGACGAGCATGTAATTAAAGGTCCCTGAAATGCCAAGAGGCATTGCATCTGAAAAAGAGCCTTGTCCAAATGGGTAGACAAGGAAGACCGCTGATGCTGCGGCGACTGGTGCGGAGTATGCGACAAAGATCCAGGGCCTCATTCCTAATCGATAGCTAAGTTCCCACTCTCGTCCCATGTAAGCATAGATGCCAATGAGGAAGTGGAAGACGACCAGTTGGAACGGGCCACCGTTGTAGAGCCATTCATCAAGCGTAGCAGCTTCCCAAATTGGGTAGAAGTGGAGTCCGATTGCGTTGGAAGAGGGGACGACGGCCCCACTGATGATGTTGTTTCCATAGAGTAGAGAGCCAGCGACAGGTTCACGGATGCCGTCGATGTCAACGGGAGGTGCGCCAACAAAGGCGATGATAAAGCAGATGGTAGCAGCCAGTAGGCAAGGAATCATAAGGATTCCAAACCAACCTACATAAAGCCGATTGTTTGTTGAGGTCACCCATTTACAAAAGGCTTCCCAATTATTTAGTTGTTGTGGTCTTGAAAGTACAGCGGTCATTAAAGTAATAGTGCATAAGGTTCTTGTAACAAGTAAGTAAGACCAGTTTAAAGACTTGGCTGTCTAGAAAAGGAGAGTCCGACTCTGAGGTGCTCTCCCTTTAATTAATTAGAAGGTGTATTTAACACCAGCTTTGACATTAGATCCTACTTCATCTCCATTGATAAAAGCAAACTCTCCATAGACAGAGGTGCTCTCATTGATTTGATAGGCTGCACCGGCCTTGCCGGACAGTTCTACCTTAGCATCTTCAACGGTAGAGATAGTAGTCAAACCACCTTGAACAAAGTAAGCGGCGCTTTCGCCAAGCTCTCCTTCATAACCAACATGCTTTTCAATTGCAGTCGATTGATACTCATTACCATAACGGCTGGTGTTTGTTTCCACGTTAGCATAAGGTCCCGCGATAGCAGGAGCAGCAGCAAAGATAGCTGCAGGGAGGATAGCAAGAATTTTCATTGTAGTTTAGTTAAAAAAGAATAAGAATAGTTTGTTCGATTACCATGAACACCCCATCCTAACCAGTAGTATGCAGCATTCATATAGTAAGGGATTGTCTGATGATTAGTCAGAAATGAGCTAAGGTCATCCCTAAATCTTAGCTCTCTTATCATGTATTTTGTCTGACATTCTAATGAACTAGGGTCAGCATTTTGATCAGCACAGAACGTACCAAGACCATCATACCTATGCTTACTAGTCCATTGAATAAGACCATAACCTCCTCGGAGACACTGATCATAAGGCATGACAGCACCACCTTCGCAGATGTTATGTTTAAAATTAGACTCTTGCTGAATGTTACCCAGAATGACAGCTAACGCAGTCCGATCAGTAACACCCGCAGTAACCTGTAGTTGTTCTAAAACGTACTGTTGAGGTGGAGTACATTGTGGGCATTCAATCATCATGCTTTGTCAGAATACTTACCTTTCTTTTCAGTCCTTGTACCGTCGGCACTTTTAATACCTTTACGGATACGACGGGCACGCATTTGATCACCAGTAAGACCCTGAGCTTTCAAGCCACGGCCTTTACCTTTCAGTGCCTGGATACCTCCAGCTGCTGAAGTCTTTGCAGGTCCTGTACGTGTCTTAGTAGTGCCATCAGCTTTAGCTTTAGCCTTCTTAGCTTGAAAAGCTTTACGCCCTTCATTACGTGCAGTAGCTCGTGCGCTTTTTGGTTTAGACTCACGAGTTTTCACCCCATCAGAACCACCAACGGTTCTTTTTTTAGTGGTGCTTTTAGATGAAGTAGTAGTAGAAGAAGAAGTAGAAGCAGTAGAGCCTGTTGTTTTTTTAGTAGTTGCAACAGTGCTGCTATCTTTTTTACCGCGTGATCCTTGTGTTGCCATTACCAAACTCCTGGAATAAGTTGACCTGTTAGTGCGTAAGCACCTAGTGCTGCGATAACACCTAGCATTGCCAGGCGACCGTTCAGCTTCTCTGCATTTTCGTTGTGTGTCACGGTGATTTCAGTGGTGTACATTTCGGGCTCGACAGCATAGATGTTTGTTCGTCCGCCGTCTTCAATGATGGTGGTCATTTCTTTAGTATGCGATGTTAGATCGTTCCAGTTTAGCATAGACATCATTACGGAAAGCTGGATCTTTCTCATAACGTGGGTCAGACATAGCTTGTACTACTTCCTGTTGACTACGGAACACATCTTTTTTATCAACGGCTCCTTGACCAGTAAGGATACGGCCATCGTTACCAACAGCTTCTGTGTACTTAGCATTCAATGCTTGAATAGCAAACAAGCAAGAGTTCGGATCACCTTTACCAACCACTGAATCAAACACATCACAATCTTCTTTCGATAGATTCTGACCAGCCCAAATCAGCATGTCGTTATAAGCTTGTTCACCACCAACCATATTCTGTAGTTGGATAGCTTGATCTTCAGTCAGAGTTTCAGGGGAGTCATCCTCTTCAGTCTCTTCCTCTTCACCTTCCTCGTATTCCTCTTCCTCTTCAGACTCCTCTTGCTTAGAACCACGAGAGGAGAACTCTTTGCGTAGCTCAATGTAAGCTCGCTCTAAATCTTCTGTTGTTTTAAAATTACCAGCCAGTAGCTGGCCTTCCGCATCCGCTTGTTCTTGTCCAACACGTAGAGCTTCTACTTCAGACTCTCTAAGTTCGGGTTGATCAGCGGGGGTGGGATCATACGTTAGTGTTGCCATCTGGTTGTGCGTGAATTACTTGAAGATTACCTAACCCAACTGTTGTTACATAGTTAGGCGACTTACCTAATGTAGGTGTACCAATCTTTTCTTTTGGTGCATACTTATTAGGTTCTGGTGTTTCAATCACCAACACAGGTTTCTCAGTTGGTGGGTGCTCCATCTGTTTTGCTGTTCGCTTTGGATCAGGCTTACTAGGCTTGGGGCGGGACCTCGGCTTCCTGCTTGGATTGCTCGTCATAAATCATTTGTTCTCGTTTTTGTTCAACACCAGCAAACTGTCCGGCTTGGGCTGTCATTGACATAGCTTCTGCGTCTTCTAGTTCTTGCTGGTTCTCTTGCTGTACTTCTTCCATTGACTTAACAAGGTTCAGTACATCAATACCTGATGCTGCAGCCAATCGTTTGACTACTTCTTCAGGATTTATGTAAGTCTGTAGTGCCTCAGGTCCCATCGTTTGAGAGATGATAGTGAGGTATTGAGTAAGAGCTTCTGTATCAGCACCACGTGCTAACGCTCCTACACCAGCTACAATAGTAGGTTTGATTACATCACCTTTAGGTAGACGTGGAATCTCTCCTGACTTCTGAGCTTGGCTTAGCTTACGCTTAAGGTAAGGGGTAAGGAACTCTACTGTAAGTAGGCTGAATAGTCCACCGAGTTGACGTTCCAATTCGAGTTGTGTAGTTTGTACTTCGGCTGCTGTTGTGCGTTCGCTCTGTCTTACCTGCATGATAAGGAAGGCATCGGATAACCGTTGCTCTAAACCTTGGGCCATTTGATAAGCAGTTGCAAAGTCAGCAGTCTTACCTACTTGTACAACACCGATGTCATCAGGTCGTCCAGTAACAATAGCACCGTTGCCTGCACGCTCCAGCGTGGCTGGTTTAGTAGTGCTTGAGGGTGATACTGTAAAGATTACTTTAGCAGCTGCTGCAGAGCCTTCTACGAGGGCCTGAGACAGTGCTTCAAGAGACTGTAGGTCTCCAATAAACTCTTCGACACGACCACGACCATACATCTCACCATCAACATAAGCTAAGCGTAATGTTAACCATGGATTAGAATCAAATGGTGCATGACCTTGACTGCCTGGTACAATCTTACTGTCTACTTCTTGGTGCCACTCCCAGCGTCGTGCTGTTCGCTTAACCGTTGTGTAGATAACACACTCGTCATCATCTATACCAGAAGTACTATTATATGGTGCCGCTCCGCCGCCAGCTGATACCTCATTGGGTTCAGGTGACACGTAATCTGGCACAAAATTTTTTAGTAATTTTTTTGAGATGATTTCTTTAGTAATGATTTCAAGTACATTACCATCACCATCTCTGTTAATTACATAGCGGTTTAATGGGTACATCTTTAACCCATCCTTGCCCATATAAATTAGGGCGTTACCAGCTACTACTAAGTGCTTTAATGCTTGGTGAATCACTACCCTATCACTGCTCTCAGCAATAGACGCCATGATTGTTCGCTCAATCTTAGCCATTGATAGATCCATTTCGGCTCTAATGTCTGGACCAAGTTCAGGTGGTAGATTAATATCATTCACCTGGAGCTTAAAGAATGCGGTCTGTGGTGGTAGAAGGGCTAGCATTAGCTTTGAAGCTAGTGTTACTACACCCTTTGCACCTACTGATTGCCATGGTGTGACAAGATTCTTTGCACTTTTAGTGTAATCATCCTCTCCCCTAATTAAATAAGGTAGCGTAAGGTCTGATGCCCTACGTGCCATAGTTAAAAAGGTGGAACGATATGAAGCTAGCTGGTTATATCTAGCTATAGCTGTTGTCATTATACATTAAGTCCAGCTG
>Ga0181417_1000639_pt1 | contig 11348 bp, 15 predicted proteins | sample 40SPOviralmetaG_FD_130142 | JGI IMG/M metagenome (GOLD analysis project Ga0181417, IMG submission 130142) | Marine viral communities from the oligotrophic San Pedro Time Series (SPOT) site, San Pedro Channel, CA, USA - 40 SPOT_SRF_2013-02-13 | ecosystem: Environmental > Aquatic > Marine > Strait...
CTTTTTTCCACACTCATCATCCAAGGTCACACATGACTTACGAGTTCTACAAAAACGAAGAATGGAAAGCCTTCACTCCAAAGATGCAGGCAATCCGTAGAGAGCAAAACTCTCTTGGCTATAAACAGCGGAGTCTCATGAACAGGGTCACAGATCTTGATTTAGTTGATGACTTATTGCTGCACAAGATGGGAGAACTTGAAGGTCCCATCCCTGAAAAGCAAGAAAAGCAACTACGAAAGCTAACCGGCATGGATAGTGAATGCTGGTTTTATAAATACGACCGTTGCAAGGACGCAATCAATGAAGTGCGTGTCGCTAAATGTTTAGAAGTCAGTGCTCTTCAGTCTCAGATTCAACTACTTGACGAGGACTGGAGGGTTCTTGATAAGCAACAGGACGAATGTCGTGATCGTTTAATTAAAGAACACAATGACGCAACAAAAAATCAAGGACTTGCAGCAACAAGCGCAGCTTGATTACAAGAAAGGGCTGTTAACTGCAGCCCAACTTGTTTCAATTGTCCATCAATTAGATCGAAGAAGCTTTGTATCCAACTGAATCCACACTCATCTTGGCCGTAATCGGCATGGTCGGCCTGTTTGCAACCGCAACCATTTATCAACGTGCAAACAAACTCACGCATACATATTACAAAGGAACAAAGCCTGCAGATGACAACAGATCTAGACCCGATCGATCTATCGAAACCACGTCTCAAGGAGTACCTAGTGACGTTGTCTAGTGCCGAGGAGTTATACATTCTCGCCACCAATTCCATGGACGCAGCCTTTCATGCGTTGGAGTTGTCCGAGGACAGAAACTGCAAATTAGTAAACGTGAGGTTAGCCGATGAGTGGTAAAGCACCGTACTTCCCAAACAACTGGAAGAGATACAAGGCTGCACCTGATGAAATGTTCGATACCCATTCATTTATGGAGATCATGCAATGGAAGGTAGCGAGTTGGGAATTACCTGCTGATGTGTGTTGTGTAATTAGAGCAACAAACCTCAAGAATTCCAAGGTAAAGGAATACATCTACAAAAGATCTTATGCAGCAGACGCAAAGATCGAATCCTTGTTGGACAAGGCAACACATGAACTAGTCATTTGCACACATGATGCAATCCATTACTCACACCCACACAAGTTCAATGAATCAGACGACATTTAACTTTCTTTTGACGACGCTTCTTGACGAAATCGAGATGCATGAACACAAGGACGAGCTATTACAGCTCATGGCCGAGCAAGTCAAGGATGATGATGTATAACTTTATCAGTTTTTTTTGTTTGACGCAAAAAGTAACAGCTTGGGTATCATTTCTTATACAATAATGAATGATATGCAAGGAGCTATTTGAAACGAGTCAATTTCAACATGGCTCCCGAATGTCATGCTTTACTCAAAGGAGTATGTGCGCTTAGAGGTGTAACAGTCTCTGAGTATGTGTATGAATTAATTGCTGAGAACTTTCGCCAATTAGTTTATTCGGATAACCAAGTGCGACAAATGTTTTTCAATGGACAGTATCCAGTAGGTAGTAAAGCCTATGTTCTGCAAGAACAACTTCGCAAGGAATTAAACGTTTGACAAGGACCCAATCCACACTCATGAGTACATGCGTTGATGTTTAAGTTTCCCGACCTCTACATCAGCCTTGATGATGTATCTTTTTTCGACTTTCAGCTCCACTTGGGTAGACTACGTGTAGAATGCGGGAGTTCTACACCCCAGGATCGTGGATCCACTCCGGAATCAATGCACAGATGCTCGTCTGGACAGGATCCGGAAAGCATTTGATCTGCTGCGCCTCATGAACCGGGAGATACCTGGTCAGCTTGTTAGCTGCTTTTTATACATCGCCTCACACGACGGTTGTCACAAGCAAGCGATGGAAGAAGCACTCAATCTGACCACGGCATCAGCTAGTCGTAATACCGATTGGTTAGCGGCTGGACGATGGGGAGTGGAGAGCAAAGGCTTGGGGTTAATTACCAAGGAGAAGATCAAAGGAGATAGACGCATCGCATTGCGTCTCACATCAGAGGGTAGAGACCAAGCACGTACCATGAAATCCATCATTTATGACTAAGAGATTCACATGGGGTGAAGCTTTTGACTACACCATGAAAACCAAATGGGAAGGCAAAGCTTCAGTCGAAACCAATCGAATTAACGGTGGTCACATCACCGAATTCCTTGGTCGTTCATTTCCAGTGTCACGTATTGATCAGATCCAAATGGATTTGTTTACTGCTCATATCAGAGCAGAACGTGGCATTTCAAATGGGACAATCAATCGCTGCACTACCGCTGCAGCCACATGCATCAACCATTGCGCTAGACGTAAAATGTGTAAGCCATGTGACACCTTTGATAAACTTCCAGAAGACGAAGGTCGGATGTTTTGGTACACCCAAGACGAAGTTGATCGATTAGGTGCGGTTGCAATTGACCCGTTTTATCGGACAGATCTTTATGACATTGTTTACACTGCAGCCTATACAGGTATGCGGCAAGGTGAATTATTAAAGATCAAAGTGAGAGACATTGATTTGGGTCTTAAAAAGATTCATGTTGGTGGTCTTCCTGATGTCCGAACTAAGCCCGGCAACTATCGGTGTATACCGATGCACGCACGTCTTATAAGTCTGCTTTCTAAACGTCTTGAACATGCATCACCGAACACCCGTGTGTTTGATGATGTTGGTGACAAAGACTGTTTGTATAGAGCATTCGAAAAGATCCGCAATTATGCCGGTGTCCCTGATCACTACACCTTCCACGATCTGCGCCATAGTTTCGGTACGTGGCACGCCATTGCCGGTACACCTATGCGGACCCTTATGGGACTGATGGGTCACAAGCGGATCGAGACAACCCTTCGATACGCCAAGCACACCAGTCAGGCTGCGGAAGCTGCAATGACTGCGATCTAGGCGTAACTAATGGGTGCTCTGTTACCATATTCCGGTCGCAAAGATCTTTTTTCTTGCTTCCATCCGTCGGATGTGATCCTCGAAAACCCTTGCGGACACTACGCGGATGTGGCGGAATTGGTAGACGCGCTAGTTTCAGGTTCTGGCCTAACTAGAATACGTATGTGCACAGGTCAGGGTAAATTCCCTGGCCTTTCTTTCACTCTCATCAATCCACTCCGGTATAAAACTAAACACCGGGTCTAGCGAGCATTTTTATTGGCAACAAAGGCTGAGATTCAGGCTCAAGTTGATCTTGAGCGGGAACAAATACGACAAGGACTCAAACGGCTACACGACAACACTTACAAACTTCAGGACAAAAGTTATGCCTCTGCAACTGTCTATGGGGTTACTTCTATTGACCAGCTTCTGCCTCTTGTGGATGCACGTATTCAGCAGACTCGCCGTCGTATAAACGAAGGTAAGACTGGCTATGCATTCAAAGAAATTAAGCAGTACTTAGCTGATCTTGAATCAGGAGCGGCCGCGGCCATTGCTTGCAAGATCACTTTTGACAAGGTGTTCAGCCATAAAAAATCTGCATCACTGGTCCCAAACATCACTGATGCAATAGGCCAGGCAATCGAAAACGAATGCATGATGCGTCACTACGAAAAGAACGTACCTGGATTGCTCTACACCCTGAAGGAAAACTATTTCCACAGGTCAATCGGTACAGATCAGAAGGTCAAAGTCATCACCACATTGATGAACCGACATGACGTACCGCATTGGAAATGTTGGGGACGTGCAAACCGAGTCATCCTTGGTACGTGGCTGATCGATTGCATCTGCGAAGAGAGCGGTTGGTTTCTACGTGACGTAAGGAGGCAAGGCAACAAGACACCTCAATACATCATTCCTTCCCCTGATTTTCTCAAGATCAAGGATGAGGTGATGGCTACTGCTGAAATGTTCAGCCCAATTGCATGGCCGATGTTGATTGAGCCAAACGATTGGAGCAATGAACGTCAAGGCGGATACCTCCTCAATGAGGTGATGCGCGGCTATCCAATGGTCCGTCGGGGCGATAGGACCCGTATACAGGGAGAAACACCAATTGCCTTTTTGAACCGTGTTCAGAAGGTCGCATTCACACTCAACAAGTTTGTCGTTGATGTCGCTGAGACATTGATGGAACGACGTTATGAGGTGGATAAGTTCATCCCTGTAGTAGAGATGCCAATGCCACCTAAGCCAGCCGACATAGACGACAACAGAGACTCTGAGATGTCTTATCGTCGTGCTGCTGCTGAGGCATACAACTACAACGCACAAGCGTTCAAAAGGTCATGTCGTACAAGGATGACCATGAATGCTGTCAAGGTATTCAAAGATAAGGAGAAATTTTTCTGTCCGTGGTCCCTGGACTATCGCGGAAGAGCGTATCCGATTCCTGCATTCTTGACACCACAAGATACAGACTTTGGTAAGTCATTACTCAAGTTTCATGAACAATCATTCATGACACCTGAAGCACAAGGATGGTTAGCCTTCCAATGTGCCACAACCTATGGTAAATCGAAAGAAACCATGGAAGATAGACAGAAATGGGTACGTGAAAACCTTGATCTAATCACACGTGTAGCTACCGATCCTATTGGTAACTTATGTGATTGGGAAGAGGTTGAAGAACCCTGGCTTTTCTTGGCTAGTTGTGAGGAGTACTTCCATACATGTATTACTTGTGATAGAAACTATACAAATCTTCCAGTTGCTGTAGACGCTACATGTAGTGGTCTACAAATCCTGTCTGGTTTAGCTAGAGATGCAAGTACAGCAAAGCTTGTCAATGTATTGCCTAGTGAAGAACCTCAAGATGCATACAAGGTTATTGCCGAACAAGCTAAACCAAATGTACCTGAGTGTATTAAACCTTACATGGATAGGAAAACTACAAAAAGAACAGTGATGACTGTTCCTTACAATGCAAAACCTTTCTCAAATCGAGGTTACATACGTGAAGCCTTGTTAGAGAAAGGAGTTGAAGTTGATAAAGAGGATCTTACTTTAACTGTTAAGGCAGTAAGGGATGCAATGGATGTCATTGTCCCTGGTCCGATGAAAGTAATGGCATGGATTGAGAAAGAAGTAGCGAAAGCTATTGACCGAGGTTGTGAATACCTTGAATGGTGTACACCGTCTGGGTTTATTGTCGTACAGAAGCTAATGAAGCCTGAGTGTCAGACACTTAAGCTCCAATTACTTGGTGACTGTAAGATAAAAGTAGCGACAGGAGAAAGTGATCAGGTAGACAAACAGCATCACAAGAATGCAACTAGTCCTAATCTAATCCATTCACTCGATGCCTCACTTTTACATCTATCTGCACTTAGATTCTCTGCTCCAATAGCACTTATACACGACTCAGTTCTTTGTCGTGCTACTGACATGTCTGTTCTGTCAGACATTGTGCGTGAAACATACATGCATTTGTTTGCTGAACAAGATTATTTAAAAACCTTTGCCCAACAGATTGGAGCAGAGACTGAACCACCAATCATTGGCACTCTTAAGCCTGAGTCAGTGATTTATTCCACCTATTTTTTCTGTTAATGGCTAAAAATACAATTGTTACACCAGAACCTGTTGTTCTTGAAGGCTTTCAAGCTGTAATGAAACCAGGTAAGTTTGGAGGTTATAACCTCAAAGCAATCATTGATCAAAAGATGGTTGATCAACTTGAGGAAGAAAGGCCAGAACTTTTAAAATGGGCTGTATCTAAACTGTCTAATCCTAAGCGAGGCACACTTAAGCCTGAACCTTGGGAAGAAGTAGACGACAATAAATATGTCCTTAAGTTTGCGTGGAGAGAAGATAACAAGCCTGGTATTGTCGATACTGAAGGCACACCCATTGAAGATCTTGAGACACCCATTTATTCAGGGTCAATGGTGAAGCTAGCCTTCTATCAAAAGCCATATATCTTGAAAGATAAGACTACTTATGGTACGAACTTGAGGCTGCAAGGTATTCAGATTGTCTCGTTGTCAACGTCCGCTGGTGTTGATGTCGGAGATTCCATTGAAGAGATTGCAAGTGTCTTTGGCACGACAAAAGGTTATAAGACAAATGAGCCTGCTGTTGTAGCACCTGCTGCTGCAGATGATGACCTTGATTTCTAATGGCTTTTAGATCTGGCCTTGAAGAAAAGGTTGCTGATCTAATGGTTGGGTTAGGAGTGAAATATGAGTACGAATCTACTAAGATTCCTTATACAATTATGCACAATTACACTCCTGATTTTGTACTGCCTAGCGGGATACTGCTGGAGTGCAAAGGCTATTGGGACAGTGACGACAGACGCAAAATCAAGAATATTGTGCAACAGCATCCTAAATTAGATTTGCGGATGATATTTCAATCCCCATATAACACTATCTCTAAGAAGTCTAAGACAACGTATGCCAAATACTGCGAGAAGTTAGGCATACCTTGGGCTTCGTTCACCAATATACCTATCGAATGGTTTACGAAGAAAACGAATTCGTAGAACATATTTCATGTCAAGTGTGTGGGTCGTCAGATGCAAATAGCTTGTATTCCGACGGCCACACCTTTTGTTTTACATGTCATACAAGAACGTATGGCGAAAACACACAATCCACACTCACCAAACACGTGCAAGATGTCCAGTTACGAGGTTCAGCCGGACGGCTGCAATCGAGAGGAATCTCTCAGCAAACATGCGAACACTTCAAGACCTACAAAGATGGAGAGGTCCTACGCCACTATTATTTCGACAGCTCTGGCAAAGTTGTCGGAGCAAAAGTAAGAACACAAGGCAAAGACTTTAAGTGTGAAGGCGAGGTCAAGTCCCTATTTGGGATGCAAAACTACCGCCACAAAACAACTAGTAGAAGCGAGAAACTAGTAATCGTTGAAGGTGAGATGGATGCTATGTCTGTCTGGGAAGCACAGCCAAATTGGGCTGTAGTTTCTATACCAAACGGTGCTGCTGCTGCTAAGAAGGCCATTCAAAATAACTATGAATGGATCAATTACTACGATAAAGTCGTTCTCTTCTTTGATAACGATGAAGCTGGTCAGAAGGGTGCTAAAGACGCTGCCGGAGTGTTACCACCTGGCAAGACTTTCATCGGCTTTCTAGAGGATTACAAAGACGCCTCAGATGCATTACAGGCCGGAGATACAGAAGCAATAAGAGCTGTATGTAACTACGACCATACTCAATATCAACCTGATGGGATTGTCGATGCAAAGACACTCCTTGACTTAATTACAACACCATCACCACCATCAGACCATGACTACCCATTTCAAGGATTACAAGGAAAGTTACACGGGATCAGGTATGGGGAGCTTGTCACAATTACTGCGGGGTCTGGAATCGGAAAAAGCTCCTTCTGTCGTTCAATCGCAGCTTACCTTCTTGCTAAAGGAGAACGGGTTGGTTTCTTGGCACTTGAAGAATCCATGCGTAATACATCTCTCGGACTTATGTCTGTCGCCAGCGGTAGATCTTTACACCTCGGAGAGCAACAACGAAGCGAGCTGACAGAGATCTTTGATAACACCATAGCTAAATGGAACCTACATCTCTTTGATGGGTTTGGTAGCTATGACCCTGACCACATCTACAACCGCATTGAATACATGGCGGCTGGTTTAGATACAAAGGTCATCTTCCTTGATCACCTATCAATCCTACTTAGTGGACTTGAAGGAGATGAACGTCGAATGATCGACACAACAATGACCAAGCTGCGTTCATTAGTGGAACGAACTGGCATCGCACTATTCCTTGTATGTCATACAACAACACCGCCTAATGGACAATCACATGAAGAGGGTGGCCGAGTTCAACTCAGAAGCCTTCGAGGCTCTAGAAGTATCGGTCAGCTTAGCGATGCAGTTATTGCACTCGAACGAGATCAGCAGAGTGGATCTGAACGAGATGGAACGACTGTGCGCGTGCTTAAGAACCGCTATAGCGGTGAAGTCGGCGAAGCATGTCAATTGAATTACGACCTCAATACTTGTAAATTTAATGAATCACCAATCGAAAAAGAGTTCGACTCAGGCAATCCTTTTGAAGCCTAATCCTCCTACAACTGATGCTGTTAAACGTGCTCAGTTTGTAGATAAAACCTATCAATGGCACGATGCTGGTATTCGATCTAGAAAGTGACGGTTTATTTAATGATGTTACCTGTGTTCACTGTCTTGTCATCTACGACTCAGAAACTGATCAAACCATTTGTTATAACGACCAAGGTAATTGTGAACCGATTAGTCGCGGGGTACAAGTTCTCGAAGATGCAGAAATTATTTGCGGCCACAATGTCATTGGCTACGACATACCTGTACTTCAGAAGATCTATCCGTGGTTCAAGCCCACCGCCTTGGTTGTAGATACATTACTTCTTTCACGTTTGTACCACACTGATTTATTAAACATCGATCGTGGTCCAGAGGAAAAAGGTAAGTACAAAGGAAGGTTTGCTCAAATGCCTTCATGGATGTGGGGTAGACATAGTCTTGAAAGCTACGGCTACAGACTAAAAGAATTCAAAGGATCATTTGGTAAAGATTCAGACTGGCAAAACTGGTCACAAGAAATGCAGGACTACTGCATACAAGATGTAAAAGTTACAACCAAACTATGCGATCATTTCCACCGCTACCTAACTGGGTCGTTTTAGAACATGACGTAGCAAAAATCCTTACTCAACAAGAACTACATGGATGGTACTTTGACTCAATCGCTGCATGGAAACTTGCATCATCTCTCAGAAAAGAGCTTGAGCAAACTATTGCAGTACTACGCAACAGGCATCCTTACGTTGCAGGACCGGAATTTACTCCTAAAAGAAATAACGGACCGGCTGGATATGTCAAAGACGCAACCTTCACTCGTTTAAAAGAAACTTCTACTACATCACGCGATCATATTTCATGGATCCTGCAAACATTTCATGGCTGGAAGCCGACGACTCTGACTCCTACTGGGAAACCGATAGTAGACGAAGTAACGCTGAAGGCTGCTGCTTTAGATGGGATTACGATTGCCGAGGACTTTCTGAAGTGTCTCGATATTACGAAGAAATTGGGGATGATCTCGGAAGGCACGAACGCATGGCTGAAGCTATGTACGACTGCTAATCGAATACATCACCACTGTTCTGTTGCTACTAACACGCACAGATGTGCACACCGTAAACCAAACTTAGCTCAAGTACCTAGTGAACATGACTACAGAAAACTATTCAAAGCATCCCCTGGTCAAGTTATGGTGGGTGCCGATCTTAGCGGCATCGAGCTTAGGATGCTCGCAAATAGCCTCTTTCAATACGATGCGGGACGCTATGCGGACATTCTCCTCAACGGAGACATCCATCAAGTCAACGCAGACAAAATTGGAATCTCTCGGAGAGAATGTAAGACCGTTCAATACGCCTTCCTCTATGGTGCCGGCGACCTCAAAATCGGTCAATCCTTTGACTCTTCCTTAAATGATCGCGCTGCTAAATCCAAAGGTAAGGAGATCAGAGAAGCGTTTGTATCGGCTATTGATGGACTTGAGGAACTTCTTAAGGCAACAAAAAAGGAGGCTTCGTCGGGCCGTATTACGTCGCTAGACGGTCGAATTATTTTTGTTGATAGTCCACACAAAGCTTTAAATTTTGCGCTTCAGTCAGGAGCCGCAACGATCGCGAAGAGGTGGATGATAATCAACCAACACAACATTAAACAACTAGGGCTGTGTGCATCACAGCTCGCCTTCATACATGACGAAATACAATTCGAATGCAACCCCGATCACGCATCAGATCTATCAGCATCCCTGGTACTTAGCAGTGCAGAAGCTGGCGAATACTACAAACTCAAAGTACCAATCACAGCAGAAGCAAAAATCGGAGACAATTGGGCAGAGGTGCATTGATGAAACTATTAATTGATGCAGACTACATTGTCTATAAATCCTGTGCCGGAGCTGAAATAGACATTGACTGGGGTGACGATGTCATCATGGTTGTAAGTAAATTTAGTGAGGCAATGAGTAATGTCCAGCGTGAGCTGACTAAAATTAAAAGTCACTTCATGTGGGATGTACCAGAACTCCTGTTGTTCTTTAGTGACTCCATTAATTTTCGGAAAAAAATTCTGCCGAGTTACAAGGGACATCGAAATCGTAAAAAACCCTGTGGCTACAGACGTGTCATATCAGAACTATCTGAACAGTATGGCGTGATTCGTATGCCAACACTTGAAGCTGATGATGCCATGGGTATTTATGCAACAGCTAACCCTGGCAACATTATTGTCTCGCCGGACAAAGACATGCGCCAAATTCCTGGCAAGCTGTACAACATGGATGAAACCATGGAGATCACACCAGAGTCAGGGTATCAATGGCATTTGATTCAAACACTGGCTGGTGATCAAACTGATGGTTACAGCGGTGTACCAGGGATTGGTATCAAGCGTGCTGTCACCTTGTTTGAACAAGAAGGGTACAACTGGGACACAGTTGTTAAAGCCTTTGTTGATAAGGATATGACTGAAGAGGATGCCTTAACTAATGCACGTCTTGCCAAGATCTTAACGAACAAAGAATATGATTCAACCAAACGAGAAATCATTCACTGGACTCCCACCGATGCCAGTGACAGAGATGACGTTAGAGCAGAGCTTCAAACTGAGACGGCTTGAAGACTTACTGCCGTCTGCAAATAAAGATGACATCATCACTTTATATATTGCATTACAACATCAAAACTATTGTCTGTGTAACACAGTCAGCAACTTAGTACAACAATGGACCACTTTTCACCCGCCTACTACACCCGAGGATCAATTGAATGCTGGGATGCAATCAGAGATTGGAAATTAAATTACCACCTCGGTTGTGCAATCAAGTATATCGTTCGCGCTGGTCATAAAGACAGCAAAGAACAAGACCTAAAGAAAGCAATCCACTACCTTGAAAATGAACTCTTACATTCACACCAGTCTCCTCGACCAAGCGGAGGAATTTCGTCAAGCTTACTCTTTGGAGACGGGGAGGAATCAGACATCAGTACAGAAAGCACTGATCGATGAGGAGTGGAGTGAATTCCATGAGGCGTATCACTTTAAGGATGAGTGTGAACAACTAAAAGAACTAGCGGACCTTGTATATGTCTGCTACCAAATGGCTGCTAGCCAAGAGTGGGATCTCGATGAAGAAATGCATCGTGTCCACAAATAAAACATGTCGAAGCTCGGAGAAGACGGTAAGCCCATCTACAGAGCGGACGGGAAGGTTCTTAAAGGACCTAATTATAAAGAACCAACACTTACTGATCTTATTTAAGTAATGACCACCTCACTTATCTCACGTACTGGACGTGTACA
>Ga0181417_1000641_pt1 | contig 11346 bp, 12 predicted proteins | sample 40SPOviralmetaG_FD_130142 | JGI IMG/M metagenome (GOLD analysis project Ga0181417, IMG submission 130142) | Marine viral communities from the oligotrophic San Pedro Time Series (SPOT) site, San Pedro Channel, CA, USA - 40 SPOT_SRF_2013-02-13 | ecosystem: Environmental > Aquatic > Marine > Strait...
AATGTCCACTAATAACATATAATTCTTTACTAAAAAATTTTTAAATTAATCAATAATATTGTGATGATTATGGAAATTACAATATTTTATAAAATAATCTTTGATATCTCTTATCGAATTTCTTTGATTATGGGGATGATTAATATTTAACTTATCAGAAATAAATTTTGTGATAGTGATATCATGTGATACATTGAAATAAAATAAGTTTAAATAATGGAAAAAAATTGTTTTTTGTCTATCATATTTATATTGTTTTTTGTCTATCATATTTTATATTGTTTTTTGTCTATTGATCGATGTGAGATCGCCAAGCTGTCTGGATGACGATAGCAGCCGCGATGGACTTCTTGGACTTTCTTGTATGTATGTCTTTAGTCCCTGGTTGACGACCCCGCTTCTTTGTCACCGGCACATTTGTAGCAAATGGACTGATGTGATATTTGGTCTTAGATCCAAGAGGTCGCCCTGCGCCTTCCCGCCGACCACCGGCAGAGTGACCAGGTTTGTTCGGTGACCCGACGGGACGACCCCGCTTGACAGGTGTGACAGGGACAGGGACAGATTCAGTCCTGGACTTGTTCTTGGACCCGACGGGACGACCCCGCTTGACAGGTGTGACAGGGACAGGGACAGATTCAGTCTTGGACTTGTTCTTGGACCCGACGGGACGACCCCGCTTGACAGGTGTGAAACCCGAATACAACATATCGTTACAGTCACACATGGTAGTATAGATAGATAGAGTATTGGAAGTATGATATCAGTTCGTAAGCAAATATTCTTCAGCGATTGTTTGGAGGTGTTTGAAATACACTTATCTTTATCTCAAATTTATTGGAGAAAATTGTGATAATTAATTATTTTGAGATTATTTAAGATAATCAATTACTGTAATATGGTTTATCATCAACTTGTTTCATATTATATAAAAACTTATACATATGAAATTTGTGATATTTCATAAGATAACATAATAACAATATTACACCAATGATACCCCAAAAATATATGTGATGATGACGTTCAAGTATATATATATTATTTTTAAAAATATAAAAATAAATAATAATAGAGATAATAATATAAAAAAATATTTTCATTATATAATAATATTTAAAAAAAAAATATGATTAATAATAATATGTCTAAATATCCGTGTGTATCAATATTGACTCCAACATATAATAGAAAACGATTTATAGAATTATGTATATTTAATTTAAAAAATCAAACTTATCCTCATAAAAATTTAGAATGGTTTTTATTAGATGATAGTGATAAACCATATACAAATAAAGAAATAGATCATATTCGATCAAGTATTCATCCTATTAAATTAAAATATGTTTATGAAAAAACTAAACAAGAAATAGGAACAAAAAGAAATAAATTAGGAAAAAATGCGACATATAAAACTGTAATAATGATGGACGATGATGATATATATCAACCAACTTATGTTCAAAAATCTATTGATACAATGATAGATAAAAATGTTAAGTGTGTGGGATCAAATCAGATGATTTTCTATCATCAGTCAAAACCCGATAAAAGGTTAACAATTATAAGATGCCCATCAAAGAGACAAATACATGAAGCAACATTGTGTTTCACAAAAAAATATTTTAATTCTATGCAAGGATTCAAGAAAAATTCACAAGGCGAAGGCGTAGGATTAATTGATTTTAATGATAAAAATGTAGAGAATATCCCAATTGATGATTTAATGGTTTGTGTAGCACATCGGTGGCAGACTTTATCTAAAGATCCATTTTATGAATATACTGATCATGTACAACCTTATGAAAACAGAGAAGTGATAAAAAAACATTATGATTTATTAGAAAATATACTTAATAAAGACGATAATTAATCAGTTAATCTTCATTAACATTTTGCTTAGAATTAAAGTCATCAATACTTCGCTGTTTCCAATGTTCCTTATCTTCATCATAAAGTTTTTGCCAAACTATACCAGCACCTTTAACCTTACCGAATGGTTTACCAGTTTCTTCATTAATTTCCTTGGACGCTTCTTCGATCACTTCTTGATTATCTGGATGAGACTTAAAATAAGCGAATGATGGTGCTGGTTTAGAAGGTTTATCAGACTTTTCTTTCTTAGGTTTCTTTTCTTTCTTTTCTTTTTTTTCTTTTTTTTCTTTCTTAGGTTTAGAATTTTCATCGGACGAATTTTCTTGATCTTGATCGTCAACAGTATCGTCTTGAATACTATCAGAGAAAATTTCTGTCTTAACAACGGGATCAACACTTTCATCACAATCAGATTCATGAACAATATTATCATTATCATCGAACGGGATAAGTTTTTTAAGATCATCAAATGTGATCCCTTCTTTAACAAGATCTTTATCAATCAAGATCTTAAAGACCTGATCACGAAGTTTTTCAGCGGGAATGCGATGGAATTCCATAGTGATTTGATGCGAGTTTTGATGCGAGTTTGCTTATCAGTTATTTCAATTTCAAATTTGTATTGGAGATTACTTTTTAGAGTTTAAAATATCTCAAATATTTAAATCAAATTTATTGAGTGAACTTTCAATACATAAAGATTAAAATATATCTATATACATATGATAGAAGGTTTATCTGAATCACAGGTGAATGAAATTCTATCATCAAACTCATTCTTAGAAAGATATCAATCTTATGAAAAAGAAGTAAATATAGATAAATTAAAAAACTTTTTTGATGATATAGAAACAAACAAGAATTATTTTAGATTAAATATAAAAAAATCAAGAAAATATATTAATCGTAATAATGATACAGATGTGATAAAAAATATTAATTCTAATATAAATAAATGTACTGATACAAATTATAGTGAAATTATTAAATTAATAATAAATGATATAAATCAAAATGAACATTTATTGAGTTTTGTGATTGAAAGTATTTTAGAAAAATCTATAATACAACCAACATTTGTTCATAATTATGTAAAAATATTAAATGAGATAAATAGTCACAAAAATATATTACGAATAATAAATAATACATTGAATAAATATTACACGTTTATATTTGATAAATCTATTGATAAATCAGATAATTTTTATGATAATTTGTGTAATGAAAATAAAAGGACAGATAATATGATAGGATATTTAATATTGATGACATATTTAGACAAAGAAAAAATTGTTTGTGATAAAATAAATAATTTAATCACAAATATGATGCAGGAAATATTTGAAAAAGAAAATGATGAAATATTTAAATTATTAAATTGTTTATATAATATAGGTTTAATATCAGTTGAATATATAATAAATTATAAAAATGATTTAATAAAATTAAAAGATAAAAAATATAATTCAAAAGTAAGATGTAAAGTAATGGATATAGAAGATTTATATAATTGATATATAATTAATATATAATATATATTATAATGAGTAGTTACAGGAATATTGAGACATATAAGGATGCGGAAGAACTAGCTAAGATAAAAGAAGAAGAGCGAGGAAAAGAAAAAATAAAACAAGCAATTTTTAGAAATATAAAATTAAAAACATTTTATGACCCAACCGAATTTTTTGAATCTTTAATTGAGTCAACTACAGATAAAAAAGTCTTTTCACGTAAAACACAGTTAGAACAGGCATCTGAACTAGCAGGATCACAAATGACTATAAATTTAAATGCTAATTGTGTAAGTATAAATGAAAAATTAAATGAGATGATAGATGTGATAAATAAATGTTGTGAATCATCTGATACATTTCATCCAATAGAAGGATTACAATTGGCTGAAATGGACCATGATGTTTTACGGTTAACTTTTTTAGAACATATGTATAAAAAGCAAGAAGCGGAAAAAGAAGAAAAACGTATGAATAAATCTGCTAAATCTGTAAAAAAAGAAGAAGGAAAAACGAAGGCTTCACATAAGGATAAGGACGATGAAATGGTGAAAAAACTGAGAAGTGCTGATAAACCTAAACCTAAAGAGATAGTCGTTGGTACAGATATTTTTCCTACTATGAGAAGATTAATAAGTAGTCTTAGTGATAACGAAGCATTATTTGAACAAATAATGGTGATTGGTAATAAACTACAGACTAGTTCAACTTTATCAGAACAAGATAACGTTTTAATAGAAACTTTTAAAAGATTATATGATATGTCTAATAGAAATGAATTAATAATGGGACCACAAATATTATTATTATTGATATTTGGATTTATTATAAATCAAAATGGTGTAGTCGAATATAGAACAGAATATGAAGATTCAAGTATTTTAGCCGGTGCTATCAGAATACAATTAACATTATCTGATTCGGAAAAAAAAAATGATATCAAAGCATTTTTAGGAAAAATAGGTTATACAAATTTAAAATCTGAACTTACAAATAAATTATCTGGTTTAGGTGGCGATCTAGATCTACCTAGAAAAATAGAATCTCTTAAACAGTTTGGATCACGAAAGAAAAAGAAAACAAAAAAGAAAAATAAAACAAAGAGAAAAAAGAAAACAAAGATAACTAAAAAAAAGAAAACAAAAATGAAATAAGTTTTTATTAAAATAATAATATCTTTTTTTAATATATATGGATTTAAATTATTCGGGAATAATAAATAATATTTATTCTGGACAAAATATAACATCACATGATAATTATGAATATATAATAGATACTATAGATAATAATATTTATTCTGTCTGTTCAGAAACATCAGAAGATGTAAATAATGTGATAAATATAAAAAATAATATAATAGATATATTAAATTCTGTAAATGATATTGATAATTCTGTGACTGTATCAGATAAATTAATAAAATTAACAGATTTATTTGATGATTTTAAAAAAGAATATTTAGAAAAACAATCACAATATTTTGAATCAGAAAAAAAAATGAATAATATGATAAAAGATGCAAAAACAAATATAAAAAAATTAGATGTAGTGATGGATTTTATGAAAACATTAGATACAGAAGATTGTGATGATGGTTTAAATTCGACAATAATAGAAAATATAAAAAAATACACTGAAAAATTAAACAAAAATGAAAAATTATCAGAAGCAAAAAATAACTATATACAAAAAAGAAAAGAAATGATAAAATATTTAAATGTGATAAAAAAATTAAATAGTGTAAATGTTACAAATACATGTCCAACATGTTTAACAAATCCTGTAAATATTTATTTGAATCCGTGCGGACATACATTATGTGATGACTGTTATAATAGAATATCAAATGATCACGAAAGAAAATGTTTTTTGTGTAGAACTCGTGTGATGAATAAATCCCCTTTATATTTTTCATAAATTATGTTGGAGTATGATTTAATCACAATTTTTTTAATAAAGATTCCATTAAATCTCTTTCAGATGATTTTTTATTCCTATTTTTCAAAAAAACATAATAATCATTTATATTGTAATATCTATTAAATATATCTTTAACAGATATACCAATCTTATTTTTATCAAGTGATATAATGTATCCTTTTTCTTCAATTTGTAAATTGTTTTTTTTTATTAAAATGATGTGTTGATCAATAAATATATCGTTATCAGACTTATCATAAAAATAGAAATTCAAAAGTTTCTGTTGTATTTTGGGATTAAGAAAATAAACAATAGTATTTTGTTTATCTTCAGTTAAATCAAGAATATCTTTAAGTATTTCAGTATTCATATACTATTTAATAATATATTTTTATATATAATAAGTGTAGATATGATAACAGATATTAAAGTTATAAAAGAATCATTAGAAGATCATGTTGAAGTGGAATTACCATATCCATTCAAAGAAAATACTATGATAAAATACATATCGATGAAAGATGGCGAACAATTTTTTTCAAATGGTGGGAGATATGTCCGGATGTTGAATCAGAAAATATTATTATGTAATACAGGGAGATCGTGGGCAGTTCCAACAGATATATGTGATAAACGAGGAAATATAATATATAGGTCAAGATTTTTTGTTCATAAAGATTTTGAAAATAAAGACAGTAAAAAAGAAAAAGAATTAGAATCGGTTATAAAATCACAACAAGAAGTGATAAAAAAATTATCACAACAAGTTAAAATGAAAGCAGAAGAAAATGAAAAATTAAAAATGTATATTCAACGAAGATAAATATATATTCTATATTATATGAGTGATATAATTAAATTAATATTATTTAATATTTTATTGATAGGGACATTGTATTATGATAAAAGATACAGTATCCCTATAATAGTTATAATGATGATATATTGGGTTACGATAAAAAGTTCAATTAGAACTAAAATAGTTGAAGGAAATGATTTCTTTGAAAATTTTATTAAATTACCAGAATTTTCTAAATATGATTATTCTACTACTCTGCCCAATTCAATATTACATAATTCACAAGATCAAGGATATTCAAGTATATTCTCATTCTTTAATGGTGGTGGAAAATATAGCACACTTAAGAATGATAGAATGACTACACTCGAAGAAACAAATAATCTTCTTGATCAATTGATAGGGATGTTTGAAAAGGGTCAACAGAATTGTAAAGGCGAGTTTGAAAAATTCTCTGAATGTAGTCGTGAATGTGGATACGGAACACAAGAGCAAGTATATCGAATCACACAAGAAAAAGGACCAAATGGAATAGATTGTCCATATACAGAAGGTCACGAAATAAAGATACCTTGTATCCTTAGAGATTGTAATTTGGATGAAAAATGTCGCCACAATTATGAATGTAGAAGCAGAAATTGTGATAATGGAATTTGTAAAAGAGTTGGTGAATGTGATAAAGATAAATTATATCATTGTTATACAGAAAAAGAATGTTTAGGGTTAAATGGAAAATATAACACATCTTCAAGAAATAGATATGAATGGGATTCAAGAACAAATACATGCTCATTTGAATATACACCAAAGACAGAATATAGGTTTTTCATGAGACCTGATATACCTAAAGATAAAGATCCAGAGAAAAAATATAAATGTGATGAAGAAAATTGTGTTGAATGTGATACAAATGAAGAATGTGAATATGATAATGATGATTGTGATGATAACTGTAATAAATCTTGTGATATAACATGTGAAAATGGAACATTGAATGGTGATAATTGTAAATGTGAATGTAATGGTGGTTGGGAAGGTGATGAATGTGGTGAATGTAATTTAGATTGTCATAATGGATCCCCTAATGCAGAATGTAATAAATGTAAATGTGTAGGGGAGTGGAAAGGTGATGAATGTGATGAATGTGGTTTAATATGTGGTAATGATGGGACCCCTAATAAAGAATGTAATGAATGTGAATGTGTAGGGGAGTGGAAAGGTGATAATTGTGATGGATGTGGTTTAAAAGAAAAGGGTTGTAAAGAAGGATATGAACTAAATGAAGATGAATGTAAATGTGAAGATATTCCTGGTTTTTGTGGGAGTGATAGGGATTGTTCTGAATATGAAAGATGTGTTGATGGTAAATGCTATTCATACCTTGATTATTATTGGACTAATCTTAATCAATCATGTGAAAATAGTTGTAAAGAAAAAGACTATGGATTACAATGTGATATTGATTCTCTTAATGATATAAAAGAAGATGACAAACTTGATAATTATAAAAACCTATACAAAAAAGATATAACGAGTCTAGAAAATTGGAAAGGAGGTCCAGGTGGGAGTGGTTGCATTAATACAGAATTTATAGGGACCGGTAACTATATTATCACTGTCACCGGTAACACTAATAAATGCTACGTTGGAACACTCGAACGAAAGGGTCCTTATCAAGAACTATCACGATGTACAGATAATAGTAATAGTAAAATTCGTGCCGTTGCCTGTAAATGTAAAAAAAAATGTGAGGGGAATTGGAAAGGCACTAATTGTGATAAATGTGTAGGGGGGTGGGAAGGTGGTAATTGTGATGAATGTAAATTAGATTGTCATAATGGATCCCATAATGCAGAATGTACTAAATGTGATTGTAATATAGGTTATGACCCAAATAATAAATGCAAAACATTTAAAAAGTGCACTATAACAGGAGTAAGTTTTCCAAATAATGCTTCGTTTCCATGCGGTTCAGACCTAGGTTCGGAAGGCAGATACGACTCCCTAAATTGTAAAGATAATTGCTGTGATAGTATGAAAGATCACTGTTACAGTATCTTTGTCTGCCAAACTTCTAATTGTAGGAAAAAATGTATGGAAGATCGTAACTGCGGATAAGTTTAGAAAGTCCTACTCATAAATAAAGATATATATGTAGTATTTCAAATCCAAATTATCAAATCATAAATAATAATATTTTTATCTAACATAATATATGAGTAATGTAAAATTACTATTATCTTTTAATATAATAATAATATTTTTATCATATTATTTCAATAAATATACAATCATAATCTATCCGTTCGTATTTATATTTTTGATCACAATGTTTTTACAATTACATTATAAAAAAAATATAGAAGGTTTTATAGATGATAATGAACGCAGCGAAGAAATATTTTCAGTATGGGATAATTTAGGTCAAGACACATATGAAGAAAGTAATAATTATTTATTAGATAAGATAAATCAACTATTAAAAGTATTAATAGGTGTTGAAAAGAAGTTTGAAGAAAAATATTATGATGAAAAATGTGAAGGTGAATTTGTAGTTGATAAAGCGAAAAAAGATTGTGGATATAATGTTTATGATGAAAAAACATATAAAATAACGAAACAAGGTTATGATTGTGATCACAGAGCAGGTCACAAAGAAAGAACATTTAAACCGTTATGTAGATTGGGAGAAAAGTGTCGGAAGGATAGAGATTGTTCAAGAGGTAAATGTGCAAATGGTGAATGTAAAATAGATTTTGAATGTGATTCTAATAAATTAAATAATTGCGATAAAGATGGTTGTGATAAATTGAATGATAAATTAGGTTTTGATAAATATAAATTTATAGATGGAAAATGTAGAATTAATAGTTGTAATGAAGAACAATATTATAATTGTGATGAAAATGGATGTGAAGGGTTAGGATATAAATTTAAATGGGATGAAAATCAAAAGTCTTGTATAAGAAAAGATTTAGAAGTTACAAAATGCAGTCAAGTTACGTGTCCTTCTTATTATTCATTAAATGAAAATGGCAAAGATTATAATTGTAAAAGAAAATTATCAAGAGGTGAATTAGAGAATAGATTAAGTGACCGTGATATTGAATTAAATGACGAAGATGAAGGATTTATAAGTGAATGTAATAGTAAAAATTGTTGTAAAGAAAATTACACATGTAAAAGATATTTTACTGGTAAAGGTGATATATGTGAATGTGAAGATGGTGAATGTAATGATAATTGTTTTTATGGTAACGAATTATATTCGGCAAATATTTTTGAAAATGGGATAGAGAAAACTATTTATTATAATTATAAAGAGAAAATACCTGAAGGGAAAAATATAAATGACATTAATTGTAAAGGTTTTGACTGTACAGGTCAAGAATGTTTGGGAGAGAATGTATGTTACTGTGATAATGGGACACCACCAGATATATGTCCAAAAGATGGTGGACATATGTGTGAATCTTGTGATGAGGACAACAATTTTGAATTAAAAGATGGTAAATGTGTTTGTGATAAGGACAACAATTTTGAATTAAAAGATGGTAAATGTGTTTGTGATGAGGACAACAATTTTGAATTAAAAGATGGTAAATGTGTTTGTGATGAGGAAAACAATTTTGTATTAAAAGATGGTAAATGTGTTTGTGATAAGGTCAATAATTTTGAATTAAAAGATGATAAATGTGTTTGTAAAGAGGGATATCATTCAGATAATGATGAATGTGTGAAAACAATAAAATATAGATGTAATTGTAAAGAAGGAAAGTGTGAAGTAAGAGAACCTAGCGATGATAGTTTTGGAGGAACTTTTAATTCTGAAGAAGTTTGTAAATCAGGAACAGGTGGGTGTAGAAAATGTCGGCAAATTGAAAATAATAGTCAGATTGGATGTGCGTTTGCTAGAAATTGCGATGAAGCTTATATTTGGTACGGGACGCCATGGAATGGAGAATTTGTTCCTTGCATACACAATAATGGCATATGCAGAATGGGCGGGCAAACATGTAATAATGGAGAAAATTTGTCGAAAGAAAAAGACACAACAATGGAAGATGGTGGATGGTGTTATCTGGATTAATAACTAAATTAATTAAATTTTTATTCATATTCATATATATGGATTTATGATTAATCACAAATACTTCTCTCTAAGAAAACATAAAATTTACATTAGGATAACACAATCCATTTTATTATATTCAATTATTTCTGCAATTTCATTATATCTTTTTAATGGTATATTTTTATCTTTTTGTAAGCATAATTCTTTAAATCGAATCATGGCATCCAAACCATTATCAGTATCAGACCAAGTAGAATTAATCATACAATGTTTATACATATTTTTTCCTATTGTTTTTAATGAAAAATTAAAACAATCTTTTATAATAATAGGTTCTTGTCTGAAGAAATGAAGAAGATCAATCATAATCATTTTAGGTAATTTTATATCAGGGAATCGTTTGTTAATATTTTCCAAATAAGATTTTTCAGCTTGACCCCAATGATATATTTTGATATGATCATATTTAGAAATAAAACCCACCCAATTTAGAATATTTTGTTTTTCGGATTCAATTGTTAAATCTTCTATAGTGAAATCTTTAAAGATATATTTTCCATCTTTTATAATAATTAATCCGATAATACAAATATTGGGCAAATCATTTTGTGATTTATTATAAAAATAATTTCCTTTTTCTTCTAAATTTAAAACACTTTCAATGTCTAAAACAAATTCAATTGTGTCTTGTTTAAGAATATCTTTAAAATCTTTTGTAATATTTCTGGGTTCAATTAATAATTCGTTATTTTTGTTCATATGAATAATTTTTTCTTGAACATATTTAGTATCAGAATTTCTATATTCATATAGATTTTTAATTAAATAAAGATTGTCCCAAGTATTTATTCCGATACTGATTAATCTATTTCTTTCTTCATATGATATTTTCCATATGAGAGTCATTTCTTTGATTTTTTCAGCAAGTTTTTTCTTTTCGGTTTCCCAACAACTTTGTTTATTATTCATATTAGGATATAGTTCAATACATGATGGATTAGGATATAATTGTAAATCATTTTTACGTAATCTATTTAACCATTGTACTGCATTGATAACATTGTTCCGAAATGAATTATCGAAAATAACTAAACCAATATGTTCTCGCTTATTTAATATTTGATTATTATATTTGTATGATTTACCAAATAAGA